>Ga0123337_10000738_pt1 | contig 49982 bp, 38 predicted proteins | sample frozenSSSSmetaG_FD_89792 | JGI IMG/M metagenome (GOLD analysis project Ga0123337, IMG submission 89792) | Glacier valley bacterial and archeal communities from Borup Fiord, Nunavut, Canada, to study Microbial Dark Matter (Phase II) -... | ecosystem: Environmental > Aquatic > Freshwater > Ice >... | reverse complement strand
ACTATCTCTTTAAAAGGTTGGAATAAAAAAATCAAGGACTTATAACCGGCTTGATTAAGAATTGAAAGTGTTGTATTGTAGATTGATAATCCGAAGATTATAAATAACATCCCGCCCTGAGGATTTTTATGAAAAATATCCTTTATCGCTTTTAAGAAAGCGGAAAAATAAAGGAGCGGAAATACAAACATGTGAGATCGGAATAAATAACTGGTTTCTGATTTTCCCGTATAAAAGTACATAAATCATTAGGTTGAAGGAAATATTTGTCGAAAGCATTTGTTTAGGCTTTCAATTCCAGCTTTTTCTCCTTCCCAAAGCTGATTAGGTAGCGGCATGTACTATTGACCTTTCGAGAAAGTCATCAGTTTTCATTGATTGATTCTTTGAGATTAAATTTTGCTGATAAGATAAGCTTCGCTATTAGAAGAATATACGTTATATTTTATCTATTTTTAAAGATTTAACTAAGGAAGCAAGTTTGAACAAATAGATATTGTTTTTCAGAAGCATTAGAAATTTGGAATTCAATGATTTAGCGTTATTTTTTTGACGAAAAGAAAAACAATATTCAAACACAAAAGTCCACACAATGAAATCAAACTACGGTAAAAAAAATAAATTAAAGTCTTTTCTCGGAGTTCTTTTGATTTTTAGTATATCTATAATTGTTGGTTTATTGATTGGGGAAGTGATTATTAGACTGATTTATAAAAAAGAGATGGTATTGTTCCCGCGATATCATACTGATGTTATATATGGAGACTTTAAGATTAGACGGATTAGGCCTAATATGGCTTTCACTCATACCAGTTTTGATGGCACTTTTCATTTTAAAACCAATAATAAAGGTTTTAGAAGTGACAAGGATATTAATTACAAAAAAGAACCTGGAGAGATCAGGGTTATTGCTTTAGGTGATTCGCATACGCAAGGCTATGAGGTGAATCAGGATGAAACCTTTTCAAGTGTTGCTGAAAACATGTTAAATAAGAATGGTTTAAAAAGCACTGTTATCAATGCCGGTGTTTCAGGGTTTAGCAGCGCAGAAGAATTAGTCTTTTTGGAAAATGAAGGGTATAAATATAAACCAGATTATGTAGTGGTGGCTTTGTTCTCAAATGATTTTGAAGATAATATTAGATCTGATCTGTTTGAACTCAGGAATGACTCCATCGTAGTCAAAAATCATGAATATATCCCCGGCGTCAGCATTCAGAATAAACTTTATAAATATGGAATATTCAGGTGGTTGGGAGAAAAGTCGTATTTGTATGGCTATGCGTTTAATACCGTGTGGGACTTTATTAAAAAACGGAGTCAAAAAGAAGCTTCAGGTAAGGATACTGAACTCGCCATTGCAGCTAATCCGAATACCAAATATTCAGAAGAGCTTATGAAAAAGTTGATAAGCCGTTTCCATGCTTACTGTAAAGCACAGGGAATTAAATTAATTATTATCGATATTCCCCAGCTGGATCCTGTTGTCTCTGTCTCATCATCTATTCCAAAAAGCATGAGATCTCATGTAAAAACCAGTTGCGACACATTGTTTAATTATGATAATATGATCAATGATTTCAGCAAGATGTCTTTAATTCACGTTAAACATGGACACAGACATATTTCAGCAGAAACTCATAAGATGATGGGTCAAAAGATCAGTGAATACATTTTATCAGATCACAAGGGGGTAAATTGATCTGCCTCTTTGTTTCTAAAATATTAATCTATAGAACCCCCTAATGATAATACTTGGTATTTCCGCATTTTATCACGACTCTGCAGCTGCTATTATAGAGAATGGAGAAGTAATTGCAGCCGCACAGGAAGAACGCTTTACCCGCAAAAAACATGACCCGGATTTTCCGGTAAATGCAGCCCGTTTTTGTCTTGAATATTCAGGTCGTTCAATTAATGATATAGATGCAGTAGTTTTTTATGATAAGCCTTTATTAAAATTTGAGCGCTTGTTAGAAACCTACTATGCTTATGCGCCGAAAGGATTGAAATCATTCATGATGTCGATGCCGGTTTGGATAAAGGAAAAGTTATTTCTGAAAAAACTGATATGGGAAGCATTGGATACCATTGAAAAAGTTGATAGGAAAAAAGTAAAACTTCTGTTTCCTGAACATCATTTATCTCATGCTGCAAGTGCGTTTTATCCATCATCATATGAGCGGGCCGCTATCCTGACGATTGATGGTGTAGGCGAATGGGCTACTGCTTCTATTTGTCTTGGAGAAGGTAATAAGATCACTATTTTAAAGCAGCTGGACTTTCCTCATTCGTTGGGATTGCTATATTCTGCTTTTACATATTTCTGCGGTTTTAAAGTTAATTCAGGAGAGTATAAGCTAATGGGCCTTGCACCTTATGGCAATCATAACTCTGAACAGGTAAATCGCTTTGTAAATATTATCAAAACCAATCTTGTTGATCTGAAAGAAGATGGTTCAATTTTCCTTAACCAGGATTATTTCAATTATGCAACAGGGTTAAGAATGGTGAACGATGACAAATGGAAACAACTGTTCGGATTTCCACGGCGCAGTTCAGAATCTCTGCTTGAGCAAAATCATTGCGATCTTGCATTGGCAATCCAGCAAGTAACCGAAGAAGTTGTGCTTAACCTTGGCAAAGAAGCAAAAAAGATAACAAATGCTGATTTCCTGTGTATGGCGGGTGGCGTAGCACTTAATTGTGTGGCAAATGGCAAGCTTGATGATGCTAAAATTTTCAAACAGATCTTTATCACACCTGCAGCCGGGGATGCAGGTGGAGCTTTAGGAGCAGCATACGCTGCACATTATATTTATTATGGCAATGAAAGAAAGGTTGATCCTACACGGCTTGACGGTTTAAAGGGCTCTTATCTGGGTACTGAGCATTCTGATATGGAGATAAATACAGTCGCAAAAAAATATCGTGCCCCATGCATTCAATTTGAAACGGAAGATGCCCTTTTGGAAAAGGCTGCCGCATTGATTGCTGAGGGTAACATAATTGGCTGGCATCAGGGACGAATGGAATTTGGTCCCAGAGCATTGGGGGCACGAAGTATTATTGCAGACGCACGAAATCCCGAAATGCAGAAAAAACTGAATCTGAAAATTAAATACCGCGAAGGTTTCCGCCCGTTTGCGCCTGTAGTACCAATTGAAGATGTTAGCGAATATTTTGAACATGATGATATTTCGCCTTACATGTTGCTGGTAAAACAAGTTAAAGTAAACAGACGCATCCCTTACCCTGCAAATTTCACCTCGAAGGAATTGCTTGATAAATTATATTTTCTAAGAAGTGATATTCCTTCAATCACTCACATCGATTATTCCGCACGACTTCAAACGGTTCATAAAGAAACAAATCTGAGGTTTTGGAAACTGCTGAATGCATTTAAAAAGATAACCGGTTATTCTGTTATGATTAATACAAGCTTTAATGTTCGCGGCGAGCCGATCGTTAATACTCCTGAAGATTCATACCGTTGCTTTATGCGAACAGATATGGATTACCTGATAGCAGGTAATTTCATTTTCGATAAAAAGAATCAACCTGAATGGAAGGAAAAAGATGACTGGAGAAATGAGTTCTCCTTAGATTAACAAAAAATTATCCCTCTTAAAAAATAATACTATGGATTTTCTTAAAGATTTATGGGCTTTTATGAAAGCCAGGAAAAAATGGTGGTTAGCGCCGCTGATCTTTGTTCTGTTATTGATTGGAATATTAATTGTACTGGGCGGAAGTTCGGCAATTGCACCATTTATTTATACCTTATTTTAAACCACATGAACAGGGAAAAGCATTTAGAAACGATTTTGGTATTGGTTTTAGCGCTGGGTGTATCTTTTTGGTTAACTCATAAAACATACCTGTTGCTTGCTGCCGGTGTGCTCGCATTTATAGGAATATTTATTCCTTTTCTTGCAGATAAAATACATTGGGCGTGGATGAAACTTGCTCACGCAATGGGTTATGTTATGAGTAAGGTTTTACTTACCCTTGTTTACGTTGTTGTATTGCTGCCGCTTTCATTTTTATCAAGAATATTTGGCAATAAGAACGGGATACGTCTTAAGCCAGGCGCTCAAAGTTATTTTGATGATAGAAACTTCACCTATACAAAGGAAAGTTTGGAGAATGTGTGGTAAAGCTGATTCAAAAATTTTAGATTGCAAAAACCACGATTTTATTTAGTACGTAGCGCAGAATCAAAAATTAAAGATCCTTGGTTGCATTCATTAGACCTCTTGTATTAATCAAAAACACTATTTAGTAGAGCCTTAAAAAGTCATTATTTTAACGCAGATTAATAAGAATTACCTTTCAGAAGGTAAACCGTCTTGAAAAGCCACTGATAAAAATGTTGCCAAAGATTGTTTTTCCAGATATTTATCATCCTTTTAAAGTTCATTGCAGCTACAGTCAACACCACATTGATATCATCTCCATTTATTCACTGTGTAGCCTTGCCCTTAGGGGAAGCTTACAATTTTTGGGAAGCTTACAAATAATTTTATTTGTTTTAGAAAGCAAGGTCTGTGATTCTTCAGTCGCGACAGTCCCGTGTTCTGCTTAGTTTTTTGCAGCAGATTTAGTATAAATAATGAAATTCAGTATTGCAAAAAAGCTACAGCTGCCACCACCTTAGGATTATTTAAAATGCCAGATGGTTCTTTTGCCGGGCTGCCCGTCCCTATGAAAAACAGTCCCGGCTAAAATAAACCTTGCGATAGGAGGTATCTTCCGGCTATTGGTAATTTGAAATAGAACGTGATTTCTTGCCGGAAATACTCCGGAGGAAAGGGCTGAACCAGCATATAATACACAGGTATTGATTTCCAAAATCAAATCATTGTGGCTCCAGAGCCTTATCTGACCAATTATAACCGTATTTTTTAGACTTCCTTATATCGAACTCAGGTTATTAATTAAATAATCCACTATTTTTACCGAAGAAATGAATGCAATTTATACTGTATGCAGCTATAATCATATAGGGAGGGCTTTGTCTCTGGCTGATTCGGCCAGCACCCATTGCCAAGGTGTTAAATTCATTATTTGCCTGATCGATACGGTTGATCTTAATTTAATTCCTGAAGGGATCGAACTGATCATGGCTAGGGATATGAACTTATCCTTTCTTGATGAGTTATGTTCGAAATATTCTCCACTTGAATTGAACAGTGCCCTGAAACCCTATTTTGGCAATTATATTTTCGAAAAATATAAAGAGCTGGATCAAATTATATTTCTTGACAGTGATATCTTATTGTTCGACGATTTGCATCCAGTTTATGAGAGTTTAAGTTTTAATAGCATTGTGCTTAGTCCTCATTCGCTCAGCACAGTACCTGATGGTACTGATTTTGATGACCGGGTGTTTCTGAGATCCGGAATTTATAATGCAGGTTTCTTCGGACTTAAAAGGGATCAGAATTCAAAAGCATTTCTTGACTGGTGGATGGGTAAGCTCAGAAATGAGTGTTTTTTTGATTCTAAACGGGGTATGTTTGCCGAACAACTCTGGTTAAATCTAGTTCCGCTTTATTTTGTAGGTGTCCATATTTTGAAGCATGAGGGCTGTAATGTAGCTTACTGGAATCTCCATGAGCGAACCCTGTCTGAAAAAGAAGGAGTTTTTTATGTGAATGCTGTACCTCTAATATTCTTTCATTACAGCGGGGCTACAATATCTTGTATTGAAGAAAATAAGCTATCTCAGCATCAGCAGCGGTATACTTTTACTAATCGGCCGGATGTTCTTGAGGTTTTTAAACTTTACATAGATTCGCTGAAAAAACATTCATTTGAAAAATTTAATCAGGTTTATACATTAAACAGCGGTTTCAGAACCAAATCAACTTTTGTTAAAACAGTCGGTGAGTACTACAAGAAAGTAATTAAGAAACTATTTTATATCAAATAGGCTTGATTTACTTAGGATATTTAAGAAGCTAAAACTCTTGTAGTCCGGCTAAGTGCGAATTCTTTGACCTTTTTGATTATACCTTCCGCATCAAAACCACATTCCTTCCATAATTCGGGCTGCTCGCCATGTTCAATTACCTGATCAGGGATTCCAAGCCTGACTACAGTAGAATTATAGTTGTTATCGGCCATAAATTCGAGTATGGCACTGCCAACTCCACCCTGAATGCATCCATCCTCAACAGTGATAACATATTTGAATTTTTTAAATACCTGATGAAGGAGTTCCTGATCAAGGGGTTTTGCAAAACGGAGATCATAATGGGCAGGATGAATTCCATCTGCATTCAGTTCTTTACAGGCTTTCACAACTTCGTTTCCGATATGTCCAATACTCAAAATTGCTACATCTTCGCCTTCACAGATGGTTCTGCCTTTTCCTACCTCAATTGCTTTCATTGGTCGTCTCCATTCAGGCATCATTCCGTTTCCTCTTGGATAACGAATACTGAAAGGACCCATATTCTCCTGTTGTGCAGTATACATCAGGTTTCTTAATTCCTCTTCGTTCATCGGTGCCGAAACAATCATGTTCGGTATGCAGCGCATATAGGCAAGATCATAGGCACCATGATGTGTCGGTCCGTCTGAACCTGCAAATCCTGCACGATCAAGGCAAAAAACCACATTCAATTTTTGCAGAGCTACGTCATGAATAACCTGGTCATAAGCTCTTTGCATAAATGTGGAGTAGATATTGCAGAATGGAACCATACCTCTGGTTGCCAGGCCTGCTGAGAAGGTTACTGCATGTTGTTCAGCTATACCTACATCAAATGCGCGATCAGGCATAGCCTTCATCATAATATTCATCGAAGAACCCGAAGGCATAGCCGGGGTAATTCCCATTATCTTTGAATTCAACTCTGCGAGTTCAACAAGAGTATGTCCAAAGACCTCCTGGTATTTAGGTGCGGCAGGTTTCTCAGTCGCTGTTTTTTGTATTTCTCCTGTGATTTTATCAAATAATCCGGGTGAATGCCATTTGGTTTGATCTTTTTCTGCCAGGGAATATCCTTTACCCTTCACAGTTACACAGTGTAATAATTTTGGACCCGGTATATGTTTGAGATCCTCAAGAACCTTTGCCAGATGCTTCACATCATGTCCATCAATTGGCCCGAAATATCTGAACTTGAGTGCTTCAAAGAAATTGCTCTTTTTTAGCAGACCTCCTTTTATGGTTTTCTCAATTTTTTTGACAACTTCATGGGCATTTGGGCCAAGCTCTGAGATTTTTGCCAGCACATTTGATATGTCATCCCGGAAACGATTGTATGATTTTGAGGTAGTTATATCGGTCAGGTATTCTTTTAAAGCCCCTACATTCGGGTCAATAGACATGCAGTTATCATTCAGGATTACCAGAATATTTGAATTTTCAATACCGCCATGATTCAGAGCTTCAAAGGCAAGCCCTCCGGTCATTGCACCATCCCCAATCACTGCAACATGCTGCCTGTTGGTTTCACCCTTATAATTTGATGCAACTGCCATACCTAAGGCAGCAGAAATGGAGGTAGAGGAGTGACCTACCCCAAATGTATCATATTCACTTTCAGACCTTTTTGGAAAGCCACTAAGGCCTTTATATATCCGGTTTGTATGGAAATCTGCTCTGCGTCCGGTCAGTATTTTATGGCCATATGCCTGATGTCCTACATCCCATATAAGCTGGTCGTATGGAGTATTTAACACATAGTGCAAGGCAACCGTTAATTCAACAACGCCTAAACTAGATCCAAAATGTCCACCATTTACTGATACGGTATCAACAATAAACTGTCTTAACTCTGAGCAGATACGTTCAAGATCTTCTTCTTTAAATTTTTTTAAATCCGAAGGGTAATTGATCTGTTCCAGAAATTCGCCCGCCTTAACTTCCATCTAGGGTTTATAATTTTAGTTCACGCAAAAATAATGTATTTGTTAAACATTTTTATTTTTTTGTACAGACATATATATTATGTGACTCTCATTACATTTGATTCGAACTATGAATGTAAATGACGCTTTCGAGATCAGGCTTCCCCAATTTGAAGGGCCTTTTGATTTGCTTTTGTTCTTTATCGAAAGGGATGAACTGGATATTCAGGACGTTCCAATAGCTAAAATCACAGATGATTTCCTGGAATATCTGCATCATATGAATTCATTGAATATAGAGGTGGCCAGTGAATTTATTTTTGTGGCAGCTACGCTGATGCGGATAAAGGCAAAAATGCTTTTACCCCGCCCGGATCTTGATGAGGAGGGAAATGAAATAGATCTGCAGCGCGATCTGATACAGAAACTCATTGAATACAAGAAGTTTAAGCAGCTTGCCGAAGAGTTGAAATTGCTGGAAAATGAGCGATTTATGCAGGAAAAGCGTGGTAATATAATTTTTGATGTTTTGCAAATGGCATTGAGTGCTGATCCCGGTGAGGAATTGGAATCGTTCAACCTGTATAAACTTATGATGACCTATCATAAAATTCTTCAGCGAAGCTTGCAGCGTGACAATGAACAGGAGCATATTGTTGAACAGTACCCCTATAATATTGAGTCTCAGAAGAAGGCGATTGAGAAGCTTCTGTCAATTAATAAGCGAATTGATTTCAGGGACATGGTGATAAATTCTGACAATAAAGTACATTTTGTTTACAATTTTATGGCATTGCTGGAAATGATTCAGCAGGACCTGATCTCAATACAAACAGGAATTGGATTTAATAATTTCTGGATTGAAGCTAAAATCGATTCAATCAATTCTTAATTTGTATTTTTGCTTTACAATTCTTAATATCTAATAGTTCAAACAAACACCATTATACATCCATGAAGAGAGATAAACTTATTTTCAGCCTGATTGATGAAGAGCAAGAGCGTCAGGAAACCGGTCTAGAGTTAATAGCATCAGAAAATTTTGTAAGCAAGCAGGTTATGGAAGCTGCAGGCTCAGTACTTACCAATAAATATGCTGAAGGTTTACCGGGCAAAAGGTATTATGGTGGATGTGAAGTTGTTGATGAGGTTGAAAATATAGCAATTGAACGAGCTAAGGAGTTATTTAATGCAAGTTGGGTTAATGTTCAACCGCACTCTGGTGCGCAGGCCAATGCCGCTGTGCTTCTTGGTCTTCTTAACGCAGGTGATAAAATTTTAGGTTTTGATCTTTCTCATGGGGGTCACCTTACTCATGGTTCACCTGTAAATTTTTCAGGTAAATTATATAAACCACATTTTTATGGTGTAGATCGTGAATCTGGCCTTATCGACTATAAGAAGCTGGAGCAAGTGGCTTTAAAAGAAAAACCAAAAGTAATTATTTGTGGCGCTTCTGCCTATTCCCGCGATTGGGATTATAAGTTCATCAGATCAGTTGCTGACCAGATTGGTGCATTAGTTATGGCTGATATCTCCCATCCTTCCGGTCTGATAGCCCGTGGCTTATTGAACGATCCGCTTCCGCATTGCCATGTTGTAACTACTACCACTCATAAAACCCTCAGAGGGCCTAGAGGGGGAATGATCATGATGGGACAGGATTTTGAAAATCCGATGGGAATTAAAACGCCGAAGGGTGAATTAAGGATGATGTCTTCTGTTTTAGATATGGCTGTATTTCCGGGCACTCAGGGTGGGCCTTTGGAGCATATCATCGCTGCAAAAGCAATTGCATTTGGTGAAGCTTTGAGTGAGGGATATATGAAGTATATTATTCAAGTAAAGAAAAATGCCGAAGCTATGGCAGCAGCCCTTGTAAATAGGGGTTACCAGCTTATTTCGGGTGGGACTGATAATCACATGATGCTTATTGATCTTCGAAATAAGAATATAACCGGCAGAGATGCTGAAAATGCTCTTGGTGAGGCTGCAATTACTGTTAACAAAAATATGGTTCCTTTTGACGATAAATCTCCATTTGTAACTTCTGGCATAAGAGTTGGTACAGCAGCGGTAAGTACAAGGGGACTTAAGGAAAAACATATGGAAAAGATCGTTGAACTCATTGATGAGGTGATCTCAAATCCAGATAGTGAATCCAATGCTAAAAAGGTTCGTAAAAAGGTTAATGAGATGATGGGTAAGCATCCATTGTATCAATAATTAAAATAATTCATACAGGTTAATTATGTCTGAAAGCGTTGTGGGGAAAGATTTCGAAGATCTCAGATTGAAGGCACTTCTTGAATACCAGGTTTTAGGTTCATTACCTGAAAGTGAATTTGATTCCATTACGCGTTTAGCATCATATTTAAGTAAGAAGTCAATAGCCACCATCAGTTTTCTGGATGGGGAGTACCAGTTCATTAAATCACAGGTAGGATTTAGCAGTGATAGATCTTCTGTTGAGGATTCTATTTGTCAGTTTGCTATTAAAGGATCAGAGATTCTTGAGATTAATAATACCCTGGAAGATGCCAGGACTTTAGGTCTGAAGTGTGTTACAGGCGGAGCGAAAATCAGATTCTATGCCGGTGTCCCAATAATAAATCCCGAGGGATATGCTCTGGGTTCATTGTGTGTAATGGATGTGGTACCTGGAAGCTTGGATGAACAGCAAAAGGAGGCATTGAAGATCCTTGCAGATCAGGTCATGGCTCATCTTGAAGTAAAACGTCAAAACAGGATATTAAATAGTCTGATTCAGAAGTACGAGGATATCAGTACCATGTTCAACAGTTCAGCTGAACTGCATTGTATCTTAGATCGTAATGGAACCATTGAGCTGATGAACAATATAGTTGAGCGATTGCTTGGCTATACGGTGGCTGAAGTTCTTGGGCGATCGATTTGGGAATTCTTTTATGAAGATGACATATTGGCGATGGTTCCTCAACTTGAGAAGGGTTTGGGAAGCGGGCTAAAGAGTTTTGAACTTGAGGGCAGGATCAAATTAAAGGATGGCTCAACCAAATGGATGGGCTGGTCTATTGCTGTCAGAAATGAAAAATGGTTTGCGAACGGCCGTGATATCAGCGATAAGAAAAAAATGGTCGAGGAACTCGAACAATTATCCCTTGTCGCTAATAAGGTCAACAATGGTGTAATCATTAGTGATAATACTAGTAATGTGATCTGGGCAAATGAAGCATCAGAAGAAATTACAGGTTATAGTCTCGATGATCTGAAAGGTCGCAAACTTGGCGACGTATTAAAAGGTAAGGAAACGGATACTGAAGTTATCCTGAATGCGCGTGAGTTAACCAAAAACAATCGATCCTTTTCAGTTGATCTGCTTGCATACCGAAAGGATGGCACTCCAATTTGGTTATCTATACTGAATTCAGTTATTCTGGATAAAGATGGGAACATCGACAAGGAAGTTGAGGTAATCATTGATATTACTGCGAGAAAGAAATCAGAACTGGAGCTTGAAATTTTATCCATGGTTGCCAGTAAATCGGCAAGTGGTATCGCAATCAGGGATGCTAAAGGCAGGGTTACCTGGGTTAATGCCGCACTTGAAAATATGCTTGGGTATAAATTTAGTGAGATTGAAGGAAGACGTTTTAGTGAGATAGTTGTCGGTGAGGATACATCAAAGCAGTCACTTGAAATTGCTGAAGAGGCAATAAGTGCAAAAATGCCATACAATATTGATCTCCTGATTTATAAAAAGGATCTTTCCCCAATATGGGTCAATGCAGCTACCACACCCATACTAAATGAGAAAGGTGAGATAGAGCGGCAGGTAGAGATCATCAATGATATCACAGAGCGTAAATTTGCAGAAGATCAGCTCACATTGCTTTCACTTGTTGCCAGCAAAACTATTAATGGTGTAGCCATTAGTGGAAGTGATGGTAAGATCAAGTGGATTAATCAGTCCTTGCAGGATTTAACGGGGTACACACTTGCTGAGTTTCAAAACACCCGTCCGGGAGATTTGTTGGCTGGTGAGGGTACAGACATGGAATTGCTGAAGAATGCGAGGCAGCAAGCTGCAGATTGCAAACCTTCAAATATTGAATTACTTAGTTATAAAAAGGATGGTACCCAAATCTGGCTATCCATTTCAAATACTCCGACATTTAATACGGGTGGAAGTCTTGATCAGCAGGTTGAGATTATTAATGATATCTCAGAAAGAAAACTGGCTGAACAGGAATTAATCAAAACCCGGGAAGAAGCCTTGCAGCTAAGTAAGGCTAAAGAGACATTTCTTTCTGTGATGAGTCATGAAATCAGAACCCCATTGAATGCTGTAATCGGGATGTCTTATATATTGATGGATGACAATCCAACAGAATCGCAAACCGAAAATCTGAAGATTTTGGGATTTTCTGCCCAGAATCTGCTAAATCTGATCAATGATGTTTTGGATTTTACAAAAATAGAGACCGGAAATATGGTTCTTGAGAGCGTTAATGTTAATCTGAAAGAGCTCGTTGTTCAAACCCTGAACTCTCTTCAATTTAAGACTGCAGAAAAGCATGTGGCATTGAAATCAGAGATCGACTATCGTATTCCTGCGAACGTTATAGGGGATAATACACGCTTATACCAGATTCTGATCAATCTGTTGGGTAATGCAGTTAAATTTACAGAAAATGGAGAGGTTAAACTAAAACTCGATCTTCTTGAAGAAAATAAGAAATTTGTAAAAGTGCGTTTTGAAGTATCTGATACAGGCATTGGAATACCTGCGGATAAGATTGATGATATTTTTAATTCTTATACCCAGGCAAACACTGATACTACGAGGAAATACGGGGGTACGGGTCTTGGTTTAGCGATAACAAAAAGTCTCATAGAACTTTATAATTCGGAGATAAGTGTAAAAAGCGAATTGGGTAAAGGTTCAGCATTCAGCTTCACAATTCAGTTTGACCGCTCAACAACATCAGTTGTCAGCGATAACAGTAAATCCCCGATACAACCATTGACAGGAGTTGTGTTGGTGGTCGATGATAATGAAATCAATCGTTTATTAGCAAGTAAAGTGATCTCTAAATGGGGTGTGAGTGTAGATTTTGCCGAAAACGGAAAGATTGCTTTTGAAAAAGTGCAGGAGAAAAAGTATGATTTAATCCTGATGGATCTCCATATGCCTGTGATGGATGGTATGGAGTCTTCCAAGTCTATCAGGAGATTGGGTGGATATTATGCTAAGGTACCTATCATCGCTTTAACTGCTTCACTTTTTGCACACGAACTCGAAACTATTAAAGAATGTGGCATGGATGGATTTGTAATCAAGCCCTTTGTGCCTAATGATCTTTACAATAAGATCAGACCATATCTCAGTGTTAAATCTTAATTGAAACAGAAAAAGCTGATGCCTATGGCAATCAGCTTTTTCAATCTAAATTAACGCTCTCGTATGCTTCTACGGAGTGGCAGCTTATAGGTTTCAGTAATTATTGTTTTTTTTTATTCAACAGACCTGCCTTCTTGAAATTTTTCAGTCTTGCCTGTACCTCCGGTCAGGCAGACCTCCATCGAAATGACGGTCCACTATCCCGTCATTTCGACATAGGGCAGAGCCATAAAACTGTCACTCAGCATAAGCCAGTGTACAAATGCTGATCTTTATCCCCTCGATTTTCAGTAATTCTATACTACAGGCTTCCATGGTAGCCCCGGTAGTCATTACATCGTCAACAAGGAGAATATGTTTCTTTAACAGTTCAGAAGCATTGTTGATGATAAAAGCATCTTTCAGATTTTCATATCGGGCAAATCTGGATTTTTTAGTTTGTGATTCGGTATTTTCTCTCCGAACCAAACTGTGTGTATTAACAGGGATTTTTAGAACCGAAGCCAAACCTTTGGATATTTGCTCACTTTGGTTATAGCCTCTTTTTTTTAATCTTACCGGGTGCAAGGGTATTGGCATGATCAGATCTGCGTTCATCCAGGATTTGGACCGCATCAGCTGCCAGGCGTAAAGCTCTCCCATCCTGATTCCCACTTCCGGCTTTTTATTATATTTTAGCTGGTGCATTAGGTTCTGAACCCTGTTTCCCTTCTGAAAATAAACAAAAGCTATAGCCTGTTCGAACTTAAACCTGCCCCAAAGTTGCCTTGCCATCTTGTTTTGAGGATCATTGTGAAAGTTAGTACGAGGTAAATGATAAATACAATTAGTACAGATTATATTTTCGTTTCTGAACAGGTTTCTCCCACATGCAGCGCATAGCTCTGGAAAGAACAGGCAAAACAGATCATTGAGATAAGCCAGGAAGCTTTTCATGATATTAAGGTACGAGGCTTTAGTAATGAAAGTATGGTGGTGATGGTAATGGTTTAGGAAACGGTAATACCAGAACGGTTAATTTGAATTAATCTTAATGAAATTTACTGCTCATAGTGATGAGATCCTTCGTCGCCAATAATTTAGGATTAATTTGGAAAAACGATAGGCTTCCTCTGGATGACATATGGAACAAATTTGCTAAAACTCCAATTGAAGTAACCCGATGGCTATCAGGTCTTAACGCATTTATATATAGACAAGTTATTAAATGGACAAATCATCCCATTTGCTAACCCGATAGCTATCGGGTTGCTCATTGTCTAATTTGCTCATTAATTCTCAGGATTTCACCGCCAATTGCCCACACGCCGCGTCAATATCTTTGCCTCTGCTTCTGCGGATATTGGTATTGACCCCATTTTTGCGGAGATGTGCAGCAAATGCTTCGATCTTATCCTCACCGGCATTTTCAAAATTTGCAAAAGATATAGGATTGTATTCGATGATGTTCACCTTACATGGAATATGTCTGCAGAATTTTACCAGCTCTTCGGCATCCGAAATATTGTCATTGAAATCATTGAAGACAATGTATTCGTAAGTAACCGGGTTTTTGGTTTTTGAGAAATAGTATTTTAGTGCTTCTGCCAATGCTTTGAGGGAATTTTGCTCATTGATGGGCATAATGGTATTCCGCTTTTCATCATTTGCAGCATGAAGGGAAAGGGCAAGATTAAAGCGTACAGCATCATCCCCCAGCTTCTTGATCATTTTTGCAATCCCGGCAGTTGAAACGGTGATCCGTTTGGCCGCCATATTCAGTCCGTCGGGAGCTGTAATTCGCTCAATAGATTTCATCACATTAGCGTAATTCAGCAAGGGCTCGCCCATTCCCATATAGACAATATTTGTCAGGGCTACATTATAATTTTCTTTGGCTTGTTTATCGATCAGCACTACCTGATCGTAGATCTCATCGGCATTCAGATTACGTTTCCGTTCCATGTAACCTGTTGCACAAAACTTACAGGTCAGGCTGCAACCAACCTGTGAACTCACGCAGGCAGTCATGCGGTCGGTAGCAGGAATCAGCACTCCCTCAATAATGTTGCTGTCGAACAGTTTGAATGTGCTTTTTATGGTTTTGTCATTACTGAATTGCGAATGATGAACCACAACATTATTGATGCTAAAACTTTCCTTTAATTTCTCCCTTAAAGATTTCGAAAGATTACTCATTTCATCAAAATCAGTACATGATTTTTCCCAAAGCCATTCATAAACCTGCTTTGCGCGGAATCCTGGTTCTCCCATTGCAATGAATTCCTGCTTCAGTTGCTCCATGGATAGGCTGCGAATGTCTTTTTTCTCGGATAATGGCATTATTTTGCAAAAGTACGGAAAATTAGATTGCCGCAGGAGTTATCAGTTGCCAGTTATCTGTTACCTGTTGGCAGATACCTGTTAACAGTCGAGCTGGTAAAATAGAATGTGAAACGGAATCTATCTCAATACTCAATACTCACTACTCAATAAAACTCCTATTTTTGCCACATGCTCAGATACCTCAGCGCAGATTATATCTTCCCGGTTAGTTCTGACCCTGTTAAGGATGGGATAGTTGTGTTGAATGAATCAGGCGAGATTATTGATCTTTTAGATTCAGGTCAGAGGTCTACTATACCACAGACCGTTGAGAATTATCAGGGGATTATCGTTCCCGGCTTCATAAATGCCCACTGTCATCTGGAGCTTTCGCATTTGCAAGGTAAAATTCCAAAAAATACCGGACTCGTTCCTTTTCTCAAAGCTGTCATATCGCAAAGGTCCTCAGATGAAAATGAGGTATTATCAGCCATGAAAACAAATGATCAAATGATGTCTGACAATGGAATTGTGGCTGTAGGGGATATCTCAAATAATCATTTGTCGAAATTAGTGAAGCAAAATAGCAGGATCTTTTACCATACCTTCGTAGAATTACTTGGTTTTGATCCTGAAAAAGCAGAAACGGTATTTAACAGGGCTTTAAAATTGAAATCTGATTTTGCGCCTTTGCCGGCATCCATTGTACCTCATGCACCTTATTCGGTTTCTGAAAAGCTATTTGGACTACTTCGTGAGTATTCTGAAAGGCATGATAATTTATGCAGTATGCACAATCAGGAAAGTCGGGCTGAAACTGATCTTTTCATGAATAAAAGTGGGGAATTCCTTGATTTTTATAAGATGCTAATTCTGGATCTGAACTTTTTCAAAGCCCGGTATCAAAGCTCCATCCAGAGTATTTTACCTTTGTTTTCGGCAAAGCAAAAGACATTACTGGTTCATAATACTTATACCAGTCCGGAGGATATAGTCGCTGTGAATGCTTCCGGCAAGGACATTGTTTGGTGTTTTTGTCCCAATGCCAACTTGTATATCGAAGGGAGACTGCCGGATATCGATCATTTTCTTGCTAATGATCTTAAGATTACTCTCGGAACAGATAGCCTCGCCTCAAATGATAAACTTTGTATTTTATCTGAACTGAAGTTAATAAATCAGTATTTTCCAGCATTGCCTTTTTCTCAAATGGTCCGCTGGGCTACAATCAATGGTGCTGAGTTTTTAGGAATTGATAAGCGCTTTGGTTCGATTGAAAAGGGGAAAGTTCCGGGATTAAATCTGATCGAAAGCGTGAATGGTACTGAATTAACGCGAAAGTCAACAATAAAAAAGCTCATTTAAAACAATTTTACTGACCTGCTTAATGGTCCTGATTTGATTAAAATGAACAGCATTAAGAAACTATTCAATATTGAATACCCGATTATTCAGGGCGGAATGGTCTGGTGCAGTGGCTGGCGACTGGCTTCGGCGGTTTCAAATGCCGGAGGGCTCGGACTGATCGGTGCAGGATCTATGTATCCCGAAGTATTGCGGGAGCATATTCAAAAATGCAGGCTTGCAAGCTCAAAGCCATTTGGAGTAAATGTTCCTTTATTATATCCTGATATTGAGAAAATTATGGAAATAATTGTGGAAGAAAAGGTTGAGATAGTATTCACCTCTGCCGGTAACCCTGCACTCTGGACTCCATTCCTGAAAAATAATAATATTAAAGTGGTTCATGTTATTGCGAATAAGAAATTTGCAATGAAGGCTGAGGATTATGGTGTTGATGCAATTGTTGCAGAGGGTTTTGAAGCCGGAGGGCATAATGGTCGGGAGGAAACAACTACTTTATGCCTGATCCCTGAAATATGTGATGCAGTCACTGTACCACTTATAGCTGCCGGGGGTATTGGCAGCGGAAGGGCTATGCTTGCTGCATTTGCTCTGGGAGCTGAGGGTGTGCAAATAGGCTCCTTATTTGCAGCATCAAGTGAATCTTCTGCTCATCCTAATTTCAAAGAGGCCATAATCCAGGCAGCAGAGGGCGATACCAAATTGAGCATGAAATCATTGATGCCGGTACGACTACTTAAGAATCAGTTCTTCAGAGCAGTTGAAATGGCGGAGGCAGAAGGAGCCAGTCGTGCAGAATTAATTGAATTGTTAGGTCGGGGTCGGGCAAAAATGGGAATGTTTGACGGTGATATGAGTGAGGGGGAGCTGGAAATCGGTCAGGTGGCTACTTACATTAAACAAATAAAGCCTGCTGAACAGATTCTGAATGAGGTATGGCAGGAATTTATAGCAGAAAGGGAACGTATTGCCAAATTAAATTTTTAGAAAAATTCAATGAAACATCTCGATATCATTATCAGCGGAAAAGTGCAGGGTGTATTTTTCAGGTCAACGAGTAAAGCAGTTGCCGATCAGCTTGGAATTAAAGGTACAGCCCGCAATCGACCGGATGGAACCGTATTTATTGAAGCAGAGGGGGACGATTTCTCACTTGAGCTTTTTCTTGAATTTTGTAATAAGGGATCTGACAGGGCAGCAGTTGAAAATGTATCGTACAGCGAAGCTGAATTGAAAAACTATGTTAATTTTGAAGTAGTAAAAAGATAATTATACGATCTAACCTTATCTCTCATTGTCAGCAATTAAAAAATTTGCCGGTCAGACTGCTATTTACGGGATAAGTACGGTCATAGCCCGGTTTTTAAACTTTTTTCTTACCCCGGTATATGTAGGGCTTTACTCGCCGAAAGTTTACGGAATTTTTTCTGTGATGTACAGCTGGGCTTCCATGCTCAATGCTCTGCTCGCATTTGGAATGGAAACCACCTATTTCAGGTACCTGAATAAATATGAGAACGAAAAGCAGAAAGTATATAACAATACTTTTTTTACGGTCTCGCTGATGGCATTGCTATTCCTGCTTTTCAGCTTTCTTTTTGTAGATGATATGGCTGCATGGATGCAGAAGGGGGATGTGTATGATCCGGATTATGCCCGCTACATCAAATATTTTATTTATATCCTCGTGGCTGATGCTCTGGCAGTAATTCCATTTGCGAAAGTAAGGGCTGAAGGACGTCCTATACGCTACAGTATTATCAAATTCGTCAATATTTTAACCTTCATCGGCCTAAACTTGATCTTCATATTTGTATTTCCAATGATCATTGAGCAAGGCTGGCTGGGTGCTGAATATATATCAAACTGGTACAGAGAAGGTTGGGTAGGTTATGTGTTTATTTCCAACCTGATTGCAAGCCTCATAACCCTAATACTGCTTACGCCCGAGCTTCTTAAATTGACATTTACCTACGATATTACATTGGTGAAGGAAATGTTTGTTTACAGTCTGCCGGTCCTGGTCGCTAATATATCCTTCATAATAAATGAGAATATTGATAAGATCTTTCTGGGACAACTGTTGCCGGCGGATATTGCAGAGCAGGAGGTAGGAATTTATGCGGCCTGCTGTAAAATAGCTGTATTTCTGAGCATTTTCATTAATGCATTTCGGCTTGGAGCTGAGCCTTTCTTCTTCAGTCATTCAAAGAACAAAAATTCTTCCGAAACTTATGCACGGATTATGAATTTCTTTGTAATTGCAATTTCCCTGATCTTCGTTTTACTGGTTGTAAATATCGAATTGCTTAAATACTTTATTAAAGGAAAGGATGCTGCAGAGCAAGCGCTCTACTGGTCGGGTTTAAGAATAGTACCCATATTATTATTCGGTTATGTAAGTCTTGGTATTTATATAAATTTATCAATCTGGTATAAATTGTCAGACCAAACACGTTATGGATTATACATCTCAGGGATTGGGGCAATTTTAACAATCATTCTTAATATAATCTTCATACCAAAGTACAGTTATATAGCTTCAGCATGGATTTCACTCAGTGCATATACTGTGATGATGATTCTTTCGTATTTATGGGGTCAGCGAAATTACCCCATCCCATACAAACTGAAAAAGAATGCGGCTTACCTTTTAGCATCTGTTTGTATTGTTTTTGTAGCATTTGTAGTATTTGATCGTAATCTGATCATAGGAAATGCCTTGTTTCTTATATTTACCTTTACGATCCTCCTTACCGAAAGGAAAGAAATTAAGTTAATCTTCGGCGCAAAATGAAAATCAGCATTATAAACAGATCTTCTCATCAATTGCCGGCCTACGAAACTGATGCGTCTGCAGGTATGGATCTGAGGGCTAATCTTTCGGAAGCCATAGTTTTAAAACCAATGGAGCGTAAGCTGATTCCCAGCGGTTTGTTCATTGAATTGCCTGTGGGTTTTGAGGCACAGATCAGACCCAGGAGCGGACTTGCCTTAAAGCATGGTATCAGCATCCTCAATTCTCCGGGAACAATAGACGCCGATTACAGGGGAGAATTAAAGATACTGCTGATCAATTTCTCTGATACTGATTTCGAAATTAATAATGGTGACCGCATTGCTCAAATGATTATTTCAAAACATGAAAAGATAAGCTGGGAAGAGGTTGAGGTATTAAGCGACACAATTCGTGGAGCTGGTGGTTATGGTCATACTGGAATGTAATGGCATGATAAAAAGGAGCATAACAATATCGTTTTTTTTACTTTGTGCATTTACTGCATCTGCCCAGCGGAACAGGCCCGAGAAGACTCAGCCTGTAATTGTTATTGGAAAGTCATTGAATCAAAGAGACAGTATTCGGGTAAAGGAATTATTTTTCGATGGTCTGCAGGAAAAGATCTCAACTAATTATGCTCAGGCAGCTTCCAGTTTTTCAAAAGTTCTTGATTTGGATCCGGCAAATGATGCGGCATTATATGAGCTGGCAACAATTAGTTTTGCAGATAATAAGCCTGAGGATGCGGAAAGATTGGTACGAAAAGCGGTTACTGTAAACCCGGAAAATGAATGGTATTGGGTATTGCTTTCAGATATTTATAAAAGAAGTAATAAAATTGAGGATCTGGTATTGGTGCTGGAGGAATTATCCAGAATATCACCAAAGAATGAGGCATATTATTATGATAAGGCAAATGCCCTGCTGATTTTAAAACGTGTAGATGATGCTGAAGATGCTTATGACGAGATAGAAAAGAGATTTGGCTCTTCAGAAGACCTGGTATCTGCCAGGCAGCGTATTATGATGCAGCAAGGTAAATCGGCTAAACTCAGCGATGAGCTCGAAAAACAGATTATCTCAAAGCCTGATGACCTGAGAAACTACATTTACCTGAGTGAGGTTTATGCCAAGGCAGGGGAAAGAGAGAAGGCGGTTGAAATACTGAACAGAGCAAAGGAGATATCTCCTGCAAATGCCATGGTTCGACTTGCTCTGGCTGATAATTATAAGGCGCTCAGGCAGTTTGAAAATACATTTATTGAGCTTAAAGTTGCCTTTGAAGATCCTGATTTGAATATTGATGAGAAGGTGAGAATCGTGCTTTCTTTTTTTCCGATGTTTGCGGATATGAAGGCCAGAGCCTATGCCAATGAACTTGCGTCTATAATGGTGAGAGTGCATCCGGAGGAGGCTAAAGCCCATGCTGTTTATGGAGATGTTCTATTTCAGGAGCGAAAATATGAACAGGCTCTGGCATCCTATAAGAAAGCGCTTGCAATTAATGATCAGGTTTATCAAATTTGGGAGCAATTATTGCGTATAGAGGTCAGTCGCGGTGAGTTTCAACAGGCTATCATTGATGGAGACCATGCACTGAGTATTTTCCCTAACCAGGCGGCACTTTATTTATATACCGGTATTGGGTACGCACAATCTCAAAAACATGATAAGGCCATAACGTATTTGAAAAGTGCTTTGGATCTCGAATCAGAGGATAAGGAGATACTTATTCAGATCTATTCGACTATGGGTGATTCGTTTAATTCTTTAAAGAAATTTAAGGAATCTGATCAGGCTTACACCAAGGCACTGGAGCTAGATTCCAGGAATTCCTACGTTTTAAATAATTATGCCTATTATTTGTCGTTAAGAGAGGAGAATTTACTTGAAGCCGAAAAAATGTCAAGGCGTTCAAATGAACTGGATCCGAATAATGCATCGTCTGAAGATACATATGCATGGATTTTGTTCAAACTTAAGAAATACGAAGAAGCGAAATTATGGATGGAGAAAGCCTTGCAGCATAATTCCAACAGTGCAGTACAGATTGAACATTACGGAGATATTTTATATTTCCTTGGAGAAAAGGATAAGGCCCTTGAACAATGGCAAAAGGCAAAAAAATTAGGATCACGCTCAGAAATACTGGATAAAAAAATAAATGAAAAGAAATATATTAATTAATACGTTTTACGTGTTGCTGCTTTTATTTGCCTTAACAAGCTGTAAGGCCAAAAAAGTATTATTGCCAGCGGTGGTAATTCCTGAAATTCCATCAGTTCCTGCGGGGCCGGATAATTCCAGAAAAAATAAATTGAAATCCATTAATGAAAGTGATATGGTATTTAACACCCTCGCTGTTAAATCAAAGGCGGTGCTTAGCATCAATGATAAAAGCAATGATGTGAATATGAATTTCAGAATTAAAAATAATGAGGTAATATGGGTTTCGGTAACGGCCCTTGCAGGCCTGGAAGTTGCCAGAGCCTTGATTACACCGGATAGTGTTAAAATTCTAAATCGATTAGATAATGTTTACATCAAGAAACCATTCAGCTATATCAATGAGTTTACCAACGAGCAGATCAACTTCAGAACCCTGCAGTCTATCCTCGTAGGAAACACTGTCTCAGAATTCATTACTGATTCAACCGAGCTGAATATGGAAAGTGATGAAGCAAAACTTAAAAGTATTATGGGCAGCTTGACTTATAATTTAAGGGTTAATTCACAGAATAAAGTAGTTTATACAAACCTGAATGATCAGGCAGCAAAACAGGAACTTACTGCGAATTACTCTGATTTCATTTTGGTAAATCAACAGCAGATACCGCATTCGGTAGTCATGGATTCCAAAGTAAAAACTAAGAAGTTCCTGCTGGACCTTAAATTCTTAAAAGTCGATCTCGATGGCCTTCTGGATCTTCCATTCAGGGTTCCTGAGCGTTTTTTGATTAAAAATTAAGTACATTTGAAAGAATGAAGCGTTTAAAATGTATCTTTTTTCTCTTGCTATTTTGTTCTGTAAGTGCTGTATTTGCTCAAAGTAGCTCAGAGCTGAGAAGGCGCAAGGAAGCCTTGACAAGGGAAATAGAATCTTTGAACCAAAGCCTCAATCAGACTGCAAATAATAAGAACCTTTCGCTGAAGGAGATTCGCGCCCTTAATGCGCAGATCCGGCTTCGTGAGAAAAAAATAAACATCATCAATTCGGAAGTTAAATTATTGGATAATCAGATATCAGATAATACCAATACTGTACGTTCACTTCAGTCGCAACTTCAAAAATTAAAAAAGGAATATGCGGCAATGGTTTTATTCGCATTTCGTAATCAGAGTTCATACAGTAAACTGATGTTTATTTTTGCAGCTAAGAATTTCAATCAGGCTTATAAACGTTTGAAATACCTTCAGCAATTCAGTGAGTACAGAAAGAAACAGGCACAGTATATTGAAGGAACGCAGAAAGAATTGAATGATAAGATATCTGAACTTGACCGGAATAAAAGGGAGAAAAGTGAAATTTTAACAGATCAGCAAAAGGAAAAGAGAACTCTGGGCATACAAAAGAACAGTAAATCCAAGGTTTTGAACAGCCTGACCAGTCAGGAGAAGAAATTAAAACAGGAACTTACACTAAAGCAAAGGGAATCGGCTATTTTGAACCGGGCGATTCAGAATGCGATCAATAGGGAAATTGAAGAAGCAAGGAAAAGGGCTGAGGCTGAAGCCAGAGCTGCAGCTGCCAAAGCCAAAGCAGAGAATAAGGATGCACCTGATTATAAGCCTGTTGCAAGTGGTTCAAGTATACTTTCGGCAACTCCTGAATCTGCAAAGCTATCTTCTGATTTTCTTGGTAGCCGTGGTAGCCTTCCATGGCCGGTATCGAATGGGATGATCATTGAGGATTTTGGAAATCATACCATAGGACGAAATGTAACAACCGAGAACAATGGGGTCGATATTAAAACTGCTCCGGGTTCAGCGGTTCGTGCCGTATTTGGCGGAGAAGTTGCTGCAGTACAGAATATTTCAGGTTCTTATGCCGTTTTAATCAGACATGGGGAATATTTTACAGTATATTCGAATTTAAAGAGTGTAAATGTAACAAGAGGCCAGAAAGTTACGTTAAAGCAAAACATCGGTGTGGTAATTACCGATCCTATTGACGGTACTACTGAAGTTCACTTTGAAGTACGTAAAGGTGCAGCGCCAATGAATCCAGCAGGCTGGCTTGCGAATTAATTTTTTAATAGAAGGCATTTTATTACCTATCTTTGTATATTGTATTATGGATATGTTTAATTCTGTGTTATTATTTATGAATATCGGAGGTCCGGAGATGATCCTGATATTCCTCGTTGTTCTCTTATTATTCGGAGGTAAAAAACTTCCGGAATTAGCCCGTGGTTTGGGAAAAGGCCTCAGAGAGTTTAAGGATGCATCTGATGGAATCAAAAGAGAAATCCATAATAATATAAATAGCGTAAATGAGGTTGCTGATCAGGTAAAATCTGAAGTTCAGTCGGCAGCAGATTATGTAGATACTGAAACCTCTGCAGTAACTGGTTATCCTAATCCTGATGAGGCTGTTCTTGAACATGGGTATGCATCGCAGACTGAATTGGAGCATGAAAATCACACCCCTGTTGCAGGATATGAACCAGAAAGTAATTCCATTGATCCTGGTTCAGAAATTACAAATAACCCCGATGAAACGGGCCTAGAGCATACAAAAATCGCACATTAAATAAATTATTATGTCAAATTCAATTTTATTATTCGCAGGACTGGGAGCCACTGAAGTTATCTTAATTGTCGTGGTAGTGCTGTTAATGTTTGGTGGTAAAAAAATCCCTGAGCTTATGCGTGGATTGGGAAAAGGAATTAAAGAATTCAAGACTGCTCAGAGCGGTGAAGGTGAAACGCCTGCCCCTACTTCAAAAGACCAGGAGACTAAATAATAGTATCAAACTGAAACTTATTTCCTCCGGTGATATCATTGCCGGAGGAAATTCTTTTTTTAAATCATTTGCCTTATTTGGAATCTATAGAGACGATAGAAAGCCAATCCTGGCTTATCAACAGTTATTAATCATGTTAATATCTTGTTGCTAAATCATAATATAAATTTCTACTAACCCAATATTTTAGGCATGGAAGGTATTTCTTCTCTTTCCAAAGTTCAGTCTGCTTTGGCAAAGCACGATAAAGAATTTACTTTACCCTTTCTGGTAGAACAGTACTTAAACCGCATCCACGAAAAGCAGGAGCTGAATGCTTTTGTTGAGGTGTTTACCGATGAAGTGCGTTCTGAAGCCTTGCGTATTCAGCAAAAGCTGGATGCCGGCCAGGCAGGTAGACTAGCCGGAATGGTAATAGCCATAAAGGACAATATTTGCTATAAGGACCATAAAGTTTCTGCTTGTTCCAGAATACTCGAAAATTATGTCTCACCTTTTTCTTCAACGGTTGTTGAGCGGCTTCTTGCCGAAGATGCTTTAATTATTGGAAGACTTAATTGCGATGAATTTGCAATGGGGGCTTCAAATGAATCTTCTTATTATGGTCCTGTGAGGAACAATGCAGACAAAAGCAGGGTTTCGGGGGGGTCCTCCGGAGGTGCCGCTGTTGCAGTTCAGGCCGGATTATGCCTGGCAGCTTTAGGTACAGATACAGGTGGATCAGTTCGTCAGCCGGCAGCATTTTGTGGAGTTGTTGGATTGAAGCCCAGCTATGGCAGGGTTTCAAGGCATGGAATTATTTCTTATGCCTCCTCTTTCGACCAGGTTGGCCCAATCACAAATTGTGTTGAAGATGCTGCTATTCTGCTTGAAATTATCGCCGGTGCAGACAATTACGACAGTACAGTCTCCCAGCGGACTGTCCCTGCTTATACCTTAGATAATAAAGAAGTAAAAAGGGAAAAGATAGCTTATCTTTCAGAAGCACTAAATTCAAAAGGGCTTGATCCTCAGGTTAAGCTTGCATTTGAAAATAGCATCAATACATTAAAAGCTGCTGGTCATTTGGTTGAACCCGTTTCTTTTGAATTTCTGGAATATGTTGTTCCTGCCTACTATATCCTGACCATGGCTGAAGCATCTTCTAATCTGGCCCGCTATGATGGAGTACATTATGGTTACCGTAGTAAACGTGCCTTTGATCTCGAATCAACATACAAAACTTCACGGTCAGAAGGGTTCGGGGCTGAAGTGAAGCGCAGAATTGTGCTCGGAACCTTTGTTCTTAGTGCCGGATATTACGATGCCTACTATTCAAAAGCCCAAAAAGTACGCAGATTGATTCGCGATAAGACCAATCAGATATTAGAGGATTATGATTTTATAATGCTGCCTACAGCGCCTACACCAGCATTTTGTATAGGAGAGGAAAGTGATGATCCGGTAGTGAATTATCTTGCAGACATTTTTACTGTTCAGGCTTCATTGGCAGGTATTCCGGCAATTTCGTTGCCTGCAGGCAATAATTCTGCTGGTTTGCCGTTAGGGATGCAGTTTTTAGGAAAGCGATTCGGAGAAGCTGATCTGTTGGCTTTTTCAAAGAAATTCCAGAACTTGCTGAATTCATAATCAGGTTTTAGGTCTTATAGAAATGTTTTTAATCCGGTAAATATGCCGTACTCTATTTTTAAAATATGAGAAAAACTATAATTATATTATTTTTTGCGTTAATCTCCCTGACACCAGCTACCCAGGTCTCAGCAAGGTTAAGACAGGATTCCTTGCTTCTAAAACCTTCCGTTAAGATAATAAGCCAAAAGGACACCCTTTTTACTCCCAGTACTGTACCGGATCCTATTCTGAGCTATCAGAACCTGGTGTATAAAAACAGGCTTGAGTCTATCCAAAAAGACGTTTCATTAAGCTACAATGAATATGTACAGCACTACATCGACATTTATACCGGAAGAAAAGAACAGATTGGGAAGATGCTCGGCTTGTCGGAATATTACTTTCCTATTTTTGAAAAAGCATTGAAAGAGGCAGGTATTCCTGAAGAGCTGAAATTCCTTACTGTTGTTGAATCTGCATTAAATCCTCAGGCAGTTTCCCGATCAGGTGCGGTAGGTCCATGGCAGTTTATGTATGATACCGCAAGAGGCTATGGCTTGATCATGGATAATTATACCGATGAGCGTAAAGATCCTATGAAAGCAAGTTATGCGGCAGCAAAATATCTGTTTGATGCTCATGCCCAAATAGGCGACTGGCTTCTGGCCATTGCAGCATTTAACTGTGGTACCGGTGCGGTTACCAGGGCCATTGCCAAATCAGGCGGTGTAGCTGATTTTTGGAAAGTAAGACCATTTTTACCTGTTCAAACTCAGAATTATGTTCCTGCTTTTATTGCTACAGTTTATTCGATGAAGTTTTTTAAGGATCATGAAATTTCTGTAAAACCGGCAGGCTTCAGCACATTAACTGATGTGATTCCAGTTAATAAAAGACTTTCAATCAGTAGCATAGCCGCTGCAACTGATCTGGATGTAAAGGAGCTTTTACTTTTAAACCCCTCTATTAAAAGGGAGATTATCAACGGCTCTGCTTTGACACCAGTGCCCCTGGTTCTTCCATCGGTTACAAACAGTACTTATTCTTCTCTGTATGATCTTTTTAACGGAACATCTGAATTAGCTGAACCGGCTCCTTTAGTTTCTGCAAAAAAATCAGCCCCCGCAAAAACCGAATTGTCAAAAAAAGCAAGTCCATATTTATATTATACAGTAAAACCGGGTGATACTCTTTCTGAAATAGCTGAAAAGAATGGTTCAACTGTAAGTAAAATTAAATCTCTTAACGGATTGAAAAAATCGACAATTAGTACGGGCATGAGGCTTAAGATCAATAAAAATTAGGTTACCGGGATTCAAAACTGCTTGTGTTTGTTTATTACAGCCATAACAAAAAGAATTGTAATTTTGCCCAACTGACCAATTCCCAAACTTAATGAGCAAAACTAACCGTAAACAAGACGCATTAGACTACCATTCTCATGGCCGTCCCGGAAAAATACAAGTTGTTCCAACGAAACCAACCAATTCTCAGCGTGATTTGTCGCTGGCATACTCCCCTGGTGTAGCAGAGCCTTGCCTCAGGATCGCAGAAAATAAAGAAGATGTTTATAAATATACCGCAAAGGGAAACCTTGTTGCGGTAATCAGCAATGGTTCAGCAGTACTTGGTCTGGGGGATATTGGCCCCGAGGCCGGAAAACCAGTGATGGAGGGAAAGGGATTACTCTTTAAAATATTTGCTGATATCGATGTATTTGACCTCGAACTGGATACCCAGAATATTGATGAATTTGTGACTATTGTAAAAGCTCTTGAGCCGACTTTCGGAGGGATTAACCTCGAGGATATAAAGGCTCCAGAATGCTTTGAAATTGAGCGTCGGCTAAAAGAAGTGATGTCAATACCGGTAATGCATGACGATCAGCATGGAACCGCAATTATTTCGGCTGCGGCGCTGATCAATGCCTGTGAATTACAGAAGAAGAAACTAGATAAAATTAAGATTGTAGTAAATGGTGCAGGCGCGGCAGCTATTTCCTGCACCCGTTTATACGTGAGCCTTGGGGCCCGAAAAGAAAACATTGTGATGCTTGATCGATCGGGTGTAATTCGTAACGACCGTGCTAATCTTGAAGGTACCAAAGCCGAATTCGCCACTGCCCGTAAGATCAATTCCCTTGCTGAAGCTGTTAAAGATTCGGATGTATTTATTGGACTTTCCTCACCTGATGTATTAACTGCTGAGATGCTTAAAACGATGGCAAAAAATCCTATTGTTTTTGCAATGGCAAACCCTGATCCTGAAATTGCCTATGAACTGGCAATTAAAACCCGAAAAGACATTATCATGGCTACCGGCCGGTCTGATTATCCGAATCAGGTAAATAATGTTCTTGGTTTTCCGTATATCTTCAGAGGAGCACTCGACGTGAGGGCTACCGGAATCAATGAAGAAATGAAAAAGGCAGCAGTATTTGCGATCGCAGAACTGGCAAAGAAAACGGTTCCAGAATCGGTAAATCTTGCCTATAACGTAAAAAATATAAAATTCGGGAAAGATTATATCATTCCGAAGCCTATCGATCTCCGCTTAATTACTTCAGTATCACCTGCAGTTGCCAAAGCAGCAATGGAATCTGGTGTCGCCCGCAAGGGGATAAATGATTGGGAAGCCTATAATGAAGAGTTGAAAGCCCGACTTGGTCTCGATGACAAGTTGATGCGGACAATTACCAATAAGGCTAAAAGTGCGCCAAAGCGTGTTGTCTTCGCAGAAGCAGATAACTATAAAATTCTGAAGGCAGCGCAGATTGTTCGTGATGAAGGTATTGCTATTCCGATTTTGCTTGGTAATAAAGGGCTGATTGGCAGGATCATGCTTGAGAATGAACTGGAACTGGATGGAGTAATTATCATTGATCCGATTGAGGAACTTGAAAAAAGCGTCAAATTTGCTGAATACCTGTACAAAAAGCGTCAGCGCCGTGGAATTACTTTGTTTGAGGCTAAAAAATTGATGCGTGACCGAAATTATTATGGAGCGGCCATGGTCCAATTTGGTGAGGCAGATGCATTGATCTCCGGACTGACCAAAGATTATCCTTCAACTATCAAGCCTGCACTTCAGGTGATTGGTATTGAAGAAGGGGTTAACCGTGTTGCCGGGATGTACATGATGCTGACAAAGAAGGGTCCTGTCTTTTTTGGTGATACCACAGTGAATGAGAATCCAACTGTCGATGAACTGGTTGCCATTACTGTATTGCTTGATCATTCTGTCAGGAAGTTTAACATTCAGCCTAGAGTTGCAATGCTATCCTATTCAAATTTCGGATCTAATGATGGGGCAGTTCCTGAAAAAGTGCGTCAGGCAGTAAAAATACTTCACCAAAAGCATAAAGAGATTACAGTTGACGGAGATATGCAGGCAAATTTTGCAATGAATCCTGACCTGCTTAAAGATAATTATCCTTTCAGCACCCTGATAGGTGCTCCCGCTAATGTGTTAGTATTTCCCAATCTTGAATCAGGTAACATTGCCTATAAATTATTGCAGGAAATAGGTGGTGCTGAGGCAGTTGGGCCAATTTTGCTGGGATTGAATAAACCAGTACATATTTTGCAATTGGGAAGTTCAGTGCGTGAGATTGTGAATATGGTTACAATAGCCGTAGTGGATGTTCAGACAAAGGAGGAGGAAAGTTCTGTGCTTGTCAATCCTCGGGTAAAAGGTATATTTAAGCGGGCTTTAAAGAGAGAATAGATTTTAACGGACTCAATTTTAATTAATAATAATCTGATTAGATGTACGCTTATATAAACGGTAAACTGGTATTCAAGTGCCCAACCTATGTGGTAATAGATGCAGGTGGGATAGGTTATCATATCAATATTTCGCTGAATACTTATGCAGCACTGGATGAGAAGGAACATTGCAAGTTGTATACCTGGCTACATGTAAAAGAAGATGCACACACTTTGTATGGCTTTTATGAAGAAGGTGAGCGCCGTTTGTTTTTGCACCTGATTTCTGTTTCAGGAATAGGGCCTAATACCGGCAGAATGATCTTGTCGTCGATCACTCCATCTGAGATTCAGACCGCCATCGTTAAAGGCGATGTACCCCTGATTCAAAGAATCAAAGGGATAGGTCCCAAATCTGCGCAAAGGATGATACTCGAACTACAGGATAAGTTAAAGAAAGAAGGTCCTGACTCACTGATTTCTATGCCTGTTCATAATACGGCAAAGGATGAAGCGTTATCTGCTTTGGTCATGTTAGGATTTAACAAAAATATTGCTGAAAAGTCGCTTGAAAGTGCTATTAAGACATCGACAGAAAATTTATCTATTGAAGCTTTGATAAAAATTGCTCTTAAAAGCTTATAATTAAATCAATATCCTTTGAAATTGAGAAGTGCTGCAATTTTGTGCCTAAAGAGTTTTTTTTGTGTCTTGCTTCTTCTGTATACAGAGCGGGTATTGGCCCAAAGTTCTCCTGCTGCAAAAGACACAGTGAAACTTATTTATCCTTTTCAGGATTCTAAAACACTGCAGTTCAAACCTCAAACAGGAATTATACTTCCCAATCCATCGAATATTCAGAGGAGTGTTGAGTTTGATCCGGTATCAAAACGCTATATTATTCGGGAAAAGATAGGAGAGCGGCTTTACCGTGCACCCCAGTACCTGAGTATAGAAGAGTACCAGAGGTATGAAAATGAACTGATCAAACGAAATTACTGGCGCGAACTTGCAGATCTCCCGCTCTCAGAGGCTCGTGAACCCGGGTTCATCCCACCTGTAATGGTAAACAGTAAATCTTTTGAAAAACTATTTGGTGGAAATACAATAGAAATCCGGCCTCAGGGATCCGCTGACCTTACCTTTTCTGGTCGCTTAAGCCGGAATGAGAATCCTTTGTTCAATGAACGGCAGCGCAGACAGGGTAATTTTGATTTCGACCAGCGAATTCAAATGAATGTCGTTGGGCAAATTGGTGAAAAGTTGAGAATCAGCACCAATTATAACACAGAAGCCCAGTTTGATTTTGAGAACCAGGTCAAACTGGATTATACAGGAAAAAATGATGAGATCATCAGAAAGATAGAGGCCGGTAACGTGAGTCTGCCATTGAGCTCTTCACTCATCAGCGGAAGTCAGGCTTTGTTTGGATTGAAAACCCAGTTGCAATTTGGAAAACTAAATGTAACCAGCATTTTTTCGCAGCAAAAATCTCAGCAGAAGGAGATAACAATCACCAATGGTTCACAGCAAAATGAATTCAGTATTTCGGCTGATAATTATGAAACCAACAAGCACTATTTCCTTGCGCAGTATTTCAGGGATAACTACAATAAGGCTCTGGAAAATATACCGCTTAACAGCTCCAATATTAACATTACAAAAATAGAAGTCTGGGTAACCAACCGTGCTAACAGCACTGTAAATTCAAGGGATGTTCTGGGCTTGCTGGATCTGGGTGAGAACAAGGTTTACAATACATTTCAGGTTCAGGGTGGCCAGGGCTTTTCAGTTCTGCCTTCAGGCTTTGCCGGACCGGGTTTCGGGCAGCAGTCAAATAACTTGCTGCAGGTTCTGCCGCCGGGTGTACGGCAGACCAATTCGAATGATGCTATTTCCTTTTTTCAGGCTGCTGGCGGCGGTACAGACAATTTCGCTAAACTTACTTTTGCAAGGAATCTTACTGATAAGGAGTATATTTTAAATCCCAGGCTTGGTTATATTTCCCTGAACACACAATTGAATGCTGATGAGGTGCTTGCAGTGGCTTTTCGTTACACAGTGAATGGAGTTGAATATCAGGTAGGTGAATTTTCAACTGATAATCCGGTGAATAACTCCACTCCGGAAGTCCTGTATGTCAAACTATTAAAGAATGAGACGTTAAAAACCAGTCTGCCAACCTGGGATCTGATGATGAAGAATATTTATACTCTTGGTGCATATCAGGTTAGCCGCAACGATTTTAAACTTAATATTTTCAGGCTTGATGAGGAAACCGGTATTGAAAAACCACAAATCACTGAAGGACAAAACACCAGCAATAAACTATGGATTCAGTTAACCAATCTGGATAACCTGAATCAGCAAAACGACCGCAAGCCGGATGGTTATTTCGATTTTCTTGAGGGAATTACCATTGATCCGCAAAATGGCAGAATCACTTTTCCTCTTGTAGAACCTTTTGGATCAGATCTGGCTAAACGGTTTAACCCCGTATCCGAACGAAATTTGATTGATAAATATGTTTATCAGCCTCTTTACGACTCTACAAAAGTTATTGCCCAGCAATTGTTTGCAAAGCTGAACAGATACCATATCAGGGGCACTTATCAGTCGCAGGGAGGTTCAGAATTTCAACTAAATGCAATCAATATTCCCGCAGGTTCGGTACAAGTGGTCGCTGGATCAATGCCACTGCAGGAAGGGGTTGATTTTACAGTGGATTATAATATTGGCGTAGTAAGAATCTTAAATTCGGCTCTTTTAAGTTCAGGACAGCCAATAAGAATCAAACTTGAGAACAATGAACTTTTTGGATTACAGCAGCGTTCACTTACGGGTACACGTTTTGATTATCGCGTAAACGATAAACTGAACCTGGGAGGAACATTCATGAACCTGACAGAAAAACCATTGACTCAGAAAGTGAATATTGGAGAGGAAGCCATTTCCAATACAATTTGGGGTATAGATGCCAGTTATAATTCTCCCTCCAGATGGCTGACACGGATGGTAGATAAAATTCCTTTCATCAATACCAAGGAGCCATCAAGTATCACATTTAACGGTGAGTATGCCAGCCTGGTTCCGGGTCATCCAAGAGCACTGAATTTTGCCGGAAGCAGAAACGGTGCAAGTTATCTGGATGATTTTGAGGCAAGCAGGTCGATGATCGATATAAAAAGTGCAATATCATGGCAAATTGCCGGTACACCGCAACTTTTTCCTGAATCAAGACTCAACAATGACCTAGCATATGGTTATAACCGTGCCAGACTCGCTTTTTATAATATCGATCCAATATTTTACCTTACCGGAAATACACTTACCCCTGATAATATCAGAAGGGATAAGAACGAATTATCAAACCACTATGTCCGTCAGGTTTTTGAGCGGGAGGTATTTCCTTTCAAAGATTCCAATACCGGGCAGGCAATCATTCTTCCAACTTTCGATCTGGCTTTCTACCCTACCATCAGAGGTCCTTATAATTTCACAACTTCCGGTCTTACTCCTTCAGGTTCGCTAAGCAATCCGCGAAGCAGGTGGGGAGGGATTTTCAGGAAATTAGAAACGAACGATTTTGAGGCATTGAACATAGAATTCATAGAAATGTGGATGCTTGATCCATTCATCTATAATAAAACCAGTGCGGGTGGAGATCTCTATTTCAACCTTGGTAATATCACTGAAGATATCCTCAAAGATGGTAGAAAAAGTATGGAGAATGGTTTGCCTATAGATGGAAATACTTCAAAAACGGAAAATACTATCTGGGGAAGAGTACCCAAACTACAGCCGGTCATTCAGGCATTTGACAATAACCCTACAGCCAGGCAGTTTCAGGATATAGGTATCGATGGATTGAGTACTGAAGATGAGAGACTCCAGTTCAGCTCCTTTTTGAATCAGGTTAGAGCCACTATAAACCCTCAGGCTGCCATTACCCTTGAAAGTGATCCGGCTTCAGATGATTTTCAATATTACAGGGGATCAAACCTTGATCAGGCCAATGCAGGTATCCTAAAGAGATATGAAAAATATAACAATACTGAAGGTAACTCAAAGACCGCCCAGCAATCACTTGATCAGACTGGAATTGAGAATACCGCAGCAACATCTTTTCCTGATGGAGAGGATATCAACCGGGATAACAATTCTACTCAGGCAGATGAGTATTTCCAGTACAAGGTCTCCATTCGTCCTCAGGATCTGCTAACAGTAGGAACTAATTATGTTTCGGACATTGTTCCTGCAACGGTAAGACTCGCAAACGGAACGCAGGAAACGGTCAGATGGATTCAGTTTAAAATTCCAATTGCAGAATATTTGCAAAAAATTGGAAATATTCAAGATTTCAAATCGATTCGATTTATCAGGATGTTTACGACGGATTTTGCAGACACCACAATAATGCGTCTGGCGAAATTACAATTGGTTAGAGGGGAGTGGAGAAGGTACAATTCGGAGAACAACCCATCCAAGGTGATTGCTGATCCTTCACTGATCAATCCCGGTCTCGACAATTCAATAATTGATGTCAGTGCAGTGAACATCGAGGAAAATGGTAAACGTACCCCAATCCCATATGTGCTTCCTCCCGGAATTACCAGAGAGATAGATTATACCAATTTCAGAGGTGAATCCCGCCAGAATGAACAATCACTCGCATTAAGTGTCCGGAATCTCAGGGATGGCTACGGGCGGGCAGCATTCAGAACTACAATGAATGATTTCCGCTCTTACAAGCGTCTGGAAATGTTCATTCATGCTGAGGGAGATCAGGTAAGAGATAACGACCTGCGGGCTTTCCTGCGTGTGGGTACTGACAACCAGGATAATTATTATGATTATGAGATCCCATTAAAAGTCACGAGTCCGGGAACAAGTGCTCCAGGCCTGATCTGGCCTGACCAGAATAAAATAGATGTGGAATTGAGATTATTTCTGGAAGCAAAAGCAGCACGAAACAAGGCTGTTTTTAACGGACAAGCCTGGCCAATTAACCGTCCTTATATTTATCAGGATGGGCAGAATATTATCACTGTAAAAGGGCAGCCTGATCTAAGTAAGGTACGTGTTTATATGCTCGGGGTTCGTAATCCTTTGCGGAATCGTGCAAGTCCGGGTCTGGATGACGGCCTCGATAAATCTGCTCAGATCTGGTTTAATGAGATGCGCCTGACAGATTTTGATGAACGCGGAGGCTGGGCAGCTACCGCCCGTATGAATGCAAGACTTGCAGATTTTGCAGATGTAACGGTCTCGGGTAGCAGGAGCACTATCGGTTTTGGTTCTATAGATCGAAGGGTAAGTGAGCGAAACAGGGAAAATGATATGCTTTTTGATGTTTCCGGCAATGTGGAGCTGGGAAAATTCTTCCCTGAACGCACAGGTTTAAAAGTGCCAATGTACGTCAACTTCTCAAAACAGGTAGCATCACCTCAGTATGACCCAAGAATTCAGGATACCGAATTTAAAACCACTCTCCAAAATTCGTCGAAAGAAGTCCGGGATTCATTGAAATTTATTACCGAGGACTTTACAGCAAGGAAGAGTATTAATTTTACGGATGTACGAAAGATAAAAACCAATCCTGAAAGTAAAATCAGACTTTGGGATATTGAAAATCTGAGCGCCAGTTATGCATTTAACGAGTTTAATCACCGGGATTTTATTAATGAGAATACAATTCAGAAGACATATCGTGCCGGATTGCAGTACAATTATTCGAAACAAGCCAAAAGCATTGCTCCTTTTGAAAAACTGATCAAATCGAAGAATCTTTCCTTGATCAGGGACTTTAATTTCAGTCTGTTACCTTCAATTTTAAATTTCAGGATAGATGTTGACCGACTATATTCAGAAAATACATTGCGTGATAATGACCCCAATAACTTCCTGCCAATCAATACTAATTTTAATAAAAATTTCCAGATGTCACGTCTCTATGGCATCAGCTGGAACCTGACCCGTTCGATGCAGTTGGATTTTAATGCTACCAATTATTCTATTATTGATGAACCTGAGGGAAGAATTAACGGTCTAAAACGGGATACACTCTGGCAAAATCTCATGAAGATGGGCCGGACAACAGATTACGGTCATACAATGAACCTGACCTATAATGTTCCTATTAATAAAATTCCCGGGCTCGACTGGATTACACTGGCAGCGCGTTATGGTTCTGGTTTTAACTGGCAAACAGAACCTTTGTTAACGATGAATGACCCCAGGATTAATGTGGGTAACACCATTCAGAATTCACGTACCATCCAACTCAACCCTACCTTAAGCATGGTTGCTTTGTATAATAAATTCGGCTTTGTTCGAAGTATGAACCAGGCCGATAAAAGTAAAGCTGGAGGCTTCCTGATCAATCTGATAACCAGTCTTAAAAATATCAGTGGAGCATACACCAAAACGGAAGGAACCTTCCTGCCCGGATATCTTCCTAAAACTGGCTTCATAGGCCAGGATCTAAGTTTCAACGCACCGGGGTATGATTTTCTTTTTGGAGGGCAAAGTGATATCAGGACCCGTTCACTTGATAATGGCTGGATCACCAGAGATTCTTTGCTGAACCAGTTATACATCAATACCATTAAAGAAGATATGAGTTTCAGGGGTTTGATTGAGCCAATCCGCGACCTTCGAATTGAATTGACCGCCAATAAAAATCAGAGTTTTAATTATTCAACGAATTTCAAATTCCTTCCTTCAAGTAACAGTTTCGAGAATTTGAGTCCGGTGACTACCGGTGACTTTAATATTTCCTTTTTCTCAATGAAAACCGCTTTCGCTAAAGAAAATAAATTAAACAATTCTTCGCGTTTGTTTCAACAATTTCAAGAGAACAGAGCCATAATTTCGCAGCGATTAGGTGCTCAGAATCCTAATTCTACAGGTTCGGCCGGAGGTTTTGCAGATGGTTATGGCAAGAGCTCGCAAGATGTTTTGATCGCATCATTTTTGGCAGCTTATACCGGTAAGGATGCAAATCAGATCTCACTTAACCGCTTCCCTAAAGTGCCAATTCCTAACTGGAGGCTTAGCTATAACGGATTGACGAAATACTCTTTCTTCAATGAGATCTTTACATCTGTTGATATTAACCATGCTTACCGATCAACCTACAGTGTGAACGGATTTAATTCACTGGTACGTTACCGGGAATCAAATGGTGCAGTTAATGTGAAAGATGCCAGTGGAAACTTCCTTCCATTTTATCAGTTTTCACAGATCACATTGTATGAGCAGTTCCTGCCATTATTTGGAGTGGATGTCAGGTTGAAGAATAATATGACTTTGAATCTGGAGTACCGCAAATCAAGGGCTCTGAGTTTTAGTTTGTCAAACAGCCAGCTGGCACAACAGAAAGAAGACGGAGCGGTTTTTGGTCTGGGTTACCGTACCACTAAATTCCGTTTCCCATTTGGCTTGTTCAAATCCTTAAAACTCGATAATGACATGAATTTCAAAATGGATTTCGCCTTGACTGATCGAAAGCTGGTGATCTACCGGGCAGATGTAGAAGATGCAGAAGTTTCATCAGGAGCTAAGAATATTACCTTAAGGCCATCAGTCGATTATGTGCTCAACCAAAGGTTTACAATGAGGTTATTCTATGATGGTAATATAACCAAACCCTATACCTCTCAAACCTTTAATACTTCATTCAGCAATTTTGGAGTTAATTTAAGGTTTAACCTGTAACAAGGTTTTTTAAATGTTTGCATATTAATATTTAATGATGAGGTTTATTTGTTTTCTGAGGTGGAATTAAGCTTTCTATTTTTGGAAAGGTGCTGTTGTGCTTTAAATGCAGTTCCCGCTTTTTGCTCATATACCACAGGCCTTAATCACAGGCCGGTATCCGCTACAATCGGGTTTAAGAACATCCGACAGTACAATTAAATCCGGATTTATCTCCAATTAAATCATGTGAGCTTATTTTAAACCAAATAACTCTCAATTTGGAATTGCAAGTCTGCAATTCTTGGAGTATTTTTGCAAAAACTAAAACCAAAATACAATGAAATTTCCTGCAGAATTAAAATACACTAAAGATCACGAATGGGTACGCGTTGAGGGTAATCATGCATATGTAGGTATCACTGAATTTGCTCAGCATGAACTGGGGGATATTGTTTATGTTGATATCAATTCACTGGGAAAAGAAGTAGCTCGTGAAGATGTATTTGGAACGGTTGAGGCAGTTAAAACAGTGTCAGATCTGTTCATGCCATTAACAGGGAGAGTTCTTGAAATCAATAAAAAACTGGATGCAAAGCCTGAACTGGTTAACATCGATCCTTACGGAGACGGCTGGATGGTTAAGATAGAGCTTACAGACGCAGCGCAGGTTGAAGAATTATTATCAGCAGGAGATTACAAAACACAGATTGGGGTTTAATGTTTAAATCCTTACGATACCAGTATCTTTCTATACTTTGGGCAATCTTTGTGGTTATCCTCTGCGAGATGCCCCCCCTTGGTACAGATAATGTTGGCATTACATTTTTTGAAGGTTTTGATAAGTTAGCACATACCGGCTTTTTCTTCGTTTTAACCGTATTTTTATTTTATGGTAAAATCAGACAGCAGGCGAGTTATTCCTATCGCCCAATTACGATCCTGAAAATTTTGGGTATCACGCTGTTCTTAGGTGCTGGCATTGAGATTCTCCAACTCGAGATTTTCACTTACCGTTCTGCCGAATGGTGGGACTTATTTGCGGATATGACAGGGGTCGGAATGGGAATCTTTAGCTATATTTTCTTACATAGAGTTCGATTCAATGAAAAACTGCTTTAAAATTGCCATTCTACTGCTTTTCACAAGCCTGAGTTCCTGCAGTGTATTTAAAAAGGGTTGCAATTGCCCAAAATTTAATCGTGTTCCTGCTCCCTCCGGAATTACAATCAATCCTGGTTTCTAATTATTTTGTAAAATCAATTTTCTTATTTGGAATTAATTCAAATAAGCATTATTTTTGATTCAGAATTAAACAGGGATATGAAGCTTTCACAATTAATACCAGGGCAAACAGGGATTATCAAAGAATTTACAGATCTTGAAATGTCTGTTAAGTTGATGGAAATGGGATGTTTGCCGGGTGAATCGATTGTTGTTGAGCGTTTAGCTCCACTAGGCGATCCGATGGCTATCAGGGTTTCAGGTTATCAGTTAACACTGAGAAAAAAGGAAGCTTCGACCATTATCATGCAATAATTACCAGGTGAACGGCGATTTAAAAATTGCACTAGTTGGTAACCCCAATTCCGGAAAATCTACACTATTTAATGTTCTAACCGGTTTAAACCAAAAGATCGGAAATTTCCCGGGAGTGACTGTCGAGAAGAAGACAGGATATTGTAAACTCCCCGATCAGCGAAATGCTCAAATTACAGATCTTCCCGGTACCTACAGTTTTTATCCCAAAAGCAGGGATGAACGTATTGTACTTGATGCTCTTAGCGATAAAAGTGGGGCTGACTTTCCCGATCTGATCATTTTTGTTGCTGACGCATCCAATCTCAAAAGAAATTTACTGCTTTTTTCTCAGATCGCAGATCTGAATATTCCCATCATCATCGCCCTGAATATGATGGATCTGGCTGCACGCTCAGGAATTGAAATTTCTGTAGATGAGCTGGCCCTAAAGCTTGGAGTTCAGGTTATTCCTGTTTCTGCGCGGAAGCAGGAGGGGATTGACCGTCTGAAGCAGGCCATTCTGAACAATAGTACCATTCCTCTTCAATTGCCTTCCATTGAAGTTGAAAGCATAGCACCCGAACTGATTAAAAGGATTCAGGATGAGCTGGATATTGATAAGCCTTATACAGCATTGCAGATCGCTCATCAATATGAACACCTGACTTTTCTATCCGAAAGGGAGAAACAGAAGGTCGCCGAATTCACTAAGGAATTTTACTTTCATTCCCAAAAAGCACAAGCCACCGAAACTATTGCCCGGTATAACTTTATCAACGATGTACTTTTCGATACAGTGAAAGTTCATTCTGATCCCAAACAGGAAACAATGAGTAATCAGATCGATAAGGTTCTTACCCATCAGATATTTGGTTTCGTTATTTTTTTCGCAATACTTTTCATGATATTTCAGGCCATATTCTCCTGGTCTGAATATCCAATGTCATTAATTGAGGGCCTGTTTCTTTGGTTAACGGAAGTAAGTCTCCAGATCCTGCCTCCGGGAGTATTTACCGACCTGCTGGTGAATGGGGTACTTGCCGGATTAAGCGGGGTTGTAATTTTTATTCCGCAGATTGCTATTTTATTTGCCTGTATCTCCGTTCTGGAGGATACAGGATACATGTCGAGAGTTACTTTCATGATGGATAAGATCATGCGCAAAGTTGGCCTGAGCGGTAAATCTATCGTACCATTAATCGGAGGATTTGCCTGTGCGGTGCCATCAATTATGAGTGCCAGAAACATTGAAAGCTGGAAAGACCGGATGATCACTATTATGGTCACTCCCTTGATTGCCTGTTCTGCTCGTCTGCCGGTATACACATTATTAATTTCGCTGGTTGTACCCGATGATAAGGTTTGGGGCTTTATTAACATGCAGGGACTGGCATTAATGTCATTGTATCTTTTGAGTATAATCAGTGCAATTTTGGTGGCCTGGGTGATGAAGCACATGATACGAGCCCGGGAACGGGGATACTTCATCATGGAGCTTCCGGTTTATCGGATGCCCCGATGGAATAATGTACTTTTAACTATGTACCGCAGTGTAAAGGCATTCGTAATTGAAGCCGGTAAAGTAATAATTGCTGTATCCATTATTTTATGGGTGCTTTCTTCTTATGGTCCGGCAGATCGTTTTGATAAAATTGAGAACAAATACAACGAAGTATCAGTAAGAAAACAGCTTGCACCTGCAGAAATTGATCGGCTGATTGCTTCCGAAAAATTGGAGAACTCCTATGCCGGAATTTTAGGAAAATCAATTGAACCGGTAATCAGTCCTCTGGGTTTTGACTGGAAGATCGGCATCGCATTGATTACCTCTTTTGCCGCGCGGGAAGTATTTGTAGGAACTATGGCCACCATTTATAGTGTGGAAGGCGATGATTCCCATCTGGAATCAGTGCGTCAGAAAATGGCTTCTGCAAAGAATCCTGAAACGGGATTGCCTGTATTTACAACTGCTGTGGCTTTTTCACTGATGATGTTTTACGCCTTCTCCATGCAATGTATCAGCACTATCGCTGTGGTTTATCGCGAAACCAAAGGCTGGAAATGGCCTGTAATTCAAATTGTGTACATGACCACTTTGGCTTATCTTGCAAGTCTGTTAGTATACCAGCTTCTGAAATAAAATTGGATAAAATTGCAGTCCTAAATAATTACCTGCCGCCCGGTGCAGCGCCTGTTATTGCGCGCTGGATAGATTACTTTGAATGTGAGTTTAAAGTGTCCAGAAACCGGAGTACCAAGCATGGCGACTATCGCCACCCTTTTAAAAATGCCGGACACCGGATTTCGGTAAATTATAACCTCAATCCTTATGCTTTCCTGATTACTACCGTTCATGAGTTCGCCCATTTATTGACATGGAATGAATACAAACGGAAAGCAAAACCCCACGGTCAGGAATGGAAAAGTAATTTTAAGCGAATGATGAAGCCTTTTTTTGAGCAATCCATATTCCCAGCGGATATTAATCATGCGATACAGAATTATCTTGAAAACCCGGCGGCTTCCAGTTGCGTTGATCTCAAACTTTATCGCATCCTCAAACTATATGACAGTAAACCTGACCACATAGTTTCTGTTGAAAAACTTCAGGTCAAAGCTTTGTTCTCCCTGCCTGACGGGCGGGTGTTCAGAAAAGAATCCCTGGTAAGAAAACGCTACCGCTGCGTTGAAATAAAAACCGGGAATGTGTATTTGTTCAACGCACTTTCGGAAGTGACAGTTATTGAGGCTAAAGGGGAAGCTTAAAGCCAAAAGGGATACCTGATGACAAAATCTCTTTCATGGCAGAAGATTCAGATAAATTCTGGACAGAATTTAGAGACAGTTCTGAAAATGGTATCTGGCAGTCTTATTGCAATAGAATTTTGTTTAAAATATTTATCAAACATTATACTCATGAAAACATTTAATATTCTAATCCTCGCAGTACTTCTGGCCTCATGCAATACTCAGGTTAAGGAAACAGAAACAAACAATTCAGCAATAGCAGATAAGAAAAATACCTCAGGTACAAATTGCTATTTGTATGCTAGCCCGACTGATACCGTTAGTTTGAATCTGACTCATTTAGGAGACTCAATTACCGGCTACCTGGTTTATAACTTTAAAGAAAAGGATAAAAATACCGGAACCATAAATGGAAAAATGAATGGCAATATTTTAATTGCAGAGTATACCTTTCTTTCGGAAGGTTTACAATCCTGCAGACAGGTAGCCTTTAAGTTAGAGGGTGACAGTTTTATAGAAGGCTATGGAGAAAGCTATAGCCGGAATGACAGATTCTTTTTCAAATATCCAGACTCTCTGAACTTTGATAGTTCTTTTAAATTAAAGGAAACAGACTGTCAATAATCCTCAGCTTTAATTTCGTTTTCAACAGAGAGCATGCAAGGTCGGGGGAAGCTCAAAGCCTAAGTATGTTTAATGCTGCCATGAGATCCTTAAATAATTTATTCTGTGCTAAAATGAACCGGTCAGATCACAAAAAATTATACCAATGGTTAAAAGTAGCCGACAAGGGAATTGTCCGATTTACTGGATTTAGCAAGCTAATTATATGTGATTTTGCTGGTTTGAAAAGGTAACAATTCTGAAAATTTCAAATGATTTGAATGGCAAATTGGATTGCTTTTACGAATAAAAGTATCAGACCTTAAATGGAATAAGTATTATTTTTATTTCGGGAAATAGTATTCATATTACGCGGCACTATGGCAATATGACCACTACTTAAATTGGATAAAATACCTCTCACTTTAAAGAAAAATACTTATAATAGTCAAATATTTATGATTCAGACCTTTCTTGCCGGACTGAAGCCTGGTAAGCCGCAATTATCTGAAGTTTGTACGATTTGTAACAATATCTATACCAGGCTAATTACCCGGAATAGAACATTAATAATTATTTAAAATAGATAGATGAATAGAAGAGAAGCAGTCAGGAGGGCTACCTTTTTATTGGGGGGAGCAATTACTTTTTCAGGCTTTGGAGCGTTCGCCGAAGTATTTAGCCCGCTTGCGGGGAATGCTATTGAATCAAAACCAATTGCTTTACAGGAAGCATTGATCGCAGAAATTGCCGACACGATTATTCCGGATACAAAAGGAGTTCCCGGTGCCAAAGCAGCAGGCCTTGGTCCGTTCATTGTGATGATGATGCAGGATTGTTATACCCCGGATATTCAAAAGCATTTCGCAGATGGTTTAATGAAAGTGGATGAGGCTTCACAAAGCCAGTATAAGAGATCATTTGTTTCATTAAGTCTTAAAGAGCGTGAGGGGGTCTTTAAATTCTTTAAGGCCGAAGCTCAGGCACAGATCAAAGCCGGTACCAGCCCGTCGCACTTTTTCCAGCTGTTCTACGAACTCACCTGTCTGGGTTATTATACCTCTGAAATCGGAGCCACCCAGGCATTACGTTATGTCCATATTCCAGGCAAATATGAATCCTGTATTCCATTGCAGCCCGGACAGAAAGCATGGGCTACCTAAATATTGATTAATAAAATATTGATTAAGACAGATGAATATTAATATAAAAGCAGAGAAGCAGAATACCTACGATGCAATTGTAGTTGGTTCGGGTATTAGTGGTGGTTGGGCAGCCAAGGAATTGACTGAAAAGGGATTAAAAGTGTTGATGCTGGAACGTGGCAGAAATGTGGAACATGTGAAGGATTATGATACCGCTTTAATGAAACCATGGGAATTCAAACACCGTGGCAGGATCACTCCCGAGGAGCGCAGCCGTCATCTGGTGCAAACCCGTGCCGGTCAGTACAGTGAGTTTAATGCTAAGTTTTGGGTAGATGATGTTGATTGTCCTTATACTGAAGTAAAACGGTTTGACTGGTATCGTGGTTATCATGTGGGTGGAAGATCCCTTACCTGGGGGCGTGGTTGTCTCCGTTTAAGCGAGATGGATTTTTCAGCAAATGCCAAGGATGGCTATGGTGTTGACTGGCCTGTACGTTATAAGGATATCTCGCCATGGTATGATTATGTAGAGCGCTTTGCCGGTATAAGCGGACAAAAAGAGGGGCTTGCCCAGTTGCCTGATGGAATTTTTCTACCTCCATTCGAGATGAACTGTGTTGAGAAAGCAGTTAAAGAACGAATCGAAAAACATTATAACAAAGAGCGGATGATGACCGTTTACCGGATGGCAAACCTGACCGTTCCGCACAATGGCCGGGGTACCTGTCAGAATAGAAATCTTTGCAACAGGGGCTGTCCTTTCGGTGCATATTTCAGCACTCAATCATCAACTTTGCCGGCAGCGATGGTTACCGGTAACCTGACCCTTCGCCCGTATTCTATTGTTAGTGAGGTTCTTTATGACAAAGAAACCAGGAAGGCAAAAGGAGTGATGGTAATTGATTCAGAGACCAATGAGCATATAGAATATTCTGCAAAGGTGATCTTCATGAATGCCTCAACCCTGGGTACTACACAAATCCTGCTGAACTCAACCTCGGATACCTTTCCGGATGGATTGGGTAACAGCAGCGGGCATCTGGGACATAACCTGATGGACCATCACTTTCAAATTGGAGCTTCAGGAAGGGCAGAAGGATTTGATGATAAATATTATTATGGCCGTCGGCCAATAGGGATTTATATTCCGCGTTACCGCAACCTTGGTGATAAGCCGGAGCGGGATTATTTACGAGGATTCCATTACGGAGGAGGAGCAAGCCGTACAGGGTGGCAGCGTGCTATTCCTGAAATGGGTTTTGGACAAGACTTTAAGGAGGAAATGACAGAACCGGGACCATGGACTATGGGACTGGGATCTTTCGGTGAACATTTGCCAGAATATAAGAACCGTGCCTTTCTTGACAGAACAAAGAAGGATAAATGGGGACTTCCATTACTGGCTGTTGATTGTGAGTTTGGTGAGAACGAGCGCAAAATGAGAATTGATATGAGAAACGATGCAGCCGAGATTCTGGAGGCAGCCGGAATGAAAGATATTGAATCGTTTGACAGACCTGCAATACCCGGAATGGCGATCCACGAGATGGGTACAGCACGCATGGGACATGATCCTAAAACTTCCGTTTTAAACAAATGGAATCAGATGCATGATGTGAAGAATGTATTTGTCACCGATGGTGCATTCATGACCTCCAACGCCTGTCAGAATCCATCATTAACTTATATGGCTTTCACCGCAAGGGCTTGTGATCATGCGGTGAGTGAATTAAAGAAAGGGAATTTATAAAAGAACGCTGACAGGGTTCAAAACCCTGTCAGCGTTTTGGTGCAATAAAATGATAGAATTAATAACACTAAATATGTCAAATCAAGTAAAACCAGTACGTGTCCTTGTCTTAGGATGTGGAAACATGGGCGCTTCTCATGCCATGGCTTATCATACAAATCCTGGATTTGAGGTCGTTGGACTCGTATCCCGTGGAAAATCCAAGGAAATATTGAATGCCAGAATGGGGAATAAGTATCCATTATTTAATGATATGGATGAGGCAATGAAGGTTACAAAGCCGGATGCAGTTTGTATCTCTACTTATCCGGATACTCATGAGAAATATGCCGTTCAGGCTTTCGAAGCGGGCTGCCATGTCTTCATCGAAAAGCCGGTTGCCGATTCTGTGGAAGGTGCAGAACGGGTAGTGGCAGCTGCAAAAAAAGCGAATAAAAAGCTGGTTGTAGGGTATATCCTTCGTCATCATCCATCATGGGAGAAATTTATTGAACTTAGCGGGGAATTAGGTAAACCTCTGGTAATGAGGATGAATTTGAACCAGCAGAGTGATGGTGCCATGTGGACCCTTCATCGCAATCTTATGAATGCTCTGAGTCCGATCGTGGATTGCGGTGTTCATTATATTGATGTGATGTGTCAGATGACCCGTTCAAAACCGGTACAGGTCTATGCCATCGGAGCAAGATTAACCGAGGAAATACCAGCCGGCAATTACAATTACGGCCAGCTGCAGATTCGTTTTGAGGATGGTTCGGTGGGATGGTATGAAGCAGGATGGGGACCAATGATGAGTGAAACTGCATTTTTTGTAAAGGATGTTGTCGGGCCAAAGGGTTCAGTATCTATCGTGGCCAAAGAAGCCGGTGGGGTGGGAAAATCATCTTCTATTGAAGCTCATACTAAAACGGAATCGATACGTTTTCACCATGCCGATCTGAACAAGGATGAACTCTTCGCAAAAGAAGATACCTGGATCAATCTGGAAGACGAGCCTGATCATCAGGAACTTTGCAACCGCGAGCAGGCATATTTTCTGAAGGCTATACATGATGATCTTGACCTTACCGCACATGGGGAAGATGCAGTAAACAGCCTGCGAATTGCCTTTGCCTGCGATGAATCGGTTAGAACTGGAAAAGTGGTTACGTTTCCCTGATAATTAAATCTTAGTCTGTACAGCTCTTATTGTATTAATATATTTAACTAGGTATGTCAATTAAAACAAATGAAATTCCGGTAGGTGTTATCGGTCTGGGCCTGATGGGCTGCAGCATTACCACCTGCCTTCTGATTGCCGGTCATCCGGTGGTAGCAATTGCTCCTATCAGTATCGATATGACCACCGCCGAATCGCGTATCCGCAAACATTTTGTGAAGGCAAAAGAAGAAGGAATGGTGACTGAAGATCCGGAATTCTACTTTAAAAATTTGCTTATTACTGAAGATTACGGGGCCTTGAAGCCATGTAAGCTGGCTATTGAATGTACCCTTGAAAGTGAAGAGATTAAAAAAGTAGTTTATGGCAAGATTGAAGCCGTTATTGATGAAGATGCACTGATGACAAGCAATACTTCAGCTATTCCGATCAGTATCTTGCAGAAGATGACAAAACATCCTGCCCGCTTCTTCGGATTACATTGGGCTGAACCTTCTCATACGACCCGTTTCTTAGAAATAATTTGTGGTGATGAAAGTGATATTGCCAGGGGTGAATACCTCTATGAACTTTCGAACTACTGGAATAAGGAAGCCACACTGGTAAGAAAAGACATTCGTGGATTTATTGGTAATCGCCTGATGTATGCGATGTACCGCGAAGCTTTTTACCTGGTTGAAAACGGTTATGCGACTATTGAGGACGTAGACAGAGTTTGCCGCAATAATACCGGTTACTGGATGACCCTGGTTGGTGTTTTTGGTTGGATGGACTTAACCGGTGTGCCTGCTTATCATAATGTAATGAAGGATCTCAACCCGACCCTTTGCAATGATACCCATGTCCCAAAGCTGATTGACGATATAGTGAAGGCCGGTGGAAAAGGTGTCGCCAATGGTCATGGTTTTTACAAGTATACACCTGAGGAGTCAAAAATGTGGGAGGAGACTTTTGCTGATTTCAATTATGAGATCAGGAATCTGGCAATGAAATATCCTTTTGATATCGTCAAACGAAAGCTGGCAAAGCTTAAGGAAGAAAAAGAGGGTAAAGACAGTTAGTATGAACCACAATGATTTGATATATCATTGTAGTTCGATCTGACAAATTATACAATAAAATAGACTGATGAAAACACTTTCAGTGCCTTATATCCATGTTGAGGATATATTTGCCGTAGACGAAATTTCAGGGAAGCTGGATCATGTACATCAGGAACTGATCAATATCACACCATGGGATTCATATCCTTATAAACCTGAGGTGGCTTTTTCGATTGCGTATGGAGATCAGGGGGTATTTCTGAAGTTTTACGTACAAGAAAGGCATATCCGGGCTATTTATTCAGAACCGAATGATCCGGTATATAAAGACAGTTGTGTAGAGTTTTTCGTGTCCTTTGGTGATGAAAAAGAATACTATAATTTTGAGTTCAATTGTGCAGGTACCTGTCTGCTCAGCTTTGGCGAAGAAAGATCTAACCGTATTATGCTGGGTGATGAGCTGATCAAATCAATAGCCTCCAGGAGTTCGATAAAGCCTGCCAATAGTAAGGGTTCAAGTATTGGTTGGGAATTGACCCTTTCAATACCATTCAGTGCTTTTCAGTACCACCAGTTCAAATCCCTGAAAGGCCAAAAATGCCGTGCCAATTTTTATAAATGCGGCGATGATCTTCCTGAACCGCATTTTGTGGTCTGGAATGAGATAAAAACCAAAGAACCGGATTATCATCGACCGGAATTTTTTGGTTCAGTACAATTTAGTTAACAAATTATTAAAAATTTAATTATAAAGAAAATGGAAAAGGTAGAAATTCAACACCCGGATAAGGCAGATAAAAGTTTTAGCACCGGAGCATATTCAGCAGGGGTTTTGGCAGCAGGCGACTGGCTGTTTGTTAGCGGACAGGCTGCAGTAGATTTTACAACAAGTTCTTTTGTGTTAGGGACTATTGAGGAGGAAACACATCTGACAATTCACAATGTAAAACGCATTTGTGAAGCTGCAGGATTTACACTGGATGATATTGTAAAATGTACAGTTCATTTAAGTGATATCAAAGACTTCGATCGCTACAACGCAGTATATGCGACCTATTTTACAAAAGTTAAGCCGGCACGTACAACTGTACAATCAGGTTTAGGTCATGGCATTAAGGTAGAGATCGATGCAATTGCATTTCGCCAGGGTAAAAAATAGTGTTGCTGAAAGAAATGACTGAAGAATCACTATTTATTTTTGATTGCCATCTCGATCTGTCGATGAATGCGATTGAATGGAACCGGGATCTAAAAAAATCTGTATATGAGATCCGGGAGACTGAGATCGGAATGACAGATAAACTGGATCGGGGTCTTGGAACGGTAGCATTGCCTGAGTTGCGCAAGGGTAAGATTGGTCTGGTGGTTGCCACTCAGATCGCCCGTTATGTGGAGCGGGGCAGCCTTATTCCGGGCTGGAATTCTCCTGAAATTGCATGGGGAATATCACAGGCTCAGTTAGCCTGGTACCGTGCAATGGAAGATCTGGGCGAAATGGTGCATATTACTAACCTCAGTCAGATGGAAACCCATCTGGCACTTTGGTTTGATAAAACCATTCCTGACAAAGGGAAACCGGTGGGCTATATTCTCAGCCTTGAAGGTGCAGATTCATTCGTCAACATTTCCTATCTTGAAAAGGCATATGCCTATGGCCTCAGGGCTTGCGGTCCGGCACATTATGGTCCGGGCAGGTATGCTGCAGGTACCGGCAGGACTGAAGGACTCACAGCCGCAGGCAAGGAGCTCGTTACTGAGATGGATCGTCTGAATATGATTCTGGATGTGACGCACTTAACAGATAAAGGCTTTGATGAGGCAACATCTATGTACAAAGGACCGGTATGGGCAAGCCATCATAATTGTCGTAAACTGGTAGATAACCAAAGGCAGTTAACAGACGATCAGATTAAAGTTTTGATTGAGAGAAATGCTGTGATTGGCGGAGTTTTCGATACCTGGATGCTGACAGATAACTGGGTACGTGGAAAAGACGATCCTAAAGAAAGAAACGTACACCTTGAACTGATAGTTGATCATTATGATCATATCTGTCAGCTGGCAGGAAACAGTTTGAACGTTGCCATTGGCAGTGATCTCGATGGAGCATATGGTAAGGAGCAATCCCCGTATGATCTGGAGGATATTTCTGATCTGCAAAAACTGAATGGAATGTTAAAGCGCAGGGGCTATTCAGCAGATGATATTGAGAATATATTTTATAAAAACTGGTTACGCTTCCTGAGAAAAGCCTGGGCCTGATTTAATGATCATCAGATGAACTGGTACACAATAAAAGATGTAGAAAATATTGATTCTCCGGCACTTGT
>Ga0123337_10000736_pt1 | contig 50060 bp, 51 predicted proteins | sample frozenSSSSmetaG_FD_89792 | JGI IMG/M metagenome (GOLD analysis project Ga0123337, IMG submission 89792) | Glacier valley bacterial and archeal communities from Borup Fiord, Nunavut, Canada, to study Microbial Dark Matter (Phase II) -... | ecosystem: Environmental > Aquatic > Freshwater > Ice >... | reverse complement strand
GCCTATTGAGGCTAGAGGCATATATAAGTAGATATATTTCCATAGCTAGACTAGATTCTATTCTACATGCTATTATCACATTCTCACTCTGACTCTTCCGCTCGTGATCACCTATTCAACACTAAGTCCATGAAATTTTAGAATTCGTCCTAGATCAAGTCAGCGTCTATTCAAGAAGACGCCTTCTACTACATACAGTCACGTCGTTGAATTCCATAATCGTATCAGTGCCATCAGCCATTGTCGTCTCACGAATTATCTTAGTCTAGGGAGGATGTGAGCGGCCAATAGAAATGGTGGTGGAGACATTCTTCTCCATCGTACATATGAGCAGAGCAAAGCTAGATCAGAGAAATCCATCCAAAAACCTCACTAGAGATCCATCGCGCAAACAGGAGGCGCACGTTTCGAGACATGTTACGAACAGAGGGAATTGTGTGTCATCCTGATTGCGATCCGAAGGGATATTTGAGGAGCAGGTGCAATTCAGTCGAGATATAAATCATATAATGTCCTTTTTCGGGTCAATGATTTACCACGCAAGGTCTCAAAAGCTTTGACCATCTTTGCAACCTCACCGAGTTTGACGCTTTATCGAAAGAGGGTTCCACTCAGAGTGGAACCCGCTTTCGGTAAAGCGTCGAAGGAACCTATCTTCCATAAAGCCGCGCTCAACATTGCCTAGGCCCCACGACCTTCAATCCATCCACAATCTTCTCAACATGAATTGTCTTGATCGCATCGACAACTTTTCAGGAACAGATTCTGAATATATCCTCTACCTGGAGTCAAAAGTTCGACAATTATCAGAATGGGCGGCTGCATCCACCAGTACCGCGGTCGCCTTACTCTATGGCCATAAGCCGCCAAGCTCTTCTTGCCCCCTATCTCCATGATAATACTGTCTGACCCGAGGTCTATCATCCGCAAGTAGGCCTGTTCTCTGTCTTCTCGCTTTCTAATTCTCTGGCGCCAACCACCTTCCAAACACCACCTTAGCGTTCATGATATTACGAGCAACGAGACTACGACATGATCCAATTCAACGGCTACATTATCACTTTGCTCATTCTTGCCAGTAGTGAGTGTCGCGACGTAGGAAGGTTGGGGTCATGGAAGGAAAGAAGCACGGGAACACCGATCACAGGCTTATTTGAATATGGTGCAATACATTTATCCTCAATACTTTAGACCTTCCACCGTGACTTGATTCTAAAACGTGGGAGCAAAAAGATGCGAATCGTACTTGTACAATAGCATGAAATCACTTGAAACATTCTAAATTCTTAAATTGACGGCAATACGTGATGAATTTTCTCATAAGTCTATGAAGTTTGCAATTGCTGAAATCCTTGTGTGGGCTCGTGAGCCATATTCTTCCTTCTCCAAACCATTCGATGTTTGAAAAAGCGACCTCTAGTTGCAAAGCTCTGCAGATATAAGAGTACCAGCATGCTCCTTTTCAGGCTATACATGTGCTATATATGGTCTGGCATAGTACATCCAGACTGCGAGATCGGGGAAGGCCTGGGAAAGTACTAGGAACGCCCCCTTTCCCGTCTGTCCATGAATAGTTGGTCAGAGATTATACATGTATATAGATGAATCAAATGCAAAGAGATTATTCTCATTGTAGGTCTCGCTAAAAATCTAATAACTATTTTAATTCACTCTCTTCCTATTCACTTATTTACAACAACGAATATATAAATATTAAAATAGGAGGAAACGCACAGCTTGATTTTCCGTTGCTCACATCCAACTTCAACACCACAAATTCGCGTAACTTGAACATCGACTTCACCCATGAGAATAAGCTCATCAGTTCTTAATCCATGAGATACAATCTCCCAAATACCTGGCTTCATTAACTTCTTGTTAATCAAGTCTGAACAAATAAGCCTTCTCGATCTGCTCCAACGGGTCGCTCGATCCCACATCTTGCCCAAATCACCTTTGCTTTCTCTACATCTCAAGTTGAAGGTTTTCAAGATGGCACCAGCTCGACCAAACCCAAAGACTGTTCAGCAAGGACGAACGAAGACGCTCAACAATGGAAGGATTGTTTCAATCCACCATCCCAACCCGAACCAAGTCTATCGATCATCCCGTAGGCCATATGTGTCGCACAAGGATGAAAACAAGCACCTCTTGCCAGTAGGGTACAAAGCCTACAACCCCGACGCGCAGAATGGAGATTGGCAGTGTCCAGTAAAGGGCTGTGGAGAGTCATACACGCGTAAATACGCCGTGTTGAAACACATGCGGGGGGTATGTACACTTACCACATTTGCAGTAAGTATAAAGCAAAACGCTAATGCTGAATAGAATAAGGGCCATAATTTCGACCAACTCCACGACGACGGCGACGGCTGGTACAGCAAAATTAGTGGTCCCTCAGCCATGCCAAACAAGGATCCTCAGCTCCTTGCCTTCGGGGTGAGGTCTAATAATCAATTGCCAGTCTGGCAACCAAATGTCCAGACCACCTTCCGCTTTATTGATCCTAATGGGATGGGCTATATTGCAGCTCCAGCTGTACATTCTCAATTTCAGTCTGATCATAGAAATGCCTTTGCATTTTCTGCTGGTGATGAGCAAAGCACCGCCTCTGCATTTTCTGGTGGCAGTCAAGCCCTTACCTACGAGAACTATTACCAGCAGTATGGTCTCGTTTCCCAACCAGGAACAAACGAGAATGTCGATTACGCAGCCATGGGGCCATATTTCAACAGCCCTTAGGATTCAAATGCCAATAACTTGAGAAACTTCGCAACTGGCGCATATCAGCCTTCTTTCTCCGGATTCGGCTTTAATGCAGAGTAATTCGGCAGTGGACATCCCATTAGAAATGCACCTCAATCCAACAACGGATATCCTATCGGAGATGCACAGAAATTCGGCAGTCTTCGCGGCCAGCGGCAGCGTCTTTGGAGTCTTCGCCAGCAGCATCTTCGGTCCGAGCGTCTTCATGGGCAGGCACGTCGCAGCAGTCCGACTTCGCGAGCAGCATGGTCCTCTGCGAGAAGGTCGAGTATCTAGTGGAGGGAGATCGGGAGACTGGCCAGCGGGCGCATCCACATGTCTCTGTTCACGAAGCCGTGATAATGCAGGCGACGCTTTACATGACGCAGAGCGCGCTAGGAGGATAAGGCGCCGCCTTTAACCTAGACTCGGCCATAGAATGTGCCACGATGCGTCGCCGTTAGATACGGCAGCCATTACTATACTTTAAACAATCGCCACGAAGACGACGAGGTGGACGATCCATGGACAGCTGGCTGCCATTGTCAGCGGAAGGGCCTACCATGCGTTATGTCGATGGTAGGGATTTCGCCAATCGTGTTGCCGCTGCCGGTAAAGAAGAGAGTGGACATCCTACAAGAGATGACTATGGCGCGAACACACACGGAGAATATTTGCACAGCGAAAATGGCCATGATGGACATACCAATGATAAGAGGACAGGGAATCGGCTGGCGTCAGAACTAAAGTCTCCCTTCCAAATCAACACAAAGTGTCCTCATCGGGTGCCGACCAAAATCAGGTGTTGCGCAAGGTATTAAATTGCATGGAAGAGTGATATGGATCTGAGGCCTAGCTGTGGCGTTTGGAGTTTTGCATTTGCTTATGACACTCAAAAGCCATGAGAGGCACTTGCGTTATTCGGCAGTGGATGGTTATGACGACATGGTTAAGACGACGGATAGAGTCCGAGATAAAGGACAAGGCTTTGATGTGTGTCTGATATGGAGAGCTTAATGGATAGTAATGTTGTGGAAGCAATGGGCTCTTGTACCTACAGATCAACACCATTCAATGAGGATTTGTGAACCCAACAATTATCTGCTGCCTCCAGGCAGTGTTTTATTCTTCGTGAGGTAAATGAGCTGTATGTGATTACAGTCTAAAAATATCTTCATATTGTTGGTACTTTTGGGAGTTGCGAAGTCGTGATGCATCGCCCTTGGTCACATCTGAGGTGGACGTTCGTGAGTGAAGTCCGCCTAATGACCTGTAGGAAAGCATGTAAGAGCTAATCAGTCAACCATAATCCGCACATAGATTCATGATAGAAGTCGATTGCAAATAAAATCAAATTGGTATAGTATGGTATGAGGTCTCACAGTATTCCAGTACCACATCTGCATGTCCCGTGACGCCCCTTTTCTAATTTTCAGTCTCGTGATCTGTATGTTATGTGACTGTAAATCTCCCGCGCAAAGCACGATTCGAATCAGTGCCGAGTCCATTCCTTCTAGCCATGTCAATATCTATCTCTTCGTCTTCCTTCCTTTTGTCTGTCATCCAGGCTTCGCTCCCTCCGTCCCCTTTCACGGCTATACCCTCTTTCTTTGCTCTCCTTTCTCTCAGCGCTTGTTCTCCTTGTTCTTCTGGATTCCCTCTCGCTGTCACCCCTCCTATCTGGGCTTCTACTTCTCTCCCTCCTATGCCTATGTCTATCACTTCGTTCATGCCGATGCTCTCTCGACCTCGACCTCGATCCGTCTCTGCGACTGCGATGATGATGCCTGCGTCTGTGGCTGCGTTCCCTCTTTCTGTCACCTTGTTCTCTGCGATCCCTTTCCTCTCTATGTCTGGGTTTGCGCTCGGTACCACCCTCTAAGCCGCCTGGAGCTCCAATTTCTGCATCACCAGCCAAGGTCTTCGATTGTTCATCTTCAGCTCTACCCACAAAACTTCCAAATCTTCCTTGGCCTTCTGTTTCAGGTTCTTCAATATCAACATCTTGCATCACTCTGCTTATGTCTCTCGGCGCAATCGGTGTCGCATTCGCTCCGCTCGTCGTCCTATCCTTCACCGGAAGACCTAGCGCCCGAGCGAGCGCATCCTCCTCAGCTTCCTTGATCCGCATGATCTCCTCTTTCCTCAGCCTTTGCTTCTTCTCTTCCTCCGTCTCCCCATCTTCTGCGTTCTTGTCATCGGCTTTCGCATACCAATTCAAATCGCGGTTCTTCTGCCAGCGACCGACAGGTGCCATCAAACTGTGGCCGAGGTAGTTTTCTCGATGGGAGGATGTCGCAACGTCGGACCACTTGAAGTCGACGCCGCCACGGGAACCTTCTTTGCGAATAGATGAGAGGAGATCCATGGCTGGATATAGTCGCCCCCAGGCAGATATATTCCGAACGTGTGTTCAAATCTATTGAGCTTCGATATTTGTCGTATCTGAAAGTAGAATTCGTTGAAATCTGTTGAAAAATCTTATGTCTTGAAGTTTGCTTGATTCGTTGTAATGATGTGCCCTCGATGATGTGGAGATGGGACGACGTTCAGCATGCGAGGCTGAAGATTGTTTGCCGCTATCGTTATCGACAGCCGCGATAAGCGATTAGCGCCTATGTGACGCAACAGGCGGCCGCACATGGTGGACAATATGCTCCTTGGGGGAACGGGCGGAATCTCAGCCTTGATAGAGCATGGGGATTCAAGAACACCAAAAGAAGCTGTTCGAAGATATACACTATTGAGCAGTTCTCTAAAGAATATATTTATACTAAATTGCGATCGGTACAACCTTCGTCCCGCAATGGGTACATGTTGCTCCGCTTCGCATCCATTTTCACCTGGAGCTACAAAACAGTGACGATGCCTCCAATTTCTGAAGCTGTGGTGAACTCTGGTCGTAGGAGGCGGAAATACAATTGATTTGAGCAACGAACCTCTCTTCTCGACAATGTCCATATCAGTCACTGCCCTGAATACTAGCACCGTCCGCATCCGCCCAATCCAACTCCGCCATTGCGCCAATCCCCCACCAAGCCCATCCTTGTCCACCGGCTTTCCATGCTCCTTGATCGTGCTTGGACACCCCCTCTTCCCATCTACGCATTCTTAATTATCCACCCTTCAGGCCCCGTCCTCTTCAACACCGGCGAATCGCCTCATGCCACATCCCCCGCTTAGTTCCCTTGGTGGTTCTCACGGTCTCACCCATTGTGCGTCTAGTTCTATTCATCGTCATCAAACTCAAGGAAGACGTTGCTTCTCAACTCGCTGAGCCAGGCGTTCAGCCAGGCGATTTGAAAGCTGTAGTGCTGAGCCATCCGCACGACGATCACGCTGGCGGCTTGCCTCAACTACCAGGTGCGCTCGTCTACCTTCATCAGCACCACTGGGAAACCTTCTCTAATCGCCCCATCTGAGCCACCCTCGAAGGCGCAAACCCCAGAGCCTGGTCTACCCGTTCCAGCCTCGATTCCTTGCGCAAACTGGCGGCCCAATAGGTCCTTTTGAACGGAGTTATCCCATCACGTCCGACAGCAAAGTCGTGGCAGTAGATACGCCAGGCCATGCGCCAGGGCATGTGACCTTGATTGTATTTGGAGATGCGGCAATGTATTTCTTGGCAGGGGATAGTTTCTACGTGCAGGAGAATTTGGATAATGAGGCACCCGATGGGTCGACGGATGATCCGAAAGGCTCGGTCGAGACGTTGAGGAGGATTAAAAGGTTCGCGATGGATAGAGAAGTGGTTATTTTGCCGGCGCATGATCATAGGGCACCAGATAATTTGGCCAATAGTGTCATATATCGGCCTGCGCCATTAAAATAGTAAAGCACTGTACAGTAGCAATTGTAACATAGCAATTGCAAGTTTTCAAATGCTGAGAAATTGTAAGTGATGAGCTGACGCTACCCGACGCCAGACACCATACTAAAACGCGAAAACGCGAATGACCAAAGATTACTCGTCATGCCTTTATTATTAGCAACAGCAGTCAATACGTTTGAAACCATCCTCAATCCCCATAATCTCGCTGGTATCTGTACCCGCTCTAGCCTGACTCCTTATGCTTCAAGCCATCTCCATTCTTCCTTACTACTTTCCTCGGCAGTATTTCAACCTTTCTAGACATAAGCCCTCGTAGCTCCGGGCTTATGACCTTCTTTCGCTGGGTCGGGCTTGATTCCTCATCCGTGATCCTTCCTTTGCCCTTCGGATCCGCACTGGCAGGGCTGGCAGTCACTCTACTGTCTGCGCCCGTGCTTGTCCCAGCTGAAGCACTGGGTGACGTAGAGATGAGTCGTTGTGGGGCTATCGGTCTCTGGCGGACCCGTGGAGCAGGGAAGTTGGCCTTCTTGTCGATGGATTCGACAGTACGTTGGAAGCGGCGAAAGAGAGCTTCGGCACGAATGAGGGTGGATTCTAGGTCAATAGTATTGGACAGTTCGTTGACTTTACCTGTCAGCTCAAGCACATTCATATAAAAATCCATGGGTTCACTTACTATACTTCAGAACCTCATCGAAATGTTTGAGATGATCCATAATAACACTACGATGCTTTTCCAGGATTGCGAGAGCGACGAAGAGGTGGAAGTTGCTAGACAGATAATCCGTCCACAGCACTTCCCAGAGATGGAGAATATCCAGCCAAGGAAACTCGCGCTTGTACCAGACAAGTAGCATGCGGAAGAAGAAAAAGAAGTTAGTGCTCTCAGCAGATTGAAGATGAAGGTAGAGCTTCGGATCCATGAGCTGCACCAGATGATCCAAAGTGAGTAACTGTGCGCGCATTCCAGATTGATCACGAAGAAAGTTTCGTTCCATGCGCTCCATGAACTTTGCAAAGCACCAAAAAGTGACGGCATCATCTTGCATAACCGCATAGATGGGCGCAAGCAGATCCGACATGCCCTGGACATAGCCAAGATCCTGGTTGAGTTCATTGTACGTAAGAAGCATATCCTTCATCTGTTCCAGATGAACATTCGTGCCTGCTTCTGCAAATGGTGAGTTAGGATCGGGGTGAGGAGTGTCTTCGCCTGCGAAAATTGGAACATTTCGATCCGTGCGATGTACATCTTTCTCAATCCGATTCCGCTGCTCACGCCACCATTCTCCAGTCTCGCCTTCTCCACCCAGATCCTCCAGTTTGTCCCACCATGCACCTTTGAGTCTCACATACTCATCGCGGAGGCTGGCAATTTCTGCTCTGCGCTCATCTGCTGAGCTGTCCCATTCGTAGACGCCCAACAAGAATAGCCAGGCCTCTTTTCGGACGCCATCTTCTGCATCAAGACCACCATGGAATATTCGTTCTTTGATTTCATCAACTGTGACGTTAATTCTACCAGTTCGCTTGTCGAAAAATGTACCCCATTCCGTAATCGTGACTGGCTTCCTCTTCTCCTTCATGCTCAGGCCAGTCATTTCCGTGTCAAGCAGTTCAAACTCTCCCACATCAGTCTCTTCCATTTCAAGCACATCTCTGGCGGTCCATATCCTTTGGTTTCTGTCCCTTTCACTTTGCTCCGCGATGCCCATCGCCCACCTCGCGAGGTATATCCTTGCACTATCAAACTCTTCCTGAATTGTCTGGACTTCCGGATTTCTCAATAGTCTCTTCACCTGCGGTGGAATCCTGTTATCCTCGATCACATTCTCCGCAGTCCGTTTTGCCAATTGTGTAACCTTGCTAAACTGGTTCATGATATTCCACCCAGCTTCCTTCAGCAATTTTGTGACAGGATCCATGCCACCGTCACTTCTGGACGATGAGCCTTTTGAGTGACCGAGTCCAGCACCGGCAGCACCGGTAAGACGCATTCCAGACGTTGCAGAAGTCGAGGATCTGCCCATCGAATGGTCTGTGATAGGCTTTCCACCAAATGCCTCCTTATCCTCCGCACTTGGTTCAACAAGGTATATATTCGGCTCAGCACCGCTCCTCTCAATTGTGACATATCTCTTCAGCCACCTCAATACCTCATCACCACCCCAGAACATCTCTCCACGCTCGCCAAAAGGGTCAAAGCTTTCCCTTGTTCGCCGTTTCTTTTGCAATATTGTAGATTGGCATTCGCTATCATGGAAGAACAGCGCCGGGAAGCTATCACCGGCTCGACTATTGATTATGACGCTACCAAACCACCATCCAAGGCTTGGTGGGCGCACAAGCAGAGAGTATATCTCGCTGACAGGTATCGCGAAAGCATAGTGGCCGATGGAGCCGCTGTGGGTAGTTGTAGTCGGTGGCGGAGGGACGAGATATGTCTGTTTCGGCGGTGAATCCCCTTCTGAAAGATCCACCTTCACGTATATACTGTGTGCATCGCCGAGGGAGTGTTCGGGGAGCCATGCCAGGAGAAGGGAGGACGAGACACGAGTTCGCTTTGAGGCGGTCGAGGCAGAGGATGTCGGGCGTTCTGAGTCGGGTATCTTCTGCTGAAGAAGAGCAATATAACCGGGAATATTATCTTTCGCGGATGGCGTAGGGTGAATATAAACCTACGATGGAGATGTCACCATTCGTACTGAGAGAGGAGACATTGGTTATAGTAGAGATAGTTGGCTTATCATAGCACCAATGAACCGACCTTGCTTTTCGAGTAGAGGAGCTTCACGCCTCTTCCAGTCCTCGTATGCATAATAGTGTTATATTCTCCCTCTTCATCATCGCTGAGGTCGTAGAACGAGGCTGAAGGAGATGGTGGTGAAGCTTGCGCATCCGACGTCATTGCGCCTTCGCTGTCAAAGAGCCCGAGGACAGCGCTATTTGGATTGACTGTCTGGGAGTTCTGGAAATGTGAAGTGAAGTTATAGACGTTCAAATTGCTCGAGCCATCGTTATATATTTCATGATATATGTCTGTGGTTCTAGGTATTTAAAGGATGTTGCGTGATGCGGCGGGGTGACAACCTTGAGGATAAGAGCGATGCGGCTGGTGGCGGGGCAAGTCGTCAGCTGGCGCATGTCGTCGCAACCGGCACCCTGACTTCCCCGGCGACAAACCCTCAGCGGCTTGCGCGTTCTATGTTCATGTCCATGTCTGCATAAAAACTAGATTACGAGGCATATCTACGAACTGGTTTCATCTCCATCCCTCACTGGCCGTCAGCTGATTGTAACCGGTGTCTTTTAATTGTATTGTGCTTCCGCCACATGCTGATTGCTGAAGTTCGGGGGAGGAAACTCTATGCGCAACAATCGATGCAGATTCCTTCCTCTCGATTCTCCATAGCTTCATCGAACCGTTTAGAATCAATTTTATGTGCGCAATCGCTCTATAATATATTCATCTAGTATAATAGGGTATCTTCCCAACTCACAACGCCAGACTCCACAGTCAAAATAGCATTAGAAATAATCATCGACTAGCATCAAGATGGAGTGATTCCACCGGCCGAACTGAGACCTTTACTCTTTCTCCGCTTCGGCTTTGGCGCACCTGATGTCTTCGAGGTCTTATCTGACTTGCTTCCCTTTCTTGTTGGCGGCACTTCTGCTGGCTTTTCGGGTTCGGCCGTGGTAGTGGTCTTGGCCAGATTTTGTACCACGGTCTTCTGAAGAGGAACAGCCAAAGTCTCCTTTTTGCGTCCAGTGCTTGTGAGATTGAAGGCGCCCGGTTGGCCAGTAATAGGATTCTCGTCCATGTATTCATCACCATAACGCATCGACAGATTGAAAGACTCATCCAGGAGGCGCGAATCCAGGTATGTGCTGCTGCTGGCTGCGATCGGGGCCTTTTTAGAGCCTCCCAGTGTATCTGGTAGCGGAGTGTTTTGTCGGCTTGTTTGAGTAGCTAGCTGTGAGTCGATAGCTTTTGGGCGTGATGTGGTCGGTGGAAGATATGTATGTCCTAGCAAGGGTGTGAAATTGGGTAAGGCATTTGCGGTGGAAACAAATTTGTCGAGGGAAGTAAAGACGGATAACTGATGAAGTCAGAAGCTGAGATAAGAAGAGCGTTGAGGCGACTGACTATCCTACTTCCCAGAACGTCCAGCAAAGCTGGCGCCATGTAGATATTCTCGCCCATCACGAAGTACGTGGAGTGAACTGTGATCTCATCTTCTTGACCCTGTCTCTTCCTCCTTGTCTGCTTTCTAATAACCCATACTCCTGTGCCTGTCCCAGGCGCAGTCTCTGCTGGCTCTTGTGCTACGATGTATTCCAAACCTGACATCGTCTTCAGCCGGCCCTCAAACGCCTCTCGGGTCGCAACAACGTGAACCATATTCTGATTATACATTGCCTGGTTTTCGAGGACTGCGTTATTGGATGTCGGATCGAAGAAAGGCGATTTCGCGAAGTACGGGAGGACTGGGAGAGATTGTAAGTAAACAGCTTCTAATGCTTGACTATTATTGTACCTGAATTCGAGTGGATGCCCATCATTTGCTGGGCCCAAGCAGGAGAGCGCCATTGGATCTCATCCAGAGGGGGATCGCCAGGTCGAGTTGCCATTTTGAAATATAATTCTCTTGTAATGTGAGATGTAAACTGATTCAGACAAAGCTGGAGAGCCTCATCTGTTCTGCTGCAGCGAGCGGCTGCTGGAATGCGCTAATGACCGAAAGTCCGGGGAAATTGATTTAAGGTTTTGGCTGCGGAATATTGATGCGCCTAAGACCGAGGTCACCGAGCCTCCCGCTTGGCCATCTGCCACCAAAATCCCCTGTCAGACTCGCCATCCGCCGTCAGCCTGGCGTACCTAAATATACTTCACTGGCTGAAGGCTGCCTTACCTTGACTGGTTGTTCCATTTCCACTCCCATCTCGTCCTTTCTGCTGGCCAGAACTCTAAAACCGCCTCGACAAAGGGCTTATTGGTATCTTTGTATATACCTATATATCTTACAATCGCGTTCGCACATATCCTTGACACCGACGATGCTCTGAACAGCACGACACGCCGGTTACAATCGTTTGGGGGCAACTTTCAACCATGGATTTCACGAAACTTCGGGCTCAAGCGCTGAGCCATGGAGAGGATGAAGAGGCCGTCACAGTGAATACAAGAGCATTAATAGACAAGGTTCTTGCGAGATATTCAGGAGAATGGACAACACTTCGAGAGTTGTTGCAAAATGCAGCAGATGCGCAAGCCGATACTGTCAAGATCAAATTCGAAACTCTTCCTTCAACATCAGTACCCCTTCCGAGTAATGCCAGCCAGTCCGAGCTGCTCAAACATACCCTTTTGCATGCAACACTTGGCCGATTACTCGTCTCGAACGACGGTCTTCCTTTCGGCGACAATGACTGGGCTAGGCTGAAACGAATTGCTGAAGGCAACCCGAATGAGGACAAGATAGGTGCATTTGGAGTTGGATTTTACTCGGTTTTTGCAGATTGCGAGGAGCCATTTGTCAGTTCTGGAAAGAAGGCTATGGCGTTCTATTGGAAAAAGGATAGTCTCTTCACAAGGCAGATTCAGGTGCCGGAAGGCACGCCCGATACGACCTTTGTCCTTGACTACCGAAACAATACATCGCCAGTCCCCAGCCTTGTCTCTCTCTGCCAGTTTCTGGCGACGAGTTTGACATTCGTCGCTCTCCGAAATATTGACTTGTATTTAGATAATTGGAAGATCGTCTCGCTGCAGAAGAAGGCATCACCAGGCTATATTATATCCATTCCGAGAGATGTTGAAACGGTTACTAAGGAGGGAATGATGAAGCTCCAGAGTTTGGAGCGGGAGAGTGTGCAAATGGATGCAACGTTTATGAATGTTGTTGGATGGCGTCCATCTGCATCGTCATCGGTACCCAAGTCGAGTGCTTTTGGCGAGACCATATATGGTCGCAGTGGATCAGAGGCTCCTTCGTTGAGATCGTTCTTCTCGCGCCTCACCACATCATCCAGTCACCAAGCCTTGAAAACGAAGGCCGTGCAAGAAGAGAAAGCCTTCCAAGAAATAATACTCGAGGACTTGACCAGCCTGACGACAGCTAATGTCTTCCTATCGGTTACTACAGCTTCCATCCGTACATCTGTCTCGTCATCATTTGCCACTGAGCTCGAGCGTGCTACAAAGAAGCCTCCACCAAAGATAGCTAAGCTTGCCCTCCTTACCTCGTCATATGATGAAGTAGCAGCGTCGAAAGAAGCTAGTAAAAGCGACAAAGTCGCTAAAGGAGTTGATATTTTCTCATCCGTTCTGCCAGGAAAGAAGAATGGGGGCAGGATTTTTATTGGATTTCCAACAAATCAGACTACAGGCGCTGGAGTTCACTTATCGGCGCCATCTCTTATTCCAACTGTTGAACGTGAAGCCATTGACTTGAATGCGAGATGGGTCCGAACATGGAACATGGAAATGTTACGAGTGGCTGGCATAATCAGTCGCGTCGCATATGGAAATGAGATGACTGATCTAGGAGCAAAACTTAATCGTTGGGCTCAGTCAGGCGGCCGTGCTGGCAGGACATCCAAAGAGGACATAGAAAAGTTCATTCCAGAGGCTTTACATATCCTGACATCATTTACCTTTGAGGAGTCGACGCCGAATGCGCAAATCTCCCAAATCATCGAGGAATCATTTTGGACAGCGTACAAAAAGGCGTCGTTGGAGATATACAGTACGAGAGGTGTGCTTCCGACTACCACAGTTCGCATGGCTACTGAAGACCTCACTGGGTTTGTCGACGGCATCCCTGTGCTTCCAGAGCCTTTGATAAGCACAAAGTTGGTCAAGAAGCTGAGGGACTATGGACTGGTCACAGAGATTACGGTCGATGACGTGAAAAAAGAGCTTGGATCAAAAGCTTTGACAACGCCACAACTCGTTGCCTTCATAGGCTGGGCAGGTCGTAAAGCCGTCACGAGAGCTATTGATATTCCAACGATGAATGGTCTTCTGGACAGCGTCGTGGCAACTATTGGAGAAAACGAGAACCAAGGGGGCATTGTGACTCTTTCAAGTATCAAATATTTTGTGCAACCAACAACAATTCCTCCCGAATTTCCTATTCCCCAGAATGCTCTTTCCTTTGAGCTGACGCGGTCTGCGACATATGAAGAGCTCCAGGCGCTTGGATGGGAACCTCTAGGAGTGACTACCTGGGTACGATTTCTCGTCGAATCGATCAGTGGACGTAACGGTTTGTCCAGTGAGCAGGATATATCTTGTTCGGCAAAGTTCTCATCCCAAGTTTTGGCAGTTTTGTCAAAACAGTGGGATTCATTACATGGAGACTCGGAGCAGACAATTGTCGACCTTTTGTCGCCTTTGACTGTGATCCCAACTAGATTCGGTATGAAGAAGCCAAAGGAATCATACTTCTCGAGCGTTAAACTATTTGACGATCTACCCATCATCGCCGGTTGTCCTGGTGTCAAGGAAAAGTTTCTTGGAGCGCTCGGTGTCAGAAAAACTGTGGAGCTGGAAACTATTTTCCAGCGCCTTCTGAGCCCTGCATCAACAAGCGGGGATTCTCCAACCAGTCCAAAGTGGAATCACGTCGACCTGATTGTTTATCTTGCTGGTGTAAGAGAAGATATACCAGCTGAAGATATGAAGAAGCTGCGAGAAACCCCAATTTGTGCTGCCGAAGCAGGCCCACTCGGTCATGAATCCAGCGCAGGATCATCCATGCGTTACAAGATATCAGAGCTTTTTGAACCGAATCCTGACTTGAGAAATCTGGGATTGCCTATTATTCAATGGACAGGCAAATATGGATACCATTTAGGCAGTCCTGAGGCGAAATTCCTCACTTCCCTCGGATTGAGATCTAGACCTACAGTTCCGGAGTTGGTTGGAATGATGGCATCAATTGATTTGCCACTAAGATTCAAAGCGATGACCTATTTCATCGCCAACTACGAAATCAACAATTATGGTGCATATAATTTGACGGCTTCCAACAAGCCGTTTCTGCCGGTCGAAGGAAATGAGAAACGTCTGTGTTTCCCATCAGAGTGCTTTGTTAATGAAAAGTCTACGCTTCTTGATTTCGACATTTTGAGAAGGGATCTGCTTCCTCATGCCTCCAAATTTGGAGTTGCTGAGAATCCTCCACTGGCCGAAGCAGTGAAACGTCTTATTTCCAATCCGCCAAAGATGCAACGCCATGCACGGATTCTCTTTTCCTATTTCTCGACCAGAATTGGCGAGAGAGAATTTCTAGGTCAATCTATAAAGCTGGGTGATTCCCGTATAGTGCCGACTGTTCCAAAACAAAAGCAGAATGGTCTTATGTTCCCGGAGAAGAGCGAAGCTGTTAAGTATCTTGCACCACGAATGTGCTTCATTGGACAATCTGATACATATCGCGATATCTTCGACTTTGTTGACTTTGGCGAGGAAGGCAATAAATTCATCCTGGCGTGCGGCTCAAGTCATGAGCCTTCTAGACTTCAAATTGCTTCGATGCTTGCGTCAGAGCCTGCTCGTGTTCTTGGCATTGTTCAGAGTCCTGAAAAGTATCTGTCGTTGTTGAGATTACTCGCGATGTCTAAATCAGATCTGAAAAGGGATAAGACGGTCTGGTCGCAGATGATGACATCTCCGTTCCTCTTGGCTACGAAGGAAATCGCGAGCGCTACTGGCACGAAAGGGAATCATAAGAATCTCATTGATCTGGATGATGATGACGATGATGGTAGTGGAGGCATCAAGCAATGGGTGTTGCAGTCGCCATCAAAAATTGTTGTTGTTGACGATTATAGTACATACCAGCTCTTTAAGGGTGATCTTTTCTCTGCACCACTCGAAGAATCTCTGGAGGATTTCTATATTTCTCTTGGATCGCAAACTATTGGTAAACTTGTGGAGCAAAAGGTCAGCATTGGGCGAGCCCTGGAGAATCAAGGCGCAAGTGCGAAGATTCAAAAGAAGATTCTTGAGAGGTCCAAGGTCTTTTTGCATTCATATCCGTCTGATCAGCTCCGACATAATAAGAGCTGGCTGGAGAACAATCTCAATGTCCGCTACGTATCCCACATATTGGTACGGATATCCTTGCGAGGATATCATATGTCCCACGATGCAAAACAGACTGCATTCTTCAGCCAGGAAGTTCACACCAAGAAATGGATCCTCCATGTCACCAACGGCGTTGACTACTATGATATCAGTCAAGCGCTGGTCAGGCATTTGCTGAAAAGGCCAAATAATGAGGCTGCAACGCTGTTTGAATCTCTGCTAACTTCTGACCTTCAAGGCTTGAAGCGAAGAGGGTTTAATGTCGATCGTATTCTTAGAGCTCAAGCTGCGGAGGCTCGCATAGCCGAAGATGAGAGACAGAAGCAGCTTCAACTAGAGCAGGAACAGATTAAGCACCAGGAGCAGCAATTCAAGCAGGATCAAATCGAGGCTCGGCAATCCAGACAGAATCAAATTGAAGCTCCATCTCGCTCTCGAGGCTCAGAAGAGGCTGATATGCCCGGCGCTTTTGGGAGCGACTCGCCATCTCCTGTGCAGCAACAGAAGAAATCTCGGGGATTGTTTTCGAACTTCACCCGAAGACTTGGTTTTAATGATGGCGAAGCCCAAGAACAGCTTCAGAACTTCCTTGGTGGTCACGGGAGTGGAGGCTCAGAGACAAAAGCGCTTCCAGAACCTCCATCTTATGAGGAGTCGACTAAGCCAGGACAGCCTGGTCGTCGACCTGGCGAGACTGAAACTGTCAGTTCACCGGGTACCATTCATCAGAATTTGGTCAATGCGATTCAGGCTTCTCGAGCCCATGATAGCTCTAGCGTCTTCTCTCCGCCTCGAGTTAATGAAGTCAAGGAACAGGCTTCCTACTGCGATGCGACGCCTGGACAGAATATCGTCCACGTTGGAGAAACAAAGAATGGCATGCGCATCTATGCGTCTAAAGATATTTCAATCTCGCACGAAGCCTTTCTCACCCAAAATGTGGCACAACTCCAGGCGTTTGCAAAAATGCTACATGAGGTTGGCGACATCTATGGGATTCCCAGAAAGGCGCTGAATATCACATATGATGAAGTTGGGAGCACTATTGCTTTCAATCTCCAGGGTAGCTACTTCTGTAATCTGAGGTTCTTTCTCCAGTTGCATTGGACAGGGTATAAGGCAAGTACGGGAATGGCGGAGGCTGCGAGTTGGTGGTGGGTTGTGCTGGCGCATGAATTGGCGCATAATATTGTGAAGGAGCATAATGCTTCTCACAGTTATTATACGTAAGTTCTACCCTTTTTATCTCGTGGGCACATTTCTATCGGTTGGACCAAAGCTAACAATATGTAGCGAGGGTTTCATAGCACAATACCTTGGGAAGATGGTTCAAAAAGTGAACTCGTACAGCGTAAGACAAGACACTGAGCAAGGCATTGCACCGTCACCCCCATCGGACATGCCTTGAAGCGTTTCGGCATATCAAGATACCATATAAATTAATTAGGGCGGAGTTTCTGAGCATTGCATGTAAACACATTGGATGATGGCATTAGGATACATTTAGCGTCTGGATATGAGGCATTGCTCGTCGGTTTTATAGATATTGCATACAAGACTGTGGACGAAATAGATAATAGAAACCCAGCTTATTTGAGTCCATTTTTGGGAATTGGACATGAAAATGTCATCGCCTATGATAGAGCACAGCCACAAAGCAGAAAGCTTTACCGGATCAAATTCAATGTTCTAAAGTCCGACCTCTCGGGAGCGAGAGGCTGAATGTCCTCAAGAGGTGGGTCGGATCTCCGATCTGCCTTGAATTGAATAGGGGGGGTATTACTGTATCTACCACACCACAACCTAGGGACTGATAAGCTTAATCTAGCGGGGCACCTTGAGCGTCATCATCTTCAGAACACCTTACGAGAATAAGAGATGGTCTTTTTAACGCCTTTTCGAACACTGTATATCACGTTGCTTGTGCTTCTACTTTGAGGGACTGGACAGAAAAGGATATACTTCATGCACAGCAAAGGGAGAGACCAGTGATACAATGGCGTTGTTTCCAGGTGTTGCTCTTGTTACTGGCGCTGCTTCTGGTGAGCATTAATTCTATAATAACAAAATCTTTCCACGATTGTCCCGTTTTACCAAAGGTTGGTGGACTGATAATCCCCAGGCATCGGTCGTCAGACGGCTATCTCATTTGCTGTCGAAGGCTGCAGGCGCATCGCCATCTGCGACAGGAATCCCGTCGGCCTTGCTGAAACTCGTTCGATGGTCCTCGATGCCGTGAAAGCCGCAAACGAAGGCACTTCCACAGACTCCTCTGAAGTCCAAATCGAATCCATTATCCTGGATGTAATGCATGAGGACACCATCACTCTCATGGTCAAAACCATCGTCGACCGCTGGGACCGCATCGACTACGCCGTCAATGCCGCTGGTGTCCTGGGTAACAACCAGCGCAGCACAGACACTAGCACACAGCAATTCGACGATATCAATGGGATTAATTACCGTGGTGCCTGGTTATGTAGCAGGGCGGAGCTGGCCCAGATGCTGAAGCAAGAACCATTGCCGAGCCATGATGGGAGGGAAGGGAATCGGGGGAGCATCGTTAACATTGCCTCACAACTGGGCATAGTTTCGAGATCGAATGCTCCAGCGTATTGTGGTAGTAAGGCGGCGGTGATTGGGATGACGAGGGCTGATGCTATTGATGTGAGTTCGATGTGTTTTTGGCTCTTCCTTCAAGTAATCACTGATGATGGTGAGGACTGACGGTTGGCAGTATTCGAAGGACAATATCCGAATCAACTGTATATGTCCTGGCGTTATTGCAACGCCGATGACAGTAGCTACACCTTCATTCGCAGAGTCTCTGAAGGTGGCGATTGCTATTGCGCCAATGAATCGGATGGGAACGGCACAGGAAATCGCGGATGCAGCGTTGTTCCTAAGCAGCAGTAAAGCGACATTTATTCAGGGTGTTTCTTTGGTAAGTTTCCTTCCAGGACATGTTCAATATATCACTAACACAAATAGGTGGTGGATGGTGGTTATATTATCAATTAACCGATGGTTCGCGTCTTAGTAAATTAAACAATATGAAATGAGCCCACTGAATGTGAAAAGAGGTTGGATTGGATGTCTGCTATCACAGAATACGAGGGTTCCGCAATGTTTAACTTAGTTTGAATATGATGGCGTCTGATATCAAAATGACAGAGAAAGTTTCAACAATATTTTATACTTCTGGTACGGATATCTGACTATGAAATACCTTAGTTCATGCAGTTCTATGCTATGTTGCAGAATATATTACAGAAATGACTATAGAATAATAATACCTATAAAGAATAATCATCCAATGTCTATATTCAAGTCTTAGTAAACATTTTAACTAAAATATAACTAAATTAATACTAGATCCAAAAAAAATAAAGACTAAATTGCAAAGATTAATTACAATATAGAGACAGTACCGCATCTGAGAAGGATGTGGCATAGAGAAGTCACAATTCCAATCCCCAGATCACGCTATTTTGGTCGTCGTTTTAAAATCGGATCTCCGTTCCACTTCCCTTTATCGTGACGACCATCAAAATCACAATCATATTTAAACCATCAGGCAAGTTACCATTTCTCCTAAATTTCTTATAAACTTGTCTTTTTTACCTCTCATTTCTCTCTTCAATATATTCAATCTTTCTCGTTGCCGTCACTCTACCCTCACGCCCACAATGGCCGCTACAACAATGAAGCAGTTCAAGACCGCCCAGGATGGGATTCCAAATCTGAAGCTCGACATGGCGCCAGTTCCAACAGCAGGGCCAGGAGAGGTACTCGTGAAGATCCATACCGTCGCTCTCAACTACCGCGATACCGAAGTAATCATGGGCCTCTATAACCATCACTCCAAGCTCGGCTCTTCAGAACCTCCGCCTTCACTCGTTCCTTGCTCGGACATGAGCGGCACAGTCGTTTCCGTTGGCTCCTCCTCATCTCCTGGATGGCGAGTGGGCGACAAAGTGCTCTCCATATTCAATCAATCTCATCTCCACGGAACTGTCACCCAAGCCGACATGGCTACAGGTCTGGGACTGCCGTTGCCCGGCGTATTGTGCGAATATCGCGTCTTCCCTGCCGAGGCACTGGTTAGGAAGCCAACATATTTGACAGATGAGGAAGCATGCACATTGCCGATTGCAGGGCTGACAGCGTGGATGGCCATTAATGGATTTAGGGCTCTGGGGAAGCCTCTCGGAGAAGTGGACGGGGAGGAGGTGAAGGAGGTGGTATTGATCCAGGGAACTGGTGGGGTAGCAGTCATGGGATTGTTGATTGCGAAGGCTGCTGGTGCTACTGGTACGTATAAACCTGATGGTAGTGATACAAGTAGATGGGCTTTTTGAGACACGTGTATTTATTCAGAGGGTCTCTTGGAGGCCAATCCCCCTGTTCATTATGCAAACGCTGAGTGCCTACGACACTACTTGCTAACCAAATCGCAAGTCATCATCACCTCCTCGTCCGATGAAAAACTCGAGAGAGCAAAGGCGCTTGGCGCAGATTACACCATCAATTATCGTATCAACCCCAACTGGGATGCCGAAGTCCTCCGTATAACCAATAACCGTGGCGCCGACATCATTTTTGAGAATGGTGGTGCGAAGACTCTCCGTCAATCCTTCGAATGTGTTGCTTTTGGTGGACTGATCAACTGTATTGGGTATCTTTCCGGTAAAGAGGACGATGCTGGAGATCGGACGAACACGAACGTATTGGCTCTGAAGAGAAATGTTACGCTGAAGGGCTTGTTGAATGGACCAAGAGAGAGATTGGAAGAGCTGGTGGAATTTTTTGAGAAGAAAAAAGTGGCGCCGGTGGTGGACAAGGTGTTTAAGTTTGAGGAGGCGAAGGAAGCGCTGGGATATCTGTTCAAAGGCGGTCATTTTGGGAAGGTTGTCGTGGACGTTTCGAAAGACTGAGACAATGCTACGCTCAAGAAGAACATTATGAAATGAAAGTTTCCAAATGTGAGGATGCGGCATGAACGGGGCTGGAAATCTATTTCCTGTTCCTCTTTAGACTGGAAGCCGAGGGGTGTCGGATATCCGACTTTTGTGGATGAATTCCTTCTGCCATTGAGCATATTCAATGCTGAGATGATAAGGGTTTTCGGCAGCTTCTCTGAATGAGCTCTGTGGCCAACTCATGCCTGTCGTTTTCTCGGCCGTTTTCTCGCTCTCGTCCGCTCTATGTTCCCTCAAACTGCTCGAATCAGTTCGGCCATTGCAATGCGGGCACTCGTAGATTTTTTAACCTACAGTTTACTCTTGCAGGCATTACATGTTATTTGCCGTTGTCCTCTGGATTCACAAAGAAAGTTGGGATGGGACAGTAATATATCTGGTGGTTGGAGATTGACTGAGGGTCCAGGAGAGAGTAACGGGAGAGAAGCTTCTCTACCGGAGGGTATGTCACGCAAGGACATCATGATTGCTGAATTAGCTGAGTTAAAGTGGGAGATAAAACATAAAACTAAGTATACCGGGTTGGGTATAGCATCAATCTGTCGTTTGATGATTCGAAGATCTCGACTTCTTCCGAGAACTGTTTCCATTTCCTTTCCGCCCATTGCACCTGCCTTATGTTTCAGCATCACTACGAAACCGGACTGCAAGTGCCAATCACGAAAACAATCTAATTGCCGATTGTCCAACTTGAACTGCCTTCGTTCCTCCTACCTAGTGGAGACTGCCCAACATTGACGGACGGCACATATGTTTCAGCTGGTCAAGTGAACGTAAAAACCTCCCAAGAATCAACTCCTTTATCCTGCTTCAGATCACGCAGCTGCAGCCAAAGCTACCATCGATGGTACCTGAACTTGTAGGCAATTCATAAAATTCATCAGGTCAACAAACTTCCACGTGCATACAGCGAGGCATGGGCGCTCTATTCTATTCTTGTCTCCTTGCGCGTTCTGCACTGCTACTGAAACTTGGAGAGATTTCTTTGTCAGAAATGCCAATGTTACTTGGAACGTTTAGCTTTGACATATTAGGACCAGAAAAGGTCGTAAGGCTACATTTGCGACTTGGTTTCATTTCATGCAAGAGAGTGACGGAGAAGTGGCTGGTATTAGACAGCCACTGGGTGTCTCCTATAAATTGTTTTTCCTTTCCACTTCAATCACTTCAAACTCCTCACAACCTTTCTATCCCCCTTTGAGTTCTCGATGATATTTTGTCTTGACTTTTCAGCTTATACAGAATAAATAGAGGAGGGGCCAGTTGGAGTGCCAACTCACTGAAGGAAGAGGTGATGATATGTCTTACAATATATAATATATTGCTATTACACATGGCTGTCCAACAAAAACACTTTCACTTGTAGTGAAGAGGATGATCAGAGCGGTATCATAGCATCCTCTTCTTATAAATCTTCTCCGAATATATTAATAAATTTATTATAGCCAGATCATTAATGACAGGACCTCTCAATTTCCTCCAGAAATGGGTAATGTTTCCATCCATAAAGTCAGCGATTTTTCACCTAAACTGCCCAAACACCTTTTGGGCAAAGGAGCATATTTCAATCTGATGCATTGTATGTATATTTTACTTCCTCTATTGACCCATTTAGGCCATTTCAATTTTGCACACTGCACATACAGAAGAGTTTTTGTTTGTCTCAGCTTTTAGTCTGATCCTGAACATTCTGATCTCACAACAGAAAGAGAAGTATTGTGGATCGATTTCGAGGCCAATGATCCTTTTGTGATCAAAATAATGTGTGTGGAGGAGTCAATACTGCCTTAGAAGAGCCAAGCAAGTCAAAAGATATATATCCAGGATTACGTTGTCATTGATCCAAGACGCAAGTTGGATGAAGAGCCCTGCCGTCAACTCTGGTTCGACGGCATCGTGACATCTAATGGAACAGTCCGACAGTTTTTGGCAATGTCAGAGCAAACATGATATTGCATTGAAGCCCAAGTCACCAGTGCAGATCGAAATCGGCCGTCTCCAGTTTGAGATTATCCCTAATTTCGAGGAGAACTACGCAGAGCGAAAGAATCAAGTTCGAAAGCCATGGAGTCACTGTGCATGACATGGGAATAACACGATAACCACTATCCAATGTTTTTTGGCCCCTTGGGAGATACCGTCCTCGCTGTTGTTTTTTTAAAAGATTCTCACGCATAAGAGGTATTCCATACCACGACCTGAGGTTTTTCTTCCAAGGCATGCGGCTGGACAAAGGTATGTCGGAGTGTGCAGACAAGTATGTCATGCTAAACTGACTCAATGATTTGCAGCACGTTTATTAAGCTATTATAAGTTGGAAGAACTAAGTATTCAAATCTTCGCAATTACCTCAGTGATGAAAGCTGAATTGCGCAAGGGATCCTACAAAAGAATCGTGATCTATCATGAAATGCGTGGGGGTGGCTGTAGAATTGAGCCTTCCGGCGAAGATCAAACTCTCATGTCAATAGCAGCTGGTGGTAAAATCAAGCAGGCCATTGTTTCAGACACTCGTCTTCCAGATTCCTGAAACAGGGAAAGCTCAATACTCTTCAACCTCTATCAGCCACCAAGTTCAAAGCTCCCACGGTCCCACCTGCATTGATTCCCCAGATACACTGATTACTGCTGAATGATATGAAGAAGCCGAATATCCATTTTTTGATATCTACAATGAACCCAAGGACGGCATTTCGGGAGACTTTGCAATGTCGAGAGTGTCGTGAAAATGGATGATATGAAGGGGAAGCGAACGGCAACAACTCCTCTAGAAAAGAATATCCAGATCCCGATTGTCACACTCTTTGAACCGGTCAAAGAACCCACATTTCATTCTGTACAACAGCTTAAGGATGAGATTGAGAGGCTCAACATGGAGACTTTTAGGCATAATATCCGCATGATAGCTATTCACGATTACACTGGCGTATCATGGCGCTAGACGCTGATAAAACCAGAAGTTTGGAGTTGAACCAAGGAAATGGGCTAAATATGGAATTTCTATCTGGAAAGGCAAGAACTTTGGATAGGACTGCCAGGATATGGTAGAGATCACAAGGTGAAGGATAAATGCTGCATGCTGCCATGTGGTGGAAATTCATACTCCTGGCACGCAAAGACTGGGATATGAAACAGATGTCTGCTCTGAACATTAGTTTTGTATTTGCAGGAGAAAATGAAATTCAGTTTCCTGCTCCGCGTTGTCTTTCAAATATCTACGTTGCCTAGTTTCCACTTGTATGGCGTGGAGCATTTGCCCCCTTCAGCCCCCTCTTACCCGAGGATGATGCGAATTAAATCTTCAGAGTCGCTAAACAAAGATGACAGTTGTCAGTATGATTGTTGAACTTTCGAGTATGATTGTTAATTTATCCATTTATTTCTCGGCTTCATCTCATTCTCACGTCTGATCAAGCTTTCTCGTCCCACTCTCCAAAATCCTCCACCTCATCCTCGCTCTCACTATCCTGCTCATCTACCTCTCCCCTACCGAGCTTCTCCCACTGCTCCATGACCGCTCTCCATGCATCTCCACCTTCACATCCAGCCTCCACAACCTCCTTTGGCAACTTATGCGCACTATATGGTGCAGTGCCAAAGTTATACGCCTCGGGATCATCCTTCTTCACCGTCCTAAACTCGGCTTTAAACGGTAATTCCTCCACATCTTCCGCATCCGTATCTTCCTCACTGCTTCTCTCCGCCAGTGCCGGATTCTCACTGGTGTCTGCATATCCCAGCAACGGCTTCGGCAGCGGCAGGGTCAAGAGTTCAAGCCAAGAGAAGAGAAGAGGATCGGTCCGCGGTGCCCAGGGATTGATATCAATCAACCTCACTCTGTCGTGTGGCTCCGGCAGATACACATCAAACGTCCAATTATCCTCCTCGAAGGTATTCTTTAACTTCTCGTCGAAAAACGCCTCGACTGCGTTTTGAATCTTGTTCAATAACTCCTGTCCGTAATCCACATGCTTGAGATCTCGCTGGCAGATCCCAACGATTGTGCGCTCTCGGACGAAGACTCGGAACTCGAAGGAGGGGTTGATCTTGAAATATGGCCGTAGGACAAGAACGTATGGGATGTCATTTTTAAATGGTGGCGAGTCTGGCGAGGCGCAGTCGTCGAAGGCGTGCTCGAGGTCGTGGGTGACGAAGATGGAGGATTTGAGCAGGAGATAGATGTCTTGTGCGCTTTGACATGCGATAGAGTTCTTGGTAAGTGCCATATGCAATGCATCTTTTGGTGCTGACCAGTTCAATTTGGGGACCACTGAGCCACCCAGCTCAGCTATTGTGCTCTTGATAGCAGTATGGACGTCCGCGAAGGCTGAGGCGTCGTTGGGCTGCGCGCGGGCTTCAAAGTCGGGGTCTTCTGGCTTGTTTGCATTCTGAGCTGACCACTCTGTCTCTTCGTAGGGCTGCTCGTTGTCGTCTGGCAACCACAGGCCATCTTCTCGTAAGTAGTCGAGGAATGCCGCAGTAAGAGGGATGATGCGACTGCGCAGAGTTGAGGTACGGTATCTGGTTTTGTTAGCTGGGTTGGAAGATTTGGAGCAAAATTAAACGTACTTGGGATACCAATTTGAGTATGAACAGTTAAGGATATGTTGCTTTGTGATGGGAGAGAAGGGGAGCTTGGTTAAGGGCTCTTCTTCCTCCTGCTGTGTCATGGCGGGGTCTGGACCGGGCATATTGTTGTAATATTTGTCTTAAGGACTATCACGAAGGTATAAGAGAAAATATCAATGGTGGAGTCTCCAAATCGCTTTATAACAGTACCAATATATAAATCGAGCTGGTGTTTATTGAGGGCGCAGGTCACAAATATTGACTCATGTCTTATAATCGCCTCCACAGATTAATTCTGCCGTCTTAGCCTTGTCCTCGCTTCACCGCCTTAGCCTCGTCCCCATTAGCCTCGTCCCCGTCGTCGTCGTAGGCTCTCGGCCTTGCGAAGCCTTGCAACGCAATCTGGAGCGCGACTTACATCTCCTCGAAACTAATAATATTGAAAACAACACTTGATATGTCGTCAAATGTCGGTCTCTCCACACCACGTGGTTCTGGCACATCAGGCTATGTCCAGCGCAACCTTGCGCATCTCAAGCCCCGCGAACAATTCAAACCATATCCCACCGATGGCGACTTGAAGCATAGACAACGCCAGCCGGATAAGGAAATCTTGGAGCATGATCGCAAGCGGGAGGTCGAGGTGAAGGTGTTTGAGCTGCGTGACAGATTGGAGGATGAGGAGTACGCGACCCTTTCAACGGCCCTGTTGCGCCAGAGAATGATGAGGCTAACTTGGGATTACAGTGTTGACGAAGACGAAATCGAAGAACAAACCGACGCATTACGAAAGAAACTACTAGCTGAGATGGAGAGAGGTGGAGGAAGGAGAGATGCGAGAGGATTGAAGTCGCACCAAGTGCATGAACTTGCAGAAGCGAAGATCAAGGAGAGCGATCGCTTTAGAAGCGCATTAGGGATCAGCAAAGATTACGAAGAGGGCAGTCATTGGAGGAAACAGGAGGAGAAATTAAGGGAAAATCTCGAGAAGAGCGGCAAGGAGGAGAAGCGTGTGAAGGATGAGGAATGAGTTAAGAGGACCTCGAACTACGTCTTGGAGTTTGGAGGAAACCATTTGCACGGCGTTCGGACATGGCCACACGGAGATTGGGAATAACAAGCATGGCGTTTATATGAATTCTTATTCTGGTGGTATATGTAGCCGCTTTTCAAAAATACAACTGCGCTCTAGTCGCGCATCTACAACTTATGCTTTTTCTCTCCGCTCGCCAACTTTCTGAACTCTTCTTGCGGAATCCCTGCGGCAAATCTGTCCAAGCCAGCGAAGACCTCAGCAACTCCTTGTGCGTCCAACTCCTTCCTGAACGGCCTCTGGATCAACGCCTTAATACCCGTCAAACTCGCGCCAATCAAATGGTTGCCCAACTTGTCGTCAACTTCGTGCAGGACAGCCTCTAAAAACTTTGGATCTCCCTTCTTGAAGTCAAAAACCTTGTTGACGTAGCCGGTCTTGACAAGATCATCAATATCGATCTTCTTGGACATGATGAGCGCCTCATTGGCCTTGGCGATGCCGAGGCGCTGTACGAAGCCCATAGAAGCGCCACCCTCGGTGACGAGGCCGATGGAGGAGAAGGGAGTGAGGAGGAAGGTGTGTGGGGTTGCGTAGACGAAGTCGGCGAAACCAGTAAGGGCAGCGGAGAGGCCAATGGCGGGACCGTTGAGGGCGACGACAAGAATCTTGGGGTGTGTGTAGAAGGCATTGGTGATGTTGAGGTTGTTGGATACGAAGCTGGCGAGGAAATGGCGGTAAATGTCAGTTCCTGGAGGAGTATCACGGCCGAAGGAGACGTCGGCGCCGCTGGGAAGTGTTAGTATGTGGCTTTGATAGGTGTTGATAATAGAGGCTTACGCAGAGAAATAACCGCCCGTTCCTGTGAGGACTGTGATTATAACCTCATCGTGGGTAGCGACCTCACGCATGTAATGGGCCAGCGCATAATATCCATCTGCACCCAGAGCACCCAGCTTCTTCGGGTTGTCGATTGTGATGATGGCAATGCGTCCCTTGTACTCGACTCTCACAGTCTTATCGTAAGTAATCTCAACCATTATTGCTCCTGTGGTATTCCAATGGACTCCTAAAGTTAAAAGCTCTATAATATTAATTGGAATAGTTTTATACAAAGAATGAGAGAAGCACGAGAGACGCAGAGCTGAAACTAGAGGTCTATATTATATGTGACATGAGCATAGGCCTCGGCGTATTATCTTCTGCCCTGGTTATGACGGTTTTTTGCGAGTTGATCTCCAAGAGACATCTTTGGAGTGCATACTGCATCGTGTGGGGTAAACAGAGACAGCCGGACATCAAGCCGAGGTTGACTCAACCCCAACCTTCCCCTTCTGACAGGGCTGACGCTAAAGACCCTGGCCATGAAACACGTGATTCCGGATTTTATCGGCAAGTCCCGCTTCAGGAACGACGAGGACCATCGTCGGCGACATCAACACAATCCAGCCTCGTCTAGCCTCATCTTATCTCGTCCTATCCACCTTCATTCGCATCAATTGTGCGCATATACGTTGCAATCATGGGCGGCCCAAACCTCGAAGTCTTCAAGGTACCTCTTCCCTGGCCCCCCCCCCCCCCCCAAGCCGACGATGTCTCCGGCTCGGCCCTCCTGCCCGTCAATCCCCAAATCTTCAAATCTTTGCTGATTTCTTTCCCAGTTCGGCATGTACATCATGTTTCCCATCGGGATTATGTTCTACTACGGCCATAACCTCGATAAACGGTTCTCCGTCCCCGATTTCTGGCCAAAGCCAGAGCAGACACACAAGATCCCGTTTGAGAGAGACGAGATTAAGAGTGAACTGGAGAGACTGAAGGAGAAGAGGCTGTATCTTAGGGAGCAAAGGCTGAAGAGGGAGCAAGCACTGCAGCAACATGACGGCCAGCACTCGTCATGAGCGAATATGGGAGGATGCAAATGAGGCAAGAAGAGTTGAGACTGAGGAGGAATCGTATGACGTGGACGAGGGATATATGGATGGCCGCATTGCATGGATGGCGTTAGAACTGGCGAAATTGGGCATCACCACACAAACTTAAAAATCGACTTGTACAACATGGCAACTTGGGTTTCAACGATAAGAGGCTGAGAGTTGAACCACAGAAACTGCGAGCGCTGGTGTCGAGAACTTCGGTTCAAACAATAATAGAAAATGGCTAGCAAATCATTATTCTATTCATATCTACATGTTGTATATACCACATATCCCATCCCTCTATTATTTAGTTGGCTCCGAAGTTCATCCGCAATGCAATAGTCGGCTCTTCTCTTCCTTCTTCCCTCTCAACCTTCCTCCTCGTCTTCTGTCCTGCTCTCAGCACCTCCTCCATGAATGCCCTCTGACTCTCGCTCAACTCTCCCACCACACTTCGGAAAGCTTGTTGGTTTACTGCTGCAAGTTCCAACAATCTCGAGCTAGTCTCTTGATACAGTCCCTCTCCTTCACCTTCACTACTAGCGCGTGATAGAATTGTGGGGATAACCAATGCCATCGCGATGCTTTTCTTGTCTTCTGGGAGGGTGGCAACAAATGCGGCGAGTGTGTGTACAATCAGTGAGCGAGCCTTTTCGGGATCTTCAGTCTCGGTATTGGAGGCAAAAGTGATGAGATTGGGAAGAAGATGGCGGGTAATGGATTGATCCGCAGGCGTCTTGGGTGAATGGAGTAGTAAACTTCTGATGCAGTTGGCTGCGACTTTGGCGGTCTAGAATTGGGTTAGCCGTTTCTGTAGATCGGACAAATACTGAAATTCGAGACTTACCATGCGATCACTGAGACAATCAACAGTCTCGTCCAAGAACTTGGCAGTGAGCGGATCACTCGCTGTCAAGACATTGGCACCGCTCGTCAGAAGAACCGTACAGGCAAGAAGCGAATTCTTAACACAAGGGAGAGCATTATCCGATTCTCGCTTTTGCGCATGCATATATATCGACATGAATCGTCTTAGACAGCCTCTTAGCTGCTGCTGACTAGTTTCGTCTTGCTTAGCACCCTTTGCTGAGATACTCCCAATGAATCGCTTCAGGATCGGTAATGACTGTGGGACAACTACAGTCTGGCAGCTGGGTGTGCCGAGAATGGTGGCAAAAATGTGGATTATGCAGGCGTGGAGGTCGGTCTTGATGATTGAAGGGAAGACTTCTGCAGCATCTACGAGAGCGTTGAGGGACAGACGTATCAGCGAAACGGCTTCCTCCGTGAGGGTTGTAGAGCGACTTGACTGCTTCTGCTCTGTAAGATTCGGTAGGAGGCCAGCAAGGACGAGAACAATAATACGAGTGAGCTCGAAAAGCTGCTCGATATCGTCTGAAAGGTCGCCATCTTGTGGCTCTGCATTCTTAGTTGCCGATGGATGCGAGACACAGAGGGCTCTGGCGATTTGGACAATAACTCCTTGAACATCGAGTCCCTCGGTGAGAACAAGACGGTCTAAAAGATCCATGGTTTCCGAGAAAATGGCCTCGCGATATATTGCATGGCCAGACACGCTGGGGTGCAAGATCCTCTTCAGGGCGACCAAAATCTCCAGTGTCTGTTCTTTTGTGGCAAGCGCATCATTGCCTGGTTTGGCAACCAGAGCCTCGAAAGCAATGCCAAATAAGACGAAGAAGAATGCCACTGGTTCATCACGATAGTTAATCTCGTTGCCCTTAGATTTGATATGCGGTTGGCCGTTTAACGGCGGCGAGTCGACCTCTTTTCCGTCGAGCGCGTCGAAGACAAACTCGCTATCCTGCTCAATCAAGCTTGCAATAGCATCGACAAGCTTCAGCCATGAGTCCTGATAGAACTTTAATAACGTCTCCCTATTGAGCGCAGAGTAAATGCTGTCCAAGCTTCCAGAAAGAGATGGTGGGCCCAAGCTCATGGAAATATCAGGCTCGAACCGGAGTCTTGCAAATTCTCGCAAAGACGCAAGCCAGAGTGGAGTGAGCTTGGCGATATGTGGTTTTACAACATCAACGAGGTATGTCTGCTCCGTGCTTGCGACCTGCAATTCCGCCCATGCGGAAAAGACTGCCATCTTGACCATGACGTGCGCATTCGAGCTCAATCCCTTCAGATCACCGATTGAAGCAGTCTCAACATCTGTGGAGAAATTCTCCAAAGCAGTAACCAGCGTCTTGAGAATACGTCCCATACGATCAACATCGGTAACAATCCCTGTTGCAATAAATGCGGCACATACATTGACGGCTTCAGAAGCCAGCTCTGGTGACGAATCGGCGGCAAAAGCCGGCGTTAAAGCCGAACTGATTTGTGCTTGGTATTGCTCCAGGAGTGGTGCTTCAGGAAAATCTGGATCAGGAGTATTGCCGAACATTTTGAGCACTAAGTCGATAATCTTTAGACCCCAAACTCTGAGCTCTAGAATATTGGATGTTGAGGCCGAGAAAGCCATCCGGATGACATCGGCTACCTTTTTTTGCAGAGCCTTCTCAGAAGAATTTTGTCCGTTTGAAGAAGTGTCTCTCATTACAAGGGTAAAGATTTCTCCTAAGCAGCTCATCGCAAAAGTCCGAACCTGCCAGCGAAGGTGCTCTTGCCCTTGCCCAGTAACTGATGGACCATCATGAGATGCTTCACCAGCGGCAGCAGCGAAGCCAGCAACTTCTTCATCCTGAAGATCAATTCCACTGCTCTGTTTTGTGGTAGGAGCCACAGCAGTATCTATTCCTTTCGTCATTGTCAAGACAGACTGACATCTCTGAATCCATCGTGTGGTATCTGAGAGACAGGACTGTTGCAGCCAGTTCCGTATGATGTTCCGGATGCCATCATGTCTTGGCGCAGCATCCAATGCAAGCCACAGCTCCTCCTCAAAGCCAGGCTCGGCGACTTTAATAACATCTTCCGAGTTTCGTTTCATCAAGTTGTAGAGACCATCAATTGCGATGTCACGTAGCTCAACAGCTTTAGAATTAAGATCTTTTTGGAGCAAGACGACATAATCTGCAAAGTTCAGATGACCTGGAGCATAAAGAGAAAGATGCTCCAGGCACCGTAGACTCTCCCCCAGGATTAGAATGCTGTTTTCGTTCCTGAACTGATAAACCAATGTAAGAATCAACTCTCTTGCTTTGGTCATGTCTTGAAGATCCGGACCGAGGACGTTGATAAGCGAATCGACGCATCTGGCGATGACGGCAGTGGTTGGCAACTCCAGTTCCATATTTGAGCTGCCGAGAGATGACTGCTCATCATTATGCGTATCAGAAACATACAGCTGGCCAAGCATGCCCAGAGTGCTTTGAACATAGCCAGAGAATGTCAAGCCGGCAGAATCCGCTACACGAGACAGCGCTTCAAGTGACCAGAAATGCACAGTCGGATGTGGATCGTTGCAGAGCGACATCAGAATGCCCAAGATTGTCTTTAAATGGAAACCAGCTGCCATGCCTCCAACTTGAGAGTGTATGCAGCCGAGAGCCATTGCACAGCCAGCTCTTACACTTGGTTCACGGATGGCCACGATAGTATCAATGAGCCATTTGATTTCTTGATTAGTGAATGAGTTCCCCGAGCTGTTACATAGGCGACCCAGAGCCTCATAGCCAATACTTCGCAGATATTGATCAGGTTGCATCACGAAGCCTCGAAGCATTTCTGAGAGGAGTTTCTCGACCGCAGGATTCGTAATATCTCCAGCCGGGGATTGTGTCTCCTTTACCGCCACCTTTAATGTTGACAGCAAAGCAGTCGCGATGTTAACATTCATAGCGGCCTTGCGTCCTGGATCTCGCTGTAACGAGCCAGCGGCAAGGAACGTCGTGATCTGCTCTAGAATGCTTTCCTGAATCTTGGGAGGCGTGAGTGGAAATGCGATTGCAAAGAGCTTGATGGCAACATTGACGACTTCAGTAGCTGGTGGATCGGGTAAGTTATTTCCATCACCGACACTTTCTACATATAATGCCAATGAATCATGCTCTAGTGAGCTGCAGATAGGCGACAACAGGACAGAATCGATCGTGGCTTCTGGGCCCTGCTCAGTTGTCCATTCGTGTTGTGTTTCCTTGACATGCTCTCCTGGCATCTGCTTGACTCTGAAACCTCGGACCATGCCATTCACTCCAAAGCCGCAATTGTCAGCTATATCCCATATCGATTCAAAGGTACCAGCAGAACTTGCGATTGATGTGCTGAGCGAACTTGGGGTATAATTGTCAGGATCTGAGAAGAACGAAACGGCGAGGGTTAAGAGATTAGATTGAAGCAGCGATTCGCTGCCTCCAGGGCTGAGGTTTACAAGCTTCGTGTAGCATTGCAAGACTCGTCGCTGAGTCATGAGATTAAGATCATGAAGCTGCAGAGATGGTAATAGCCTTTGAGACACGTCTTCTGTGGTCTTCTTCACGGGTAGTCCTTTGAGGAAAGAACTGGTATTCTGAAGCATAGCAGCGATACGCTTTGAGACATCCGTTGTCAGAAGCCTGCTGTTGAATTGTAAAAAGGCCAGTATTGAACTTAAAGCACATTCTCTGACATGTGTGAGGAAGGAGGATTCCAGATAACTTCGCTGTGACGTGTTGTCTTTGGCTAATGGCTTTGGCAGGGCATTTTTCCAAAGTAACAATAGCTGCGACAGGTGGATCTTGACAAAATTCGGTCCCAGGGACATGAGACCACCAATCAAAATCCAAGCAACTTGAATTTGTGTTCCAGATATTCGAAGCTCTGACTTGCCACTTGATTTGAGAAGCCCAGTTGCCAAGGATAACACTCGGCTGTTGACATCCACTGAGCCATATAATGGCTGCAATGGCGAGGTGCTTATGAGTGCTGATAAAGCATTTGCATATCCCACACATCGACGAGGAGAATGTCTTCCGGTATTGGAGGTCAACAAATTCATCTCTCTGTTGAGACTGTTCATGCAAATAGTGAGACATGGCAGTAATTGTTGTGAACATGAGAGTGTGAATGTTCGCAAACATTGTGAAGTATATAGTTGAACCGTATAGCTTGGATGTTGAACGACTTGCAAAAGACCATCCCGACAGATATCAGAAAATGCAGTTGCGGCAGATCCCAATGTCTTAATCAAGGATGTCAAGGTACTCAATGCTGCTATCAAAGCATATTTCGTTGGCTCTGACCGCTCCTTGATGACTTGAGGATAGTTCTTAAGGACATCATTGATCAACTTCTTCGCTGCGTCAATTTGGCCTGATTCTCCGAGTATCTGCTGGCCGATAATGTCCTCGAGGATGACTTGAACAAATCGACGAGTGATCAATAAGCGATATCTGTTATTGATGATATTTGGGTGGCTGAGAATATCATTCATGAGATGGTCGGAGATTTTCATATAATGTGACTCGATAACTTTCTTTGGTAATCCCTTTGCAATTCTTCCATAGCACACAGCCAGGCCGGCACGGGCTCTATTGCTTGTGGAAGATCGAGTATAGTGTGTTGAAATCTGTCGCAGCAAGTCCATGATCGTAAAGGAGAGTATTTGTGCTTTCTTGGGAGCTGGACTTCCCGGTCTTGAGATCTCGTCTTCTTCATCTCCAATCGCCACTGTACGCTTCGTATTGCTCCTTTTTAGCTTCTTCAAGTGTGGAACTTCGCCATCTTCAACAGTTTCTGAGGCATAGCCCTTGACGAGTGCAGAGGCCAGGCAAGAAGCCGCCGCTTGACGTACAAGGGGTGCTGAAGAATCGATCGTCTTCAAAATCGTAGACTTCAGGTTCTCATAATCGCTCGAGTAATCAAAATATGGGGTGTTTTCTGACAACGACTCCAGGCATCGGCATGCAGCGATTTGCACAATATGTGCTTTGTCTCCAGGGGCATGATTTCGTGCTTGCTTCCAGATATCACGAGCGATGCCCTCGTCCGCACTGGCGCCAACGCTCTTGAATATCTTTCCAAGAGCCTTAAATGTGGATGCGCGCAATCCAGCATGATTTTGAGATACTTTGAGTAGTTTCAGTAGTGTTGTGCAAGCCAAAGGGTATAATCCGATTGCGCTGTCTCCTGCTGCACCAAATATTTCCCCTAAACAGTGAGCTGCGGCGTGCCTCAGTCGAAGTTCCCCCTCAGCCTTGCCCTTTCCCGTAGCAATTGTGTTGATGAGCTCATTGATCGTCTCGAATAATAATTTCCTATCTCCCTTCCCAAATATGTGTGCGAAGCATCTTCCTATGCTGTTTCGAATTACTCGTGTAGACGCAGGAGCAGAGAGGTTGAGGATCTGGAGGAGCTGCTTCTTGAGGTAAAATTGCTGAGCATTGCAGTCGTCTGCATCGAGATTCTGTACATGTTTCGTGAGAGTCGTAACGAATGTTAAGAGGTATAAGTCCTGCTGCTCAGACGGCAAGGCTTGGAGTTTTGAGACGTCGAGTTCAGGAGTCGACGAGGCTTGCAGTGGCGGCGCTGGAACGGAGCCATTCGTAGAGGGCGGAGGACTGTCGCCCGACATTGACAATATGAAGTTACTGAGAGTCGAATAAGTACGGCCCGAGTCTGAGATGTTTTTGTCCTTCTCGGGGTTAATTTTGAGATGTTTGAATCTTGTTGTCCCAAGCTCTTGGTCGCCTCGCGCCAAGCGGATAAGGCCAATTACGGCGGAGACATCAGTAACCTTGCATCTTCACGCGAGTGGAGAATTGCCGCATCTTCACAATATCTCAGCCTCAACTTTCAACCGTCGCGATCATGGCCACAGCAACTTCTCGAGGTCTTCAATTCCTCAGACAATCGCAGAACTCGGCAAATTATGTTTGCGCAAGGTGCTCCCTTTTTTCGACATACCCCGCCCTTCAATCGGGACATAACAGATGGAGCAAAATTAAGCACGACAAAGCCGGTGTAGATGCGAAGAAGAACGCTCAGAGGTCTCTATTCGCTCGCGACATTGCACAAGCATCGAGATGTGAGATATCCTCTCTCCCTACAGGAATCATCGTTAATCATCTCCCAGTGTACGGGGCTGATCCACAAACAAACCCAACTCTCGCCAATGTCCTTACGCTCGCAAAGAAAGGTATTTAATGGGGTAGAGAGTCGCCGCTCCTCATGCCTTCAATGCTTACGATTGATAGCTGGCTTTCCTAAGGCCTCGCAAGAAGCCGCGATTGCGCGCGGCCAAGGCCGATCGACTACCGGCGCAAGTCTCGAGTCTCTGACACTCGAAGTGATTATGCATCCCTCCATTGGCATTGTCATTGACATTGAAACCGACAATAAGGCAAGGGCTTTTCAAGACTTACGGCATGAGATTAAGAGGCACGGTGCAACCGTAACACCAACGGCATATCTGTTCAAAAGACGCGGAAGAGTACAATTCGAGAAGGATGAGAGAGGCCTTGGTGTTGATGAAGCTCTGGATGATGCTATTGAAGCTGGTGCGGAAGATGTCGAAGTTGATGACGATGGAAATCTCGTCGTCTGGACTGAACCGACTGGAACGACTGCAGCTGCACGCTCGTTGGCTGAGAGCCTGAAGTTGAAAGTGGAGAGTTCAGATATTGTATGGGATGCCAACGAAGATACTCTCGTCCCGATCGATTCCGAGGAAACTCTCATTGCATTGAAGGATCTCGTTACGGCCTTGCAAGAAGATCCGAATGTTCAGGGCATTTACGCAAATGTTACTCAAGGGACTGTAAGTGATGAAGCTTGGGCGGAATTGCAAGAGAAGATTCCAGTGTAAGATACCAGATGGAAATTTCTTCGAGATTTCAGATGCGCCTCGAGCATTGTATTGTAGATGGCGCAATGTATCAACATATAATAGTGTATTTATATTTACATTCTGGGGCTGCTGCGTGATGGACGGGGCCATTTTCCCAACAACGAGTGGAAGATTTGTGCAATTTCAGAACCTATGGATGTATTTAACATAGTAAATAGGCTCAGAGACTGATACTATACTATATATTCCTGGATCCTATATATTTTCATGACTACAAGTACCGAACATCCCCCAAATCGAGCTCGGCACGTCCAAAACTGGAAGCTCGTTCTCAAAAATATGCGGCTGCTTCGATAAGACCCCTCTCACAGCCTTATCGGACCCCGCCGATAGCCCAAGGCTGAGACAGATGTCATCGAAAGAACGCGTTTCTCTTTCCTGATCTCGATTCTATATTTATTTACTTTCGTCCTTCATCTGTAGTCTTTCTCTCTTTGCTAGAATATCTGAGCAAGGTCCAAAACCGAACAATATGGCTTCAGTCGCTGACACCAAGCCCTCAGCGACGAAACTCGAGCTTCGAACAGCTTACGGTCCAGTCTTCCGTGATGTCCTCAACGTTCCACCTCGTGATTGCACATCTGAAGAGATCCCAATAATAGATCTCAAGCCTCTCTATTCGGATAATCTCGAGGATCGAAAGGCCCTCGCATCACGGATCAAGGCTTCTGCCGTAAACACTGGCTTCTTCTATATCAAAAATCATGGTATTTCAGAAGAGATCATTGCAAACGCGAGGAAGCAGCTTTTCATGTTCGTAATATTGCCGACATGTTCTTCTTGGTTATCGCTTATGTTATGACAGATTCTTCAAGCAATCGGAAGAAGACAAAGAGAAGATCTCCCGCTCCAAATCGAAGTACTTTAACGGTTGGAGAGGTGCACGGAAGACAAACATCAGTCCAAGCGAGTCCATCGACGTCAACGAATCTGTCTGTCTCCCTTTCTCGTTCTTATACACAACTAACAATCCCAGATGGCATGGCGCTATGAGCCACAATATGATCCTGATTACAAAGATCCTGCTGCTGTCCCAGAAGAAGTCAAGCCATGGATTCGTGGTGAACAATACGTCTGGGATGGGACAGCACATCTTCCCAACTTCAAGGAGGACGTCCTTGCATATTGGGGCGCCTGCCTCACTCTTGCTCGGAAGCTGGTGCAAATATTCGCTCTCAGTTTGGACCTGGATGAGCACTACTTTGATGAGAAAGTGACATATCCAGGCGCAGACGGCGTTTTTAATTACTACCCAGTGACAACTATCGAGGAGAAAGAAAGTGATGCGGTGGGACTTGGGAGTCACACTGATTTGCAGCTTTTCACACTGTTGTGGCAGGATTATGATGTGGGAGGACTGCAGGTGTTGAATAAAGAGGGACAGTGGATCAAAGCGCCGCCGATTAAGGAGACGATCGTGGTTAATATTGGAGATTTCATGATGAGGTTGTGCAATGATCTGTATAAGTCGACTGTTCATCGTGTTTATAATCGGACAGAGGTGGAGAGAGTGTCGATGCCTTTCTTTTTTGGTGCGTCTCCTCTTCCGTGGCGGTACCTACTTCTACTGACTCTTCATTCCAGGCCTGAATTTCAATTGCGTCGAAGGCGTAATACCAACTTGTACGTCTCCCGAGAACCCACCAAAATACGAGCCAATCTCGTGTGGCGACTGGTGTCAGTTACGCTTCACGCTCGAAGCAGATGAGATGAAGAAGAAAGAAGCTGGAATGCAGAAGTTGGCTCCAAGTGGGAAGGTTATCGCTGCTTGACGAGGTGTATCAATACCCAGAATGAAATGAATTCATAATTAATGATTGCTGAGTATTCTTGGTCTTCTTCCTCTCATCTAAATCTGCACAGTCTCTTTCTACCGTAATCTCACCATCGTAGTTGAGAACAGCCTTCGAATAATTTTGCCTTGACATGATTGTTCGCGTCTGCTGATACGGCATCGGCAACTGAACCAATGCCAGCCTGGTTGGAATAATCAGAGCAATCCAAACGGCGTGTGGTGATTGATAGATCATGCCCGAGCGCTGAACAGCTTATAGGTCCGTTTTTGAGACTCCGTCTGTCACCCTCCCCATGCTCCTGGAGCTTGGCGCATTTGTATGTCCATCATTTGGTCCATCATGACTCCTTCAGCGCTCATACCACTTTGGCAATCAACTCCAACAGATCGAACCACGCATCCCTATCCAAACCAACCTTCAGCAGCCCAACCCCAACCACGATCGTTCGGGTCTCCCCTGGCTCTTTTCGCAATATCAAACTAGCAAGCTGCGAGGCAATTAAATGTCCCATCATCTCTCTCTCATCACCTCCCGCACCCAACAATGTCTTCGGGCTGATATGTGAAGCCGGCAGTGCATCCTCGCCGATCGTTGGTAGTGCTGTGTCGAAGGCTGTAGGCGAGGCGGTGGAGAGCGGGACTTGTATCTGTTCAACTTAGCTTCGATTTCATCAGCTATACGGATAAAATGATGCTTACCCATTGCGATAATCGTCCAGCTTGAGAGATCGTGACCATGATTTTGTCGGAGAAGGAGATCGAGGAGATGTCAGTTTCGGTGCCGCTTACGAGGCCAGCTGCCTGCTTGGTTTTGGCGGGAAAGGGTTCTTGTTCGATACCGGAGATTGAGAGCGCGTAGATATCCCCCGTCATGGCTGATAATGCTTGTGCCATTTTGGGTCTTGGATGATTATAATGATTATAATACGTGTTTTGCTTACTTATGGTTGTGGAAGAGACGTCGAACCCAAGAGGGTGCGAAGGCGGTGGCAGAATAATACCAAATAGTCCCAAAGTAGGCTAGCTCATAAAGGCGGTGGCAGAAAATAATCTCGACTTTGCGACCCGATAACGATTGGGGTATTATTATTTTGAGACTTGGATTGAACTTCTTCAGGACGAGCCTTGTCATCATAGTCAAGATGAAGAAATTCGTTCCCCGTCAGCGCAAACACAAGGTCCTCGCACGCTCAAAAGAGTCTTCCAAATTCTCCTCTGAGAGTATCGCCGACAGCAATGTCCTCGAGTACATCCCCGCTGCCAAGGCAGAAGTCGAAGAGAAGAAACGACTCCTCCGCCAACAACTGAAGGAAGAGGGCAAGAAAATCAGTGGGAAAAAGGCGAAACGACTAGAAAAATATATCGATACGAAGTTGAGGAAAGATGAGAATAGGGCGTTGATTGAGAAATTGGCGGAGAAGAGGACCGATACGAGTCTCTATGCCAGCTCCAGTAAGCTCGGGCAGGGGAAGGAGACAAAGAGGGAGAGAATGGGGAGGGCGTTGAGGGAGAAGGCTAGAGGATTGGATATTGAGGGAGATAATGAGGAGATTTTGTTCCAGAGGAGGGTGGTTAAAGAGGACATTGAGTCTGAAAGTGAGAACGAGGAAGTGCCAGTGGCGGCTCCAGTCGTAGAAGATGCTGCGCCAATTGCGAAGCCTGTACCGACTATACCATCTGTTGGCTCTGGATTGAAGAGGCCATTAGAGGTGGATGATACAGGCAAACCCGTCATACAGAAGCGACAAAAGAGGGGAGGTATCAAGTCGAAACTGAGCTTCAAGGCGGAATTGAAAACTTCGGCGGCGCCAACAACCGAACCAGCCTGGACTGGATTTTCCGAATGCGAAGATAGTGAAGATGAAGATGAAGACCCCAGCGATTCTGATATGGATACCAATCCGGATGATTCCTCTGGAGAAGATCTTGAAGAAAGATCATTAACAAATGATGATTTGGAAGGCTCAGATGAAGGAAGCGAGGATGGCAGTGAAATATCGTCAGAGGAGGACGAATCGGAAGATGATCCAACAGTTCAAAAAGAAAGGTCATCTGCCTTCAAGTCCTGGGCGAACCAACAACGAAACGAGGCAATGGGATTTGAACCAAGCAATACCGTTCAGCTGGCTACAGAAACGCCTAAACCCGAGAACTTCAAGCCTCGCCCGTTAGAATCAGATCCTCTTCCAGCAGAACTACAGCCGACAAACAACATAGCCCGAAAAGCGTTTGCTGTTACTTTCAATCGTCCTGCAGAGATCCAAGAAGCGAGGATGCAGCTTCCAGTGGTAGGGGAGGAGCAGAAGATTATGGAGGCAATTCATAACAACTCGACAGTCGTTATTTATGGTGCTACAGGTTCTGGAAAGACGACTCAAGTTCCACAATTCTTGTATGAAGCAGGATATGGATCACCAGATTCGCCTACTCCTGGAATGATCGGGGTTACGCAGCCCAGACGTGTTGCTGCTGTGAGTATGGCCAAGCGTGTTGGTGATGAATTGGGTGATCATGGAGATCGAGTAGCGTATCAAATCCGTTTCGAAGGCACAGTTAGCCCGAAAACTGCCATCAAGTTCATGACCGACGGAGTTCTGCTGAGAGAGGTCGCTCAAGACATCGCATTGAGGAAATACTCGGCTATCGTTATCGACGAAGCTCATGAAAGAAGTGTCAACACGGATATTCTTATTGGTATGATGAGCAGAGTCGTCAGGTTGAGAGACGAGATGGCATTGGAGGATCCTTCCATCAAGCCGTTGAAGCTTGTCATTATGTCCGCTACACTACGAATTACGGATTTCACAGAGAATAAAACCCTATTCAGCAAGCCACCGCCTGTTGTTCAGGCCGAGGGCAGGCAGTTCACTGTTACGAATCATTTTGCTCGTCAAACACATCATGATTATGTAGAAGACTTATTTAAGAAGATCAGCAAAGGTCACAAGAAACTTCCTCCGGGAGGCTTCTTGGTATTCTTGACAGGCCAGAACGAAATTGCGCATTTGAGTAAGAAGTTAAAGGAGACCTTCCGGATTGGCACAACAGCTTCTGGTCCACAAGTCCGCATATCTGGACAAGACGCACCGGCAGAAGCTGAAGATGTTGATTTTGGGGGTGTTATGGAAGATGAGAGTGACTCTGATGAGTCAGTGGATGTTGACGTTAATGACGATGATGATTTCGAGGTTGGTGAAGCGGAAGAAGCTGGGCCAGCAAAGATGCACGTCTTACCTCTCTACTCCTTGCTTCCGACTAGAGAACAATTACGCGTTTTTGAGCCGCCTCCTGATGGATCACGACTTGTCATCTTGGCAACCAACGTTGCTGAAACATCTCTCACCATTCCTGGCATCAGATACGTGTTCGATTCTGGAAGATCGAAAGAGCGGAAGTACGATGACAAGACAGGAGTACAAAGCTTCGAGATTGGTTGGATCAGCAAAGCAAGTGCAAATCAACGCGCTGGTCGTGCTGGTCGTACCGCACCTGGTCATTGTTATCGGATGTACTCGTCCGCAGTTTACGAGCGGGACTTCCGAGAGTTTGCCGAACCGGAGATCTTACGAATGCCGATCGAAGGTGTTGTCTTACAACTCAAGGCAATGAACCTTCAGCATGTTGTCAATTTCCCATTCCCAACTCCTCCTGATAGAGCAAGTCTTGCTGCATCCGAAAAGCTCCTAACATATCTAACCGCCATCTCCCCAACTGGTCAAATCACCAAAGTCGGCATAACCATGTCTATATTTCCACTCTCTCCTCGCTTCGCTCGCATCCTCCTCATTGGACATCTTCATGACTGTCTACCCTACACTATAGCTCTTGTCGCAGGACTGTCCGCGGCTGATATCTTCATCCCCGAGAACCAAGCTATCCCGGCTATCGCCCCCAAAGACGAAGAGTACCACTTCACCCAGGCCGACCGTCTTGAAGAAGACGCTCGTAACTCTATCAGACGCAAATTCAACTCTGTGCAAAAGGCGTTCTGCTCCCTCGATGATCGTTCCGATGCCATCAAGCTTCTCCAAGTCGTTGGGGAATTTGCTCATGATCCAACCGAAGCCTGGTGCAAGGCGCATTTCGTGCGTTACAAAGTCCTCAAGGAGATCTTACAGCTGCGCAAACAGATTACAGAGTTGCTGCGCACCAACATACCAGCGTTTGCGAACCTAAAGTTTGTAGACAAGTTGGATTCGCCGAGCATGAAGCAGGTAAAAGCGCTGAAACAAATGGCTGCGGCTGGTTTTATTGATCATGTTGCGATTCGCGCTGATCTGGCACCGATTCCGCCACCTGTGGGACGGAAGCCTACGAGGGCGATTGAGGTGCAATATCTCACTCTATTTCCCTCACACAATAGACATGACGAGGAGGACAAGGCGGTGTATATCCATCCGTCATCTCCACTCGCACATCTCGCCCCTAAGGAGTGTCCTGAGTATGTCATGTACTCATACCTGCAACGTGCAGCGCCTTCCGCAGAAACTCCAGAGCGCGTGCCCAGAGCAAGAATGCACGCATTGACGGATATTAGTGGTGGACAGCTGGCGGCATTGGCGAAGGGGACGCCGTTGGTGCATTATGGAAAGCCGATTAAGGAGGGGAAACAACTGGATAAGTTGGGCCTGGAGAAGGAATGCTGGGTTGTGCCATACCTGAGAGCGGAGGGACGGAATGATTTGGGTTGGCCATTGCCTGCGAGGAAGGTGGTGCAGAAGAAGATCCCTGGAAAGGGGTGGGTTGTCGAAGGTTAGGGGTGTCATGTGACATCGTCCTTTTGTGATGGATGTTTCAAAGATACCAAATTTAATCGTTGTATATGTTTTGTCCCAGATCTGTTCACGGCGGGAACGGCTCCATTCGGAAACATTTCATGTTCGTTTCCGTCATCCTTCCGATCATATCATGTTCCCAACCCGTCGTCATTTCAAACATGGACGGATAAATAATCTTCCTCCTCTCGTTTCATAAATCTTCCAGCAATAGCACCATTTCTCGTCGACGTCCCCACACTTCATACCGATGATACTGCAATCATCAGATCTGTGGATCTTGCAATGCCGCATCCCGATCGCTAATATCGCAAATATCGCAAATATATTAGACAGTTTCCGCCCTTTAGATTGAACTTGTTTTGGGTTGTCCTGCTAGCTCCAACGGCCGAGGATGGTTCCACTAAGCAGCTTGAGCAAGCAGTGCCCTTTCAAGACTCGGAGCTTGTGATCTTGGGCCTGGCGACTAGTGATCCTGAGATAGAGTGGTTTGCGGAGAAAAGTACACTTCATCAAAAAGAAGTCATGCGCGGATTTCCTTGCGTTCGTTCTACTTTCCCTTTCAATGCCAATGAGATCTCATCTCCATAAAAGCGAAGCAGTTCTCTCTTGCTGTGGCTTTTGTTTTCTTCTTGTCCTCATCGAGCTATTCTATCTGCCCTCATTATGCATTTCTCTGTCGTTGTAGTTTCGGCGGCTTTCATTGCTCGCGCCCTTGCTGTTGGTGTTGTTGGATCGCCCGAAGGATTTGTAAGCATTTCTCTTATAAGGGCATTCAAGCCATTACTGCCCCGGTGCCGTATGTTCTCTTCGCAGCGCTGATTCAACCAGGCCAAAGGCACAACAGGTGGCGGCTCTGCGACTCCCCAATATCCCGCCGACATCGCCCAGCTGAAGACCTGGCTCACCGACTCCACTGCCCGCGTCATCGTCCTCAACAAGGAATTCAACTTCATCGGCTCCGAGGGCACAGTGACCGAGACAGGCTGCCGCCCCGCCTCGAACACCTGCCCCGGAAACGGCGGCCAGGACGCCATCAACGGCGCGAACTGGTGCACGAATGGCAATGCCGGATCCGGCTCCTACGCCGTCTCCGTCACCTACGACAAGGCCGGCGTCTCGGCCATCAATGTCGGCAGCAATAAGAGCATCATTGGGATTGGGAGCAGCGGAGTGATCAAAGGCAAGGGATTGAGGATTGCAAATGGAGCAAAGAATGTGATAATTCAGAATATCCACATCACGAATCTGAACCCGAAGTACATCTGGGGTGGTGATGCTATCACCCTTGCCGGTTCGGACCTGGTCTGGATCGACCACGTCAAAGTCTCTCTCATCGGACGCCAAATGTTCGTCGCCGGCATGTCAGCAAGCAACCGAGTCACGATCTCGAATTCCGAGTTTGATGGGCAGACGAGCTGGAGCGCTACATGCGATGGCAGACACTACTGGACTCTGTATATGACTGGCTCGAGCGACATGATCACCCTCAAGGGTAATTATATCCACCACGTCTCGGGACGCGCACCGAAGGTTGGCGGAAGCACGCTTCTGCACGCAGTGAACAACTACTGGTACTCAGTCTCGGGGCACGCCTTCGACATTGCATCCGGCAACAACGTGGTCGCTGAGGGAGATGTCTTCCAGAACGTTGTGACGCCGTTGTTATCCAATTCGGGGAATTTGTTCGGCAGTCCAACCACGTCGGCGAATGCCCAGTGTTCGAGCTATCTGGGACATGCTTGCCAGTTGAATGCGTTTGGAAGCAGTGGGACGCTGGGTGGGGACAGTACGAATGCGCTGGTTAACTTCAAGGGAAAGAATGTGGCGAGCGCTGCGAGTTCGAGTGGGTTGGCGACTAGTATCGTTGCGAATGCTGGGATCGGGAAGATTTGATACGAGATGAATTGGGGAGAGATCTGTGGTTTGTTGGTATGTTGGTATTTTTTTTCTGGAAATCTTCTTCGTACATAGTTGAAATGAATGTATATATATGAAAAGTATTTTGGTATCATCTACTACACAAAACAGAAAAAAAGACGATTGAACCAAGTATGGATCAAGACCAGAAGACAGCATAAACATCGTCACTACCCAACAAGTGAATCAAACATATCAGGTCGTTTCTGTTGATATCTTGTCGAGAAACCCTCACTCTTTGTCATCTGGCAGATTCTCGCCGCTGCCATGAGAGGTTTGAAATTGCAGCAGGTGCAGTTGGCATAATCTCCTTGATATAGCCCGTGTATTTGAAGTTTTGTGCTTCTATGTACAGCGTAAGACTTTCGTCGGGATGCGTATATTGTTCGGTGTGTGATTGAGTGGGAACAATCCCGATTGTATCAGTAGGCGGACAAGGTGGGACTTGAGACGAAGCCCAGTCGGAAGATCGACTGGGGCCTTGTTTTGTTTCCAAGAATCTCAAGCAATCGACGGCCATTCCTACAGATGTGAAAAAAGATCAAGAAGGACTATGGACCTCGTGTAGAGGTTGCGGTGATGTCTTCCTCGCGCTCGAGGATATCCCAGCTACGAAAAAGGTCTTCGGTGAACATCGGTCGGCGATGTCGACCCCCAAGTTTCTGAAAGAGACGGTCCAGAGATTGCACAAGAACAGTCCCCATGGAAGTGACTTCGGGTAGTGGGCGGCATTCGACAAGGAACGGCTTCAAATACCGGCCCAGGATGTCAGATACTTCAACGGGCGCCCATACGATTCACTCGAGAACTCGGATCGAGATTCCTTCAAACAGGCGCTCGAGGCGGCCTTAACGAACGCGATTTCCCAGACCGATAGCTCCTGTCAGTTGGAGAGTGTCAAAACGCTGCTTGGTCCTGACATATCGAAGGAAGGGCTGGAAAGTGTGGTTGCTGCCGCTGCCACTTTGAAATAACGGCGTTCAGCCCTTGACTTTACTGAATACAACACAAGTGGGACGTCTTGATCGAATCCTGCTGCAAAAATGCCAGACATGCCCTATCGTTCCCATGGAAGAAGCCCAGTCCAGAGTCCCAGAGTTGCTCGCAAGCTGGATATTGCATCTTTGTGCGGTCTCGTCCCAGCTTCTGCAGAAAAATGGATGAGGGATTGCAATGTACGAGGGAAGAAAGTCCTCCTTGAATGGAAGACGACCAAAAGAGCTGACGAGACGCGATTAAAACAGCGAGTGGAGGCCGCGGCAACATTGGCAGGAAGTCCCCGGCATCCCCCCCTTCATCCTCTCAAGTGCACAACATCGCTCACAATTCCCAGCAGAGAATATGCCTCCATCTTCAAGCCGCAGCTTTTGCCGAAGCAACGCAGGCCCATCCCCGCACTCGCCTCGCTCTTGAAGCCGCGCCCACCCAACTCGCCGACACAGTCCTGCAAGGCCACACTTCCGCACGGTCTCACAACGGCATTCAATCCGAAAATCCCCGGGAGAGAGGCCATAATTTGACGGCTCGAAGTTCTATCCCCAGCCTACCCCACAGATTACGAGTCCGCACGGGCAGATCGCCCTCGGGACGTCACAGGAGCGCCGCGCCGCCGTCGCCGAAAGAGACGGATGTATGTCGTCTCCCGGCCCCTGCCCGCGGCTGCCTCTGTCCGCCCTTGCAAGAAGCAGGGTGATCTCTATGCTCTCGAGTGCGCGCTTTTGGAGGTCGGGCGTTGGGGTTCTCTGCAGCGGGTTTTGTTGCTCGCTCTGCGGCGGAAAAGGGGGGGCTTCAGAGTCTCTCGTGGTCTGGAGCTAGGGATTGACGGGCGATGGGAGGTCGCTGAGTTGAGCGAGAAGAAGAGAATGCGGATGAATTATGAGGCCGACGGAAGCCTTATGAAGGAACTGGAGTTTATGCCGGGGAGGAAATACGCCTCGATGGTGCTGGCTTGTGTTGGTTCTGGGGTCCTTGACTGTATTTCTTAATTTATGTTGAATAGGGGGTTTGGGTTTGGTGCCTGTAGGCACCGGGGGATTCTCTGTTTGGAGAATTCATGAGAATCCTCCGTGCATGGCTCTTTGAGCCTTTGTTTCTAGTTCTCTACATTATGAGAGCCTTTTCCTAGTCTAGATAATCAATCGATTCAATCACTTTTTCATCATTGCCATCATCCATTTCTACAATTTACACGGTACTGATCATTCCCGACCAACTCGCGAGTGTCTTCTTTACCTTCCTCAGTTTCCATCTTGCCGGAAATCTTTCAATCCCTTCCAATTCGACAAATACAATGCCACCTGGTAGAGAAGGGATGCTGGCCCAGGCACGCATTCCGTAGTCTAGATCTCACGAACTCTTATCTAGTCCAGTTTAGACGTGTGAGAAGTACTTTGGGATTCCTAAGACAAAGCACACGATTTTTAACAGCTAACAACCCTTCCAAACCCGGTCATCTTCTTAAACCTCCCAAGCCTGCTGCATCAAACAATAATCTGTTGTCAATACAGAATCCATGATGGGCCCGCCATTGCTCGAACAAAACTCCTCTCAACTTCATTTATGATCGCTGACGTCGCCATGTATTGCTCGGAATATACGTTGAGGAAAGCCAGGATTCGTGTATATGAAGCCTCTCAACAGCCTCTGAAGTAGGCCAGACACTTCACGATGCCATAATCCCCATAACAACCTCCATAACAATCCTCATCCCACGATTTACCCCTCTTCATCCCTCCCACAACTTCTCAACCCCTACATACTCCCCGGCCACTGCTCTACCTCACTATCCGGACTCCTCTCCTTCTCCCACTCCTTCTCCCCCTCCCCCCGTCTGGCCCTCCTCCTCGGCCCGCCCGTCCCCAGCTTAATACTCGGCAGCTGAATCCGACTCAGTCGATTCCTCGCCCGCCCCGCCTGCCCCTGCGCCTTCTGCTGCAGCGGCAATGTCTGCTGCTGCTGTCCCTGCCTGCTCCTCGGAGCCTCGTCGACCGTCATCATCCTCGGGATCCCCTCCTTCTCCCACGGCGGAATCGTCTGCTGCGTCCCCTGCGCGCCCCTCCCGCCCGTCCCCGACGCATTCTGCCTCGGCACCGCAGCCCGGGACGACTCGAACGTCACGCCGCTCGGACTCGGGTTGCTCTCCCTCCCCCAGCCGTTCGTGCCGGAGACGGGCGAGACGGGGTGGCTCGAGGCGACGGAGTTCCCCGTGCGCGGGCCGCCCGTCGTCGGCGTCGTGCCGGCGCTCGTCGTGAGCCCCGGGCTGAGCTTGCTGCCGATGCTCAGCTGGTCGCTGGGGATGTATGCCTGGTGGACGGGCAGGGGGGCGGGGGAGGTGGCTCGCGAGGACGGGTGGGAGGTCTGTGGCGGAGCACGGGAGTGCGATTGGGGGGAGCCGATGGAGGGGGAGGGTTGGGAGGGAGACGCTCGGCCTTGGCCGTGGATCGAGGTTTTGGACCACTTGGGACTGGGTTGTGGACTCGGGGAGGTGGAGGAGTGGTAGGTGCTGAATTGTGTTGAGCTTGAGAGCGGACGAGAGGGGCTTGGGATGGGGGAGTGAGGAGGTGATTTTGAAGGTATGGAGCTCGTTGGTTTTGAGCTGGTGGAGGCTTGGTGGTGGAGAGATGGCGCGTTGGTCGGCGAGTGATGGGAGTAGTGGGAGATGGCGGTCATGGGCGGCTGAGGCGACGGTTGGCTTGATGCTTGCGCTTTGGATTGTGATTGTGATACTGCGGGGAGAGGAGAGGGAGGATTGACGAGATTCGTAGGAGGACTGGCTGGGTCGGCATATGCGCCCGAGGTTGGGGCGGTGATAGTGGCCGAGCCGAAGCGCGGGTCCAAGGCCGTCTCGAGCGAGGGTTTGCGGCGGACCCAGAGACACATCGTGGTGGTTTTATGGAGGTTTCGAGGGGGAGTTGCGCGAGGCTATGTCGAGGGTGGACTTCTGAAGATTAAGATGTCTGGATGGCGAGTGTGAGCTGAGCATAGTCAGGCTGAAGAGCGTACTGTGCGACATTGTCAGTTCGTGCTATGTGGCACAGACACAGCTACCACCGGGTTCGGAAGTGAAAGAGGATGTTTGAAGAAAGCAGAGAAATGAAGCAAGTTTTGTAGAGTCTGTTGGTCATTCTAGAGGCGAGAAAGGGCTCGAAACGTCTTGGTTAAGATGATTCAAGGCGGAGCCTCGAGTAAGACATATTCCAACAGGCCCCCAAACGAAGGAGAGGGAGTAAACAAAAGGAAGACGACATACCTCATTCAAGCCACCTATCCACAGTTGGTGCAGCGGCTCATCAGCGGCTCATTTGAATCTCATCGGTCACCTCGGCGTCCAGTGTCTCGTGCAATGCGGCAGAGAAGCAGAGAAGCAGAGAAGCGTGCCAGTGATCTCATCTCATGTTGAAAAAGCAGAACAGCAGAAATCCTCCAAAGTTAAGGAATCTCGGTCCAACACACGGTACTTAAGAAGCTATGCCTCACCCTCACCCTCACGGCGCACGCGTCGACATACCCTGCTCTGACTGTTCTGCTCGTCACTGTAGAGCATCTGCAAGCCTCCCATAGCCTTGCTCGGTCTCTCTCCGTCTCACCGGCTTATAAATTGGGCAGAGTGAGCGCCTCTGTTTCTGACCGATGAGAGCGAAGAAGCAATCTACCTGTCGTGCAGCCAACATATGTAAGCCAACATAAATCCAACAGGAGTCACCGCATGCATGCGGACATTGCCGTGCATCGGAGTATGTATGTTGTATGTATGTTGTATTTATGTATATTTGTATATTTGTTGTATGTATGTTGTATGTATGTTGTATGTATGTTGTATGTATGTTGTATGTATGTTGTATGTATGTTGTATGTATGTTGTATGTATGTTGTATGTATGTTGTATGTATGTATATATGTATATTTGTTGTAAAATATATGTTGTATATACATATAATAATGTATATATGTATTAAGTATATGTATATGTTGTATGCAGCCTGAACTCGTCAATAACGCGGCAAAAACGACCCTTGCAGCCGAAGCTGGACGTATGTATGTATGTACAGTTGTACAGTACGTATAATCCTGGAAGAGTGCATCATATCATAACCAATCGCCGACGCCGTCTAAGCGCCCAGCTTGGCACTTGGAAGGATGGCCATAGATGCACTCTATTCTCCTTGCTCATATTCTCCTTCCTCATGCACTTGACATCCACATCCACATCCACATCCACGCCACGATATGCACATGTACATGTACATGTGCATACATTCAATAACCGCGCAATTATCAATCTCGTCCATGCTTATACCTGCCCTGCTGATGATCTTGATGCGGGTAAAGGATGAAGGGAAGGTACATGACATGGTACACGGTAGATGGGAAAACAGCCAGATCCAACAGATGCTGCAAGCCCAACGGTGCGGGGCATCCGCAGTGCTGTGAGCTGTAGCTGTGAACTGGCTGTAGCTGTGAGACATAGGTAAGTTGCAACAAGCTTTGGGGGCAACAAGCACCTCAGCAAGCCATCCGACGGAATCCAACACGCCGAGAAAGGAGCGAGGAGCGAGGAGAGAGGAGAGAGGAGAGAGGAGAGAGGAGAGAGGAGAG
>Ga0123337_10000732_pt1 | contig 50315 bp, 60 predicted proteins | sample frozenSSSSmetaG_FD_89792 | JGI IMG/M metagenome (GOLD analysis project Ga0123337, IMG submission 89792) | Glacier valley bacterial and archeal communities from Borup Fiord, Nunavut, Canada, to study Microbial Dark Matter (Phase II) -... | ecosystem: Environmental > Aquatic > Freshwater > Ice >... | reverse complement strand
GGGGGGGGGGTGGGGGGGGGGTGGGGGGTGGGGTGGGGGTGGGGGGGGGGGGGGGGGGGGGTTTTTAGATGGGTGGATAGGATGGGGGATCACTCTAGCGGTGGACAGAGAGGGACAGAGAATTTTTTCAGTGGGAGCGTGGGCTGGGAGTGGGCTGGGAGGAGGAGCCGACGTCGCTGATTTTGGTGGGTGGTGGGTGTCTTTAGTGGGGGGGTGGTAGTGGTGTAGTGCTGAGTTTTGGTGTGTAAGAGTGTACCTAGGGAGGCCGAGGGGGAGGAGGGAGAGGGGAAGCCAGAGAGGGAGGGAGCCACAGAGGGAGGCAGGTGCAGGCTCAGGCTCAGGCTCAGGCTGTTTGTACCCTGTACCCCAAGGGCCGGGCGTCGATTTTGGTGTGGATGCAAGGATTTTCAGCGCTACGGGTGCCTAAGCGCTCTCACTCTGGGGTGTCCTCTAGGGTGTCCTCTGGGGTGTCTGTCCTCTTGGGTGTCCTTTCCACTGCCAAGTTGGCCTGGGTGTGTGGTGTGTGGTGTGGTGCGTGGTGCGTGGTGTGATGCTGTGGATGCTACGGCACCCACAGCATCCACAGCATCCACAGCATCCCACACACAGCATCCCACAGCATCCCACAGCACCCGGCATCCGCGGCATCCACACCAAACCACAGTACTCCACAGCACACCACAGCACACCAATTCCCAGCCTACGGGATGCTACGGGATGCTACGGGACACAAGCTTACAAGCTTACAAGCTTACGAGCTGAGCATGAAGGATGAAGCATGAAGGAGGAAAGACGGTATGGGTGCCTGCAGCTCAGTGCACAACCCCCCCCAACCCGACTTGGGCCCTTCCTTTCAGTAAAACGGCAACATGTGGCGAGCGAGGGTGGGAGCTTCTCCAGCTTCTTCATCTTCTTCATCTTCACACCTTTGTCTTCTATCTTCACTCTTCACCATGGCACGACTTACGAAGAGAAGTGTCGCATAAAAACTATAGTTAGATGAAGCGAATCCCGAAATTAAATAACATCTACTTCTACATAAAGTCAACAGTTCATTCGTACGTGGGAGAATAGTTGTTCCATTATCCATCTATTCCATGCTATGCTATCTGCCTATCCTGCCGCCCATCGCGATGCATGCTGAATGAGAGGTTCGGAGCGTTGTTTGCCCGCTAACATAGCCATGAATCCCCTAATAAGGGCTCCCCTAGCGAGCGACACCTACGACCTCTTCTTAATTAACCAACACAGGTACACAAAAAAAACAACCAACCATCAAAAAGAGAACAAATTCCCAACTCACTCCCGCTTTTAATATAAAGCTGTTATGCCCATCGTATATATATATATATATATATATACAAAAAGAGCAAAAAGATAATGTCCTCAGTGAGACTCGAACTCACGACCTTTGGATGGCCTCACTTGTTGAATCAAGTGTGTCATATGTGAAATATGAGACCAACGCTCTAACCAACTGAGCCATGAAGACTTGTTTTGTTGACATCGTTAGTGTATTTAATATTATGTAGTATATAACATTAATGCTAACGTTCTCACCCTAATAACACGTGCTTACTTAGGCAGTGGAGTCAAGCGCTGGACCTAACGGGAGGCCGCGCATTGCTCTTAGTACACACGGTAAACACGGTAAACAGCAAAGGGCCGTAAACAAACTTGAAGACCCTTGAAGACCCCCTATAATCTAAATAAATACTGAGATAACTTAAGCACTGTGAAGTCGAACTCTGTTGGTAGAGTAAGTACAGTCAGTAAGTACCTTCAAGTACCAGTTTGTTCACATACGGATCATAGGGATGTGAATCACTGAAAGGAACAACCAACCCCTCCATCAGTGCTTGTTGCTTGACCCAACACATGAAACCTCTTGGCGTTGCCATCATCGTGCCGGCACCATCTTGCCTTGCGGACCGGACCCCTCAATCTTCAGCTGCTCAGGTCTCGCTCCAGGTCGCTCCAGGTCGCTCCCTCGTACCGGGAAGTCTCCAATAATAATCTTGAAGCACTCCACGGCCATTGGCGAAACACACAAACCCCACCAAAGAAGCACCAAAGCACCAGAGAAGGGGGCCGTTGCCCAGCCATTTCTATCCTACCTTGCTATACACTCACTTCCTTGTTCACTTTCAACCTCACATTCTTCCTGGAGCTTGTGAGAATAATCTCACACAGGCTCTATATCGACTGCACAGCTTGCATCTATCTGCATATACACTTCCTACCACAGCTTGATCTACCGACCCATCTATCTTCCGACCTTTGGTCATTAGCAGCGCAAGAATGCCCTCCTTCCAGCTTTCAAACGTTGTGATCGCTGTCGCTCTGCTTGTTTTCTTTGCTCGACCAGCTCATGCTTTCGGTGCAGGTGGGATCTCTCCTCTCCATGATATGATCCAGATCTAACATTAGAAGGAAACATCGCTTCTGTTTCTGCTGTCGAGGGCAGCAACTGTAAGTTACCCCGCACCTCTCACCAAAGCGAAGATTGATCCAGATAGGGCGCCATGGCGACATCGAAGATACTCTCCTCCTCCTTGCCATGTCACGCGCAGCTGGCGGCAAGAAGTTCAACAAGATAAACGTCGCCCGTGTTTACTTTGGCAACTGGCTCAGAGACTACTGTACGTCCGTCCCCAAAGTCAACACGTATTTCCGCATGTTAACATATATCTCTTCTTAGCCCAGGCTATCGACGTCGGCACTGTCAAGTATGCCTCCGCTGAGGCTATTCGAATTCTCCTGTGGGTTCTCGGGTTCATGACTTTCGGATATGGTACCAGGGAATTTGAAGTCACCACTGAGCGTCTTGGTTGCTATCGACCAGAAGATCACATCGACAACCCAAAGGACTACGCCGACAACATCGATGCTACCCAATATGACCGCCGTCTTCGCGGCCCTGTCGACGAGAGGGTAGAATTGGCAATTGACGAAACCAGAGGTCTCAAGAACTATATTGCCAACGAAGAAATCGGTATTACTACATCTGCTGGTCATGTCCGAGACCTGTTCACAAGATGCGTTCGACTTGGAAGATCTTATGCTAGAGGCAACAACGAAGATGAACTCTTTGAAGCTCTCCGTTTGTTGGGCACAGGATTGCACTGCCTGGAAGACTGGAGCGCACACTCTAACTATACTGAACTCACTCTTATTGAGATGGGCGAACGCGATATCTTCCCTCTCGTTGGTCGCAACACAAAGATCCGTCTCCCAGGTGCTCGCTCCTCGGTCTACCCTATCGTTACGGGTACTTTCGGCGGTGTTGATTTCCTTCATTCGGTTATGGGCGAGTTTAACGATAAGGCTACCCAGAGCGAGATCCAGCAGCTTGAAGGCACAATGCAAAATGGCACGAATGCTGATACCAGCTTCTTGAAGGAGATCCTCAGCAAGATCCCAGACGGTCTGCTTGGCGGTGATGACGAGGGCAGCAAGGCTGATAAACTCCGAATCAACGCAACCACTGCTCAAATGAACCAAACCCGAGTGTCTCCAAGAGAGCCCGAAGCTTTCACTCGCCAAATGCAGGAATACGTCAAGAATATCTACCCTATCATGGAGTGGCACGATGACATAATGAAGAAGATCTCCAGCGCTATCGACAAGATCCCTATCCTTCCGGAATTGATCGAGCAGCTTGAAGATCAGATCAACATCTTTGTCTTTGGCCTTCTGGCACCTTTCGTTCTGCCTCTCATTGAGCAGTTGAAGACCGAGTTGAATACTGGTTCATCCGAGATTATCCAGAGTAGCAATGATAAGCAGCTGAATGTTTTCTATGATGATGCTAGTACTGATCCAACTCATTCTATGCTCGCAAAGGATCATTTCAGCAATATCCTCAATGAGCCGGCGGGCAAGATTGCCAGTCAAGTCTTGAAGTGGGCCGTTCCGCAAATCATTCGCTGCTGGGATAATGAGGACGAGGATGTTGATCGTGTCTGCACCCGTATCATCAACGGTGTCTTCCATCATCCTGCTGTCCGCGATCAGGGGGAGGACGGTGCCTCTGAGTGTCGCCAGCAGATGTTCGGCATTGTGGAGTCATGGTGGAACGAGAAGAGCTCTTCCGAGCAGCGCGAGCTCCGTCAGAAGCTCAGCCGTGAGGGCGTCCAGAATGGTGAAAACCACAAGGAAGGTGTTGAAGATAGCGGACACGGCTGTGGCAAGCCAATTGGTATGGCCAAGAGCTCTTGTGGTGAAGGTGCCGGTGGCGGCATGATCACCGACCTGGTTTCAGCGCTTGGAGGTGGAAACTTCGCCGCCGCAGCAGGTTCTGGATATGGTCGCCCATTAGCGTCTTCTCACCTTGAGAAACTGGCCGCCGAGGCTGCCGGTGGTGGTGCTTTTGGTGGAATTGTTGGTGCTATTGCAGGCGGTCTCGCAGGCGATTTTCTCGGCGGTTCCTTTGGCGAGGAGGAGAAGAAGAAGTCTAGCACAAAATACAAGTCTTACGAGGGAGAAGAGACCAATGAATACTCCGAATATGGCAGCGAGGACAAAAAATATAAGCGTCACGACGAATCAAGAATAGAGCATAGCAGCTCTGGTTATGAACAACATGGCGAGTCTCGCAATACTTACGGTGGCGAATATGAAGAGCAAAGTCAACGTTCTTACGGACGCGGCAATGAGGTGACGACTGAAGAATGGCGCCAAGAACGTTCTTCTGAAGGTAATGAGTACGAGTCTGAGAGAAAGTCCAAGGAGTACAAGAAAGAGAAGAAGTACCGAAATAAGGAGTCCGAGGACGAAGAAGAGGACGAGGATGATGGTGACGAATCCAACGATTCGGATTACAAGCGCAGAAAGAAGGTGAAGAAGGAGCAGAAAAAGAGAGAGAAGTATGCTAAAGAACAGCGCGAAAAGGAGTCGAGAGGTGGATATGGTGGTGATCAACAGAGAGAGCAGGAAGGATATGGTGGTGGGTATCAGCAGAGGGAGCAGACGGCATATGGTGGTGGGTATCAGCAGACGGAGCAGGAGGGGTATGCTGGCGGATACCAGCAAAGAGAGCAGGAGGGTTATGCTGGCGGATACCAGCAAAGAGAGCAGGAGGGTTATGGTGGCGGCGCATACCAGCAGAGAGAGCAGGAGGGATATGGTGGCGGCGCATATCAGCAGAGAGAGCAGGAGGGATATGGTGGCGGCGCGTATCAGCAGAGAGAGCAGGAGGGATATGGTGGAGGCCGTCCAAGGAGTCGCGGAGAGCATCGACGTGACGACAGCGACGATGAGCGACGTGGAGATAGAGGATATGGAGGTGATCGTGGATATTAGGTTGTTTGAGGTATCATGCGCTGAGTTCTTACAGGATAGTGTGGAGGATGTGAGGTGGTTTTTCTCAACGAACAAATCATGGATGAATAGGATGATGATGATGGCGGGTGATTAGATGCAAGATACCTAGAAATTACGCTTCGATGCTGATCGTATTGTCTGTGTCAAACTTCAAGGTTTTGGCCTGAAGAAAGTTTATGGAAGCAGCCTTGACCTTCAGGAGTAGTCTACAGCAATGGCATTCGTTTATCAATTTATTTGATTTACGGGCACCACCACCAGTATCATTCACCATTCACCAATCACCACTCATTTCGTGCCCGTGCATTCATTCGGAAGGGGTTGTTTTATGAAGCATCAGCTAGAGCACAATAGGATGTTGTAGCCGGGCAACGTCAAGGTGAGGGACAACTAGTTGCTTGGTAGCGTTCTATCTTATCGTTCTCTCCTCGACATACTCCCTGATTCAAGCTAAGTTTATCTATCAATATTATATATATTATATATATTTCAAATATTCCTCGAAGTCTTTTCCTTCTTGGTGTTTGTGAGGACCTGTTCCCGTGTCTATTCAGTTATCAATATCCAAAGCAAATCATCCGATCTGTGCATACTTTACCCGCTATCCGCACCATCAAGGCATTGTCTCCGCTGGCAGCCTCCAATCTATTATCTGAGTTGTTTGCTCCACCCAGAGTCTTCCAATGATTCAATTGTCTTTATCAAACCTCTCAGCCGTTTTGGTTCTGCTATCCTCCGCGATCTCGAACGTAAAAGCCGATCCCTTCGCTCAGGGTCAGATTCCCCTCTATGGCGACGACATCGACATCAGCGGGAGCAAATTCCTCGGCGTGAGCACATATGCAAACCTGCCATATGTGCATTGCCTTGGTGGGAAAGATGAGGATGTCGAGACATACGACATTGCCATTTTAGGCGCTCCTTTCGACACGGTGAGCAGGTCTCTTTCCTGCAATGTGATGGCCTGGCAAGAGTGTAAGGTTCTTGGACACATTGCTGACAGGACATCGGAAGTAGTCTGTTACAGGAAGACCCGGTGCGAGGTTTGGACCTGCTGGTATCCGGAGGGGTTCGCAGAGAATTAGCCCTCTGCAGTATAGTATTTACACAGGTATGGTGAAATTGCTGACTGGATCGACAAGGTAGATTCGCACATAAGTGACTGACAGCTGGATAGGAGAAAGTAGTCTGCTCTCTTGGGCAAAAATTGTTGATTGTGGAGATGTACCAATGACGTATTTGGATAATACTGTTGCCCTAAGACAACTTGACAAAGCCCACAGGGTCAGTTTCCAGTCGTAATCCGCTCTCCCCGTTTGTATGCTAAATAGCGAAGGTCATCACTAGCCACCCTGCCGAAAATGAAGCCAATGGACATGTTCCGCGGATTGTGGTGCTTGGTGGCGACCATACCACAACACTCTCGGCTCTGAGATCTACGTACCAGCATTGGGGAGCAGTATCTGTGATTCATTTTGATAGTCACATAGGTGAGCTCTTGTGGCGTGGAATATCAAATGGATCAATTACTGACGAGAGATGAAAGACACGTGGGATCCCGAAGTGCTTGGTGGAGGTTTCTCCCATTATGCTGGTGTAAACCATGGAACATTCCTCCATATTGCTCATGAAGAGGTAAGTCTTGTGAGCGTGAATACTTATCTGACTTTGATTGCTGAGCAAATCCAGGGCTTGATCTTGAACTCCTCCATTCATGCAGGTATCAGAGCTCCTGTCATGAGGGCAAAGGACGATGTTCGAAATGACCGCCGTTGCGGTTTTGAGATAATCACCGCCAGAGATATCGACAAACTTGGTATTCAAGGCGTCATTGACTCGATAAAAGCACGAGTTAGAGACAACCGGGTGTATATTAGCGTTGATATTGATGTGCTCGATCCCGCATTCGCTCCAGGTCAGTCCTAGTCACACCTCCTTTTCACATAGTCCAGAAGCTGATATGGCCAAATTCTAGCAACTGGAACGTCAGAGCCTGGAGGCTGGAGTACGCGTGAACTCTTCACGATCCTAGACGGCCTGACGGGACTACAAGTTGTTGGAGCTGATGTGGTTGAGGTGGCTCCGATTTATGACAATCCAGGCGAAACGACAGTTCTTGCTGCTGCGGATGTTGTCCTCTCATTATTGACTTTGATGGTAAAGGAGCCAATAACAAAATAGAACATCCGGGCCTCTCAATGAACTCTCTGCTTATCGAATTGATCATCGAATTGCTCATTCCTGCGACAAATTCCATCTGAAGACAGAAACAGAAGGCAGTTTTCAACTCCATGAAATTGCTATTATAGATGTAGGAGTGCTTAAATCCTCCGCTCTAACTCTAAGCTAAAGCGGCAGACACTCAATAGGGATTCGATTATGTGAGCCCCGAGTCTCACCATGTCATCATAATTTAGGCGGGAGTTCACAGAGTTCCCATTTTGCGTTCCACTACGATCCAGAACGGACAGAACAAGAAAGACAAAAAGTACAAAAACCCTGAAGGGTGATACGAATGCGGTGGTTCCTGCCAAGAGACATGGCATCAAAATAAAAAATAAGCATTTATGTCACTTTTAGTGAATTGGTGTCAGAAAGATCAGTTTATGGTAGCCAATGGTTCAATGCCAGAATACGCCGTCTAGGCCCTTAAATCTCAGTCATGCGTTCCAACCTTCGAACGGCGTCACTTGTTTGTGTCAAGCTGTCAAGAGAACAGTCGGCGCCGTAAGTGGTAAAAATATGTATACCTTCCATATTTACATAGGATTCTCTTTCAAAGAGCATTGGCTTGAAGTCATGGGGCACAAAAGACTAACATTTTCCTCATCTTGCCAAATGTCATGAAGGTCAGAAATCAGCTGTCAGAAGCCCAGAAGTCAGAAGTCTGATATTTCGAGATACAGAATCTCGTATCCTCCCTCTACCTACATCGCGGTTATGTTGCAACTAGCTTTCGGCTGACTCCCACACTACCGCATTCGTCATCATTATCATCCTCATCTTGTGAATAAGGTTGGGGAAGGTGCAAGCCGAGTCCTACACTCAAATAGTTTGGTTGAGGCTCACGTCGCAGAAGTCAGATCTCAGGTGGTCTCAAGGTGGTCTCTGGCGGTCTCCCTTGCCATCGCCATCTCTTCCTTTTCCATTATTTCTCACAGTCTTGGTTTATTACAACAATTGTCTATGATTATCTGAAGCCCACAGCTGCTCAGGCAATTAGGGAGCCATGACCCGGATATCGTTTCGATATGTTCTGATTGGAGTACCGCTTCTCTGTATCTATCTCACAGCTTGCTACCTGAACGCGAACAACCGTGGACTTGGGACCAGTATTCGAAATGCAGTGCAGGACCACGCGAGTCCACCAGAAAAGCCTGCGTCGTCAGAACCTCCTCCACTGCCTCACCATCCGCTCTTGAAGGAATATATAGGAGAGATGGATCCGCCTGTCGTCGAGAACTTCCCATTGGCATCAGCAGCATCATCAGCAGAGGAGCTTCCTCCCATCCCATCATGGAACACTCCTCCCAAAAAGCACGTTCCAGAGGCGACACCGTTATTTATCGGCTTCACACGCAACTGGCGAATCGTGCAGCAAGCCGTCGTGGCGTACATCACCGCCGGCTGGCCCCCCGAGGATATCTATGTGATTGAGAACACTGGCACCATGGATGCCAACGAAAACGGCCAGCTCAGCCTCCAAAACCCTTTCTTCCTCAACCACACTCGTCTTCAGATGTTTGGGGTCAACATCATAACCACGCCGACTCTCCTCACCTTTGCTCAGCTCCAGAACTTCTTCCTTTATGTCGCCCTCAAAGAGAAGTGGCCGCAGTACTTTTGGTCCCACATGGACGTCGGCGTTATATCACCCGAGGACATGGAACCGTACCACTCGCTGTACATGAAAGCCGTGCATGCCATCCGCGACACCAGGGCACCGGACTACGGGCGCTGGGCGCAGAATCTTTTCGCCTACGATCGACTGGCTCTAGTCAATACTGCGGCATATGTTGAAGTCGGGGGATGGGATACCCAAATCCCTTACTACATTACCGACTGCGACATGCACGAGCGGCTGGACATGGCAGGTTTCAAGCGTGAAGAGAAGTCCATCGGGCAAATCAGCGACATAGGGACTTCCCTCGACGACTTGCTTGTGCTGTACCGCAAGACTAACGGTCCGCCGCCTAGCTTCGTCGATCCAAACCCTCCAGAGGTGTATGATGTGGACAAGGAGGAGGAGAACGCAAAGGCAAAGGGAAAAGCCAAGGGCAAGCGAGACAGAGCGCAACTCTTGCATGGCGAATCAGACACTAGATGGCCCGAGCACGTTCGCGGCGACGAGTCGTACCGAGAGATCGTAAGAACGATTGAGATGATGGACCACTCGAAGCACCAGAGTCCGAAGGGACGGAATACGTGGCAGCATACTCAAAGTGGTGGGCAGGGAGAGCCATATTATAAGGATCCGGTGGGCTTCGAGACAGCGCTGTGGATGTCGATTGACCATGGGCGGAACGTCTATGCGGAGAAGTGGGGACATAAGGACTGTGATCTCATAGCTGTGGGGTTGAGGCCTGAGCATGCATGGAGGGTGGAACGGGATTGGGAATATAGAGATAAGCATCCCGAATTAGAGGATGGGAGAGGAAGGGTGTGAGGGTTTGGGTGCAGATGGATTGGATAGAACACTGCTACGACGGTGCACATCATAATAATGGTAGCCACGCCACGACTAGCCAATTCAATCTGACAGAGGATGTTCGCACACACCCCTTTTCTGAGGAGCCTCTGTGACTTTAAATGTCGAAGTAAAAGAAAAAGATCTACTACTTCATTAAACACGCAATGAATGAATAAAGTAGTAGGTCTCAGCATATGAGTTCATCGTGGTTGATTGATGAAGGATTAAGTACTAACGTTATAATCTGCATATCTGTGTCTTATATAGAATAAAAAAACAAGATCGGACACAAAGGGGTAAAGAGAGTGGCAGTGCCGTATATAATGAAGAAGAAAAAGAGACAAGAGAAACATTTCGTTACAGATAATGAGGTACATATCAAGAAAAATATAATGAAAGTAGATGTTAATTTACTAAGCCTCTGAGAAAGTGTAGTTGTGAAATTCAAGTTACCCGCTTGTCATCGCGTCAACTTTGACAATCAAGTTAGGTGAATTGTGTAAACATAGACTCCTCACCCTTAAACCACTACAGGAGTCTTTATAAATTCTCTTCTAGAGCTTAGCGGGCATCTTCAGGCTTTTGGACTCGAACTGACCTCTTGTTTTGATACTCATCTGTCTACATGTCCCCACCATAACACCAACAACTTCACCTTTCATTTGGTACCACAACTTCTATCCGTGTGTCTCTCGGTCTGGATCATTTGGTAAGTGCTAAGTCCGCATCTGATATCCGGTACTCCTCATACTTTCCTTTGAGCTCATCGCAAGCTCTCCAAAATACGCCATCCAGAAGAGTTTCTCTAACAGCGATCTAGAGTCTCCCCCCCTCCCCTCTCGAAACCATCGGCGCCATCACCCCGCCCACAAAATGGCCAACAAGAAACCTCTCTCAATATCCTCCCCATACGACCCCCAACTTGAATCCGCCCCCTCCTCCAACCACCTCCAGAAATACTTCCAGCGCCGCCCCTCCCGCCTCCTGCGCTACAGCCCCCGCATCATCAGAGTCCTCGCCGCTGCCAGCGCCAAGGCACGCGACGCACAGCAACTGACTGTGAAGATGACGTGCCCAACGCCCCTGTGGTCGCGCATCAAGCACAGATTCGGCATCAGACAGCGTGTCCTCGCGCACGTGGTGGAGAATGTGGTCTTCCAGCTCCGGCTTTTCCAGAATATGTTTGTGAGAGGTGAGTGTCCGGTGGGCACGGAGGGGACGGAGCAGTTGAATGCACTTTGGGACGCGGTGCGTAAATTCCTCTCACAGTCTTTGTCCTTGTGGTTACTGACTGCAGTTCGTGCAGCTTATTGAGCCGATCACGGGTATTGCGCAGGCTGTCGTGGCGGCAAGCTTCGAGTATGATCAGCCACATAGGATCTATAAAGAGGATGGTCTGGCTTTGGCTCGTGCTCTGCACTTCCTTGCGGATGAACTCAGTGCAAGTAACCGGCCATCTTCACAGATGTGGATATGCTGACCATCCAAGCAAACTGCACAGATGCTTCACCGTTTCCTGTGCGAGGTCATGCAGAATTGGACTGAGAGAACCATCGAGCTTCTTGAGGATATATCTGAGGAGTGGCGCATTGGAACTATGTAAGTTGACACATCGTGGCATTAGGCTATCAGCTGACATGCCATGTGCTGTGCAGAATGCGCATGGTTGAGGCTGAGATGACCGTTGGGACTGCCCATGAGATACCTCAGAGAGACGTGCGAGAATCTTCATCGTCTGCTTCGGCCGGGCTCCTGGTCAATAATGACTACCGCAGCAGTGAAATCAGGGGCACCTTCACGACCCATAATGGATATCTGGCTCCACCACCCCGTCTTCTCACTTCGCCACCCCTCCTACCATGTCCTGACCAAAGTTTTCCAGAAACTTCCTTTCCCCACATCATACAAGACGCAGGAACTTCCGTTGAGACTTTGGCATCATATAAATCGCCATCGCATCGCGAGAGCCATTTATCAGCTATTGAGGGCGGCTGGATCTGAGGGGCGCGCTTTGAGCCTTCGCACAAGTATACCGACTGATACAGGACCGGCAATGGTACAAAGTGTCACAGCCCAGATAATAACAAGGAAGATTTCTTCGCCGTTCTCCTCGACGCCGGTGCCATCGCGATGTTGGAGTTGCAGTGTTCCGGAACTTTGGGAGAGTGAGGCGATTAAATAGCCTATCTCGCCTCGGGCAACCATGGCGAATGCGACGATCAATGCTTGAGCGTGAGGTGGCTCCCTCAAATATTCGTCTGGATTTGTTGCAGTAGAACTTGAAGGAATATTACGTTTTCTGTTGGCGTTCCAAAGCCGCATGTAGTACTCTACATATAGAATCCCAGCAACGGCGGCCTTTGAGAGAGCCATTAGGACAGAATAAACGATCCCTTTCCAGACAATTGAGCCTTTGAACATGCTGGTAATGGGGATTGAGAAACCAATTGAAGCCTGCACTCATTAGCAGGAGCGAATTGGATTGAAAGCTAGTCGCACCACTTACGAAGAAGAACGGAACAAGCACATATTCCATTACCGGCTTAAAGTAGCCATCATACATTTCAGATGGGCCATTTTCGCCTTTCGCCTCCGAAGTCTTCGACCCAGCAGTCCACAGATATCTGACAATACCACCCGCAATGAACGCTGCGAACAGGACAGACGCATCGACGAACGCGGCAATAGTAACATACACTACCAACACAAAGGTCGAAAGCATAAAACTCAAGTGCGGAACAGATTTCAAAAGCCCCGATAATTGAGTCCTCGTCTCCCCCTTTTCAGCCGAAGCATCTCCGCCTTTCCCCTCATGAACCCTCACCATCACCATCCACACCGGCATAAGCACAAACGGCGCAATGACAAGTGTCACAAGCAACAGCCCAAAACTCGCCACAATCGGCCGTGCAATAGGCCACCCGCCATTCCCGCCTTCGCCAAGGGTAGTCACGATGTTGACCATGACCAGGCCGACGACATCGTCCATCATGGCCGCTCCGACAAGAACGGTTCCCGTACGCGTAGTCTGCATACCGGCGGCACTGAGGATTGCAAACGTGGTCCCGAGACTGGTAGAGCACAAACTGGCCCCCGCCGAGAAGCCCGCCAACGGGGTGGGATACACTGTACCCTCAGTACTCTGAAAGGGGAAAACCAGCAGCAGAAACGATAGGGCGATGGGCAGCAGCAGCCCAACTGTAGCAACGGATACGGAAACAAAGAGGGTCTTCCGCAACTGCTTTGGGTCGGTGGCGAGCCCGCCCTCGAAGACGAGGGAGATCAGCCCCAGGTAGCCCAGCGACTGGATCGTGTGCTGCGTGCCGGAGCTGAGCCAGGACGTGCCGCCGACGGGGAAGCCCCAGATGATGCCGATGAGGATCTCGCCGATCAGGCCGCAGTAGAGGAAGCGATCAAGAAGGAAGCGGATACCATTGAGGAGGAGAAGGAAGGAGGTGAGTGAGAGGAGGGTGGTTATGCCGGGCTCCTCATAGGGGAGATAACTCATATTTTGGGCTTGTGGCTGCGGACAGCACTGCCAGATGATGTATGTCCTTTCATAACATGTTCAGAGCAAAACGATCAAATTTGGACTACATCTTGGCTTTACTTGGCTCCATCTTGGTTCTCGATCCTCTTTGCAGTGCAAATCAATGCTGACATAATCTCGCTGTATGCATTGCATTCTTTGCAATACGCGCTAACAGCGGAATCGCGATAACAGCGATACCCGCTCCGCCCACATCATATTTTTAATTTTCCTCCCTTATCTCTCCATCATCGACTTCCCAAGTCTCGATCAGATCCCATCACACCCGCGCCTTGCGCCGTCCACGAACCAAACCCAACACACGCCATGGACGCACATGCGCTGCTGACCTCGCAGGGCTGGCGTGGCAAGGGCCACTCGCTGCACTCTACCAACGACTCGATCGGGCTCTCGCGGCCGCTGCTCGTCAGCCAGAAGCAGAATACGCTGGGGGTGGGCAAGAAGCAGCATCGCACGAGCGACATGTGGTGGATGAACGCGTTCGACAAGTCGCTGCAGGGGCTGGACACGAGTCAGGAGGGGGTGGTGGTGCAGACGGTGACCAGTGGGGCGTTGGATATGGTCAAAAAGGGGGGCGGGAGGTGGGTGGGGAATGGAGGGCTGTATAGCTGTTTTGTGAGGGGGGAAACCTTGGTGGGGAGTGTGAAGGAGGTGGTGGTTGAGGAGAGGACGGAGTGGCGGGTGAAGGGGATGGGGGAGGTGGATAGGAAGGAGGAGAAGAGGAGGAGGAGGGAGGGAGAGAGTAAGGAGGAGAGGAGGAAGAGGAAGTTGGAGAAGAGGGCGAGAAGGGCTGCGAAAGAGAACACGAACGAGTCTACACCTTCAGCTGAGGACAACGATGACGAGGCAACGGAGCAGGTTGAAACGAAAGAGCAGCGCAAGGAACGACGGAGGCTAAAGAAAGCCCTGAAAGCCGCCGCAGCAGAAGAGTCTTCAGATACCCCAGCACCAAAAGACGCCTCGAAGAAGAAGAAAAGGCGGAAGGACTAGAGCGCCCCTTTCCACCTCGATTTTGGATTTTAATTTCGGCACAGCATCAGCGAGGCATTGCAGGCGTTCTAGAGGCGTTAAGGATATCGGGCACATCCACAGATAAGATAGACTGTGATTGGAATGAAAATGAACTGCCTTTTCACGGCTCCGTTGCGATCTTCCCCGGCCTATTGGATAATATCCACGGCCGCCTCTCCCAGAACTCGTCTTTGATGAAATCGACATGCTGCACCACAATCTTTGCCTTCTGCCTCTGTTTCCGCTGCTTCTCCGCTTGGGTCTTCGACAGGGCTACTTCCTCGACTGTTAATGCCTCCTCATTTAGCGCCGGCGAAGATGCTGATGTAGAGGGCTCTGCTAACTCGTACTATTCCTCATAAGCAGGGAAATTAGGGAGAGAAAGGGGAGGGAAACACACATCGCGGAAGAGAACGCTTCCTTTTTTGTACATCTCGGGCTCGTTGTTGTAGTTTATCCCGAAGCGGACGAAGAGGATCTCGTTCTTGTCTGCCGAGAAGGTGCCCTGTAGCCATTAGTCTCATGTCACTCATCACAATCACCCCCATAATATGTCCTAGAGAACATAGAGAAGACTTACTGCTAGTTCAGTCTCTGCTTCCTTTGCGCCCATCCCGCCTTGCTGGATTAATGCCCAGAAGGTGGTGTTATAGAGGTTGTTGATGTGGCCTACCAATCTCTCAGTTCTTATCCAACCACGAGTTTTGAATGGAAAAAAGGGAGAGCTTACAATCTACCTGTCTCCAGCTCATATAATCTCGCAGATTCTGTACGCTGGGATACTGTACTGCCCTGCCGTCAAAGCTGGGTAACGGCGGTGTGAGAGGCTTATCAGGGAAGTACGATGACCAGAGATGCACGTAGTATGCTGTAAACGTGGAGACTATCGTTGTGACGAGTTTGCTGAGACATTTCAGTATTCAGAACGAACCCAGAGGGCATGGTTTTGAGAAGTTCTGCAGAGCTTACCTCGCTCGCCGCTCAAATAGCGAACATGATCTGTGGAAGACGAAGCTATATGCATTTTCAGCCTCCGATCCATCAAACCTATATGATCACAGCTCTTAAAGGCACAATCCTACCTATACTCATCGCTGATTCCATACGCAATCACGATATCAGATAGCTCTCTCATCACGTTTTCCGCCGCAGCGTTCATCAGGTCCAGCGCCCGCCGATCATTCGGCTTCCTGAAGGCATATTTGTCTGAGAATCTGCATGGCATTAGTTATGTCGTATTATTAGACTTAAGTATCTGTTCTGGAAGCAGAGAAGGGCAGTGTACGTACTTGTGGAAGCCACGTCCGTCGATGCGCACTACGATCCAGGTGTTTGGGAGGAGCAGGTCTGGTTGCTCGAAGGACTTGACGTATTCATATCTATGAATTATTAGACTATAGTATCAGGGCTTCTTTTGGAAATGCGTACTTGGAGTTCGCCATTTTGTGGTTATGGGCTTGTTAGTCCCCAGCGCATCACTCGATGAGCCTCTTCGAGGTTGAATGAAGCGAGTCACGGGAATTCTCTTTGACATCGACTCTTGGAATGGAAGTTACCTACGAACCACGAATTATACAGAGAATAAAATGATTGATTTTTATCTCACTATCGACCCTGGGCATATTTCACGATTTATTGAACACATAAATAATAAGCATAGAAGTCAGAGGTTGGTATCATGTGACAATGGTATTCAATCGCTTTTGTCTAAACGCTATAAAAATCCAAATTGTCTACATCGTTGGACAAATCTACTGCAGATACTCCTTTGGAAGAGTAGCGACCTTATCGTGGAAGAGCTGCTCGGCTCTCTGCCAGACTGGAACGTTCTTCCAGTCCTTCAGTTGCAGCAGACTTGGGAGAAGATCGTTGCTGAACGCCTCACTTGCCTCCCTTGGCAGCAGAGATGGGAGATGATCAATGCTGATGACGCTCAGTTTTGGCTCCTGCTTGACCTCGACTGGGACCGTTGGCTTGTCGAATGTGGTGGCGATGGTGTAAACTGGAACTGGGTTGTTTGGGTTTGTGGTATCAGCGCTGACATCGCAGATGACAGACAGCTTGCGGTCTGGGGTATCCAAGCTCTCGGAATCAACGAAGTTTGGAATTTTGGAGGTCAGGTAGATGCAGTTGACGAAGATATCGCTGTCGATGATCTCCTTGAATGGCCCACCCTTGGCGGTCTCGGCCATATCCCACTTGATGATGTTCTCATCTGGGACACCGGCACGCTTGCAGAGATCCACAGCGCCGGATCCGCATCTTCCGAGAGCTCCAATAACGAGGACGCGGGGTGCGCGGCCGGCCTTCTCTGTGCCTTCTGCGACGGCCTTCTTGACGTCGGCGATCAGGGCGGTCTCGTTGGGGTAGGCGCTGACGCCAGGGAATGGCTCGCTGTGAGTCAATTGCCAGGCCCAGTCCTCAAGAGCAAGAGCGGCGCCGGCAAAGCCAGCGTGGTATCCGTATGCGGCGACACGGCGGCCTCTCTCGTCAACGAGGAACTCGAGGTCGAGAAGGGTCCCGTTGCCACGAGGGAAGCGGGAGAGGACGGATTCCCATCCACCTTGAGTCTTATAGCAATGTGCGAATTGGATGTGTACGTGCTTCAATGGGACTATATCGCATCAGTAGTGCTCATATTGCTCAATGCAGTCGACTGGAGATATTGACTCACAGTCCTCCTCGGGGAGTTCCTTCAATCCCAAGATGATGTGATCAGCTGGAGCCTCACGCCATGTGTTCTCTGGTACCAGTGTAGCTCCTACTGCCTCGAACTCGCTGTCTTCGAAGATGCGCTCTGGGCTGCGCTCGATGTTGACTGTGTAGCCGGCATCGAGGAGTGCCTTGGCGGTGGTGGGAGTGAGGGCGGAGCGGTGCTCGAGTGGCTTGCCTACGCTGTGTCAGCAATTGATCTCGGACATGCAATTGGAAAGGGCGCATACACTCGGAGCGCAGGTGAAGAGTGATTCCAGACATTCTGATGATATTTTGTGTTGTCGTGTAGTGTTTGTGTCTCTGGGCCTTCCAGACGTCCGTTGGTGTTTGAGTGGCGGACTGGAAATTCTGCCGTGTGTGACTCACCGCCTCGAATTGAGGACTCTGGAGTTTTGCGGGGACTTTGAAGACCCTGGAGACTTTGAAGACATTGCACACCTGGGACACCTTGGACACCTGGGACACCTGGAACACCTTAGACACCTTAGAGAACTCTGACAGCCTTGCACTACAACTACTACTCTGGTGACTGAGCACATTCTGCAAGGCTGGCCGGCATTTCGAGGGCCCAGATAGAAGCATACAAGAGATGTTATACCTCACTCTTATACCTCAGCTATTTCGGCCTGCAGCCTGATATAGATCGACTGTAGTAGTAGTAGTCTGTAGACAGCATCATGTCACCGTGCTACGAATACAGTACGGAGATATAGACACAGGAGCACTCCTATTATCCTTCTTTCTTCTCCCTTCTCCCTTCTCCCGTCTCCCTTCTCGCAAGCGAAGAAGAGTAAGAGTAGAAATACGAAGAGCCCTGCCATTGGTCGGCAATCCTACGAAATCATCAAAAGCGCTCGATTACCGGTCAGAGGGAAATGAACGATTTCGGGTCAGATCTGGATATCACATATCATGTGACCGGGCACGATGTTGTGGATGTTCTCAGTCACGTGACGCACAATGCGCTCCCCAAAACAGAAAAGCCATCTCTTGTTGATGTTGACGTTGACGTTGACGCTGACGCTGATATCCCCGCTGAGATGGGAAAGAGTCGTGGTATGTACATACTCCATATCCATACTCCATCCATATCCTTCGTCCAGGCGCGTGGTTCGGAAGCCAATCATCCTCACCATCACAATTTCTGTAAGCGCTCAGACCGCGGCCTCCCCCCTCGTCGCCCACTGAGGGGTAGAGGGAGCGCCCATCAGCGCCTTCTATGTTCTATTTTGGGATCTTTCTTCGACAAGACATCCCCCATCCTCAATATCTTCAATATCAGTGCCCTGCTCTGCTCTCCTCTGCTCTCCTCTGCTCTGCTCTGCTCTGCTCTGCTCTGCTCTCATACAGCACAGCGCATACACAGTACCAATCGGTGATATGGCCCAAAATGCGGGTGGCAGGCGCTTCTGCATATGCGCTCTGCACCTGTCAGCTCTCTCCATCCACTATTCTTAGGTATGTACAGAGAGTAGGGACAATGAGGTCGAGTATCTCATATACCTGGAGCACTGCATATATCTGGAGCACTGGCTCGTTGTACATCGTAGGTGCCTCTCCTGCTGCTGCTGTTTCGTCGTCATATTCATATACCAGACTCTGGAAGTCATTTGTGCTGGAGTCTCTGTTGTTTCTGTCCATAGTGTCACGTCCACAAAGCCTTTTTTCAACATGACTGTGAATATGGGATTACAACTGTTTCCTCCTCCGCCCACAAAAAAGAGCCAAGGGAAGTTCAGTACGCGGCGTGGTGTCATACAGCATGACCAGCACTCTTCGGATGAGGCCGTCGGTCGCTCAAGTACTCCAGATATTCCCCCGGCCGATGGGCGTCAGTCAGCCATGAGCAACAGAGATGGCAGACAGTCTGCAATGGACGACCGTTACCAGTCTGCCATGGATGGACCTGTTGATGGACGCCAGCCAGCTATGGGCGGCCGAAACTCTCCCAATCCGTTTGGCTCTGAGATTCCCAGATCCCAAACATCCTTCTCAGATGCTCCGACTCTCGTCAGAAGTCACAGCAATGCGTCACATAGCTCAATAGCGAAACCTCGCATACAGAACAACGGCGCCGGTTCAAGCAATGAGCCCATGATCCGATCGATATTCCCAAGGTATAACCCAGAGCTGCCACTCGAGAGGCAACAGTACTATCCAACACAAGCCAGTCTAACTCACATTCCGCCCTCAATCATCAGCCGAAGTCCCTACTCGAATGGAAATGGCGTCTCATCAATGCGAAGTCCCTTAAGTGCACCCGCAACAATCACCAGCTTCCCTCGGGGTGTTCTCGACGTCCCAGCCGCCCCAATGCCCTCTTCCACAGAAGAGCTCAAGCAACTCTGGAAAGTGACCAACGGCTGGCGGGTCTCCTCCTCCGAGGGACGCTCCTTCTGCCTCAAAATGACCTCCGCCGTCGAAGAACCTGTGCACACCCTCTCCTCCTCCACCCAGTCCTTCTACACTCTGCGTCTCGACCCGACCTCCACCTCCGCTCTCCTCACCATGACCCGCCAAGACCCGAACAAACCAGCCGGCAAATCCTCATCCCCACTCATCGGCTCCGCAAAGCCCAAAGAGTCCTCTGGCCTCGAAGTCCTCACCACAACCCTCGAAGAGACCGCGCGCCGCCACGCCCCGAACGACGGCCTCGTCGCGCTCCTCTACCCCCGCGCCGCAGCCAGCATGGCTATCGACATGGCCAGCAAGCTTACCGCCCCCGACGAGAACTCGCTGATGCAAGCCGCGGAATTCGAGTGCGGCCGCCTCGTCTGGGACGACGACACGAGCAAATACTACCTCGTGCACCCCGCGCTCGCAACTCCCTTCTGCGTCATGATCACGTCGTCGCCCGCCTGGAGCCGCGTCGAGTACACGCTCGAACACCCGCAGCTGCCGCACAACGTGGTGAAGCTGACGCGGGACGGGTCCGGCGGCGGATATCTCGAGGTGGACACGGGGGTGGCGGCACGGATTGATAGCTTTTACCTCGTCGATGTGGCGGTGTGCGCGGTCATGATCGTGGCGCTCGCGGAGGAGAAGACAAGGAATATTGAGCGCTTCGCGGCCCCGCCCATGTCGCCGCCGATTGCCTCGTCGATTAAGGGGAAGGGCAAGAAGAGCCCGAGGATCGAGCAGATGGAGATTGACCTTGAGAGCCAGCAGAGTCTGACGGATAAGGAGAAGGCGAACCTGCCGAAGCCGACGAAGGGGGCGCTGAGGATCTTGTACTGGTTGTTCAAATTCATCGTGTGGGTGCTGACGATGACGGTGAAGGGATTGGCGAGTTTGATTATTTGTGTTAGTGGATGTATGACGAAGAAGGGGTTGAACTAGTGCGGGGACAGCTGGACTGATAATTGGACTTTCCTTTTCTTGGGTGTATGGGGTGGGTGTGATAATAGGGTGCAATTGGTGTTGGGATGGCGTCGGAAAGGAGTCATATCTCCTAGACTCAGAGTCTCTCATAGGCGTCTTCGGACAGACATTTGGGAATCATATCATTATTTCTCTCTCCTGCAGCACTATCTCTTCCTCTCGCGAACCTTAAACTTCACCCCATCCTTATTAACCCCGCCCACACTCATCGTCTTGGCCATCTTCTTCCTCTGCAGATCCAGGGCCTCCTCCGCCTCTGTCAGCGCCTCTAACCTCTTCTCCGCTGCCTCCAGCATCCCCCTCAACTTCCCCTTCTCCTTCTCCCTCGCCTTCCTCAACCTCTTCTCCATCTCCTCCTCCCCCTTCTCCCCCTCCATCTCCATCCTGTCTTCATCCTCCTCCAACCTCTCCCCCATCTGCTCCTCCCCGTCCACAAACACCACCCTGCTCCCTTCCCCCTCAATCCCCGCACACCTCCTCCTCAGCGCCTCCACCTCCTTGCTAGTCTTATTCCTCACCGTCCTCACATATCCCAGATCCTGCGTCTTGAACAACCTCACCGCCTCCTGGCTCAACACCTGATTCCCCTTGTCCCCGTTCAGCGTGCCTGTGCTGTTCTTCCCCGCGCTCGGCCCGCTCTTCGACACCATCCCGAAGTAGAACTCGTCGGGGTTCTTGTCCAGCACTTTCTGGCGCAGCGACTTCAGCTTGGCTTTCTTGACGTTGTGGTCGCGCGCGCGCAGCGAGTAGTCCTGGAGAATGTGTTAGCAGACTGCTGGCCTGTTGGCATGGGCTGCGAGGAGGAAGAGACAAACCTTGTGCTTCTCCAGGAGTCCCCATTTGGAGCGCTCTTCGGGCTGGCCGCGCTCGCGGTGGTTGCGCCGCTGCACGGCGTTGCGCATGGAAGACATGGTGGCTGATGTGATGTAGACAGTCTTGATCGAAAGGGTTTATGATGTTATTTCTGTAAGAGACCGTGATTGGACTGGACGAAGACGAGAGGCCACGAAAATTTGAGTATCTGATCTGATGTAGAGGTGGAATTGTTAAGTTGCTTCTCCAATCTCAAGACCAATATTTCTTATCGTCCCCAAAAAGTTCACTCCCCAGCCTCGCCAAGCGACTTTCGTCTACCGATTCCCGCCCCGCCACGCTCCACCCCGCCCCGCTTACCGCGCACGCTAGTGCCAACTCAGGACCCTCGATCGAACCTGGAGCTTCGAACTGCTGCCAGAGCTTACAACCGTACCATCCCGAGTACATTTCCCATCAATCAACCACATAGCCAGAGTGAGCCTTCGCGCCGCACCACAAAACCATGGCGCCCTTACCCACCGCGCCCCCCGAAGAGGAGGTCGAGCGCCTCCCCATGCCCTCACACAACCCGCTCCCGCTATCCGCAGCGCAGGAGTCGCAGGTGCGGGAGGTGTACCACGCGCGCGTGCGCGCCTACTGCGCTGCTGAGATCAAAGGTACCGTTCTCCGGCCTCGCTCCTTCCTCATCCGCCTCCCCTCTCTCGTCTCCCCCCTCCGATCCGCAACTCGCACTGACGTTTTTTGTGCCGGCAGAATTCGCAGACTGCGCCCTCGGCCGCACCTTCACGGCCCCCTTCGCGTGCCGCGCGCAGCGCCTCGCCATGAACGCGTGCATGATAGGGCACGCGACGCAGGCGGAGCAGGACGCGGCGCGCGAGGAGTGGTTCGGGCTGCGGCTGCAGCGGCAGCGGGACAGGGAGGCGAAGGAGGAGAGGAGGAAGGAGCAGGAGAAGTTTCATCGCGAGTGGTGGGGGTTGCCGATTGAGGAGAGGGACGGCGAGAAGGGGAGGGATGTCATTAAACGGGCGGAGAGGGTTGGGGGGTTCCCGAGAAGGGATGAGGGGGAGTTGAGTAAGGATAGACATCGTTGAGGTGAGGGGAGAGAGAGGACATGGGATGGCGTTTGGGAATTGAATTGCATAGATTGGCGTTTGGGTGCCTTTTGGAGCGGACATCGTGTGTAGGATGATGGTTGTAAGATAGAGGGAAGATCATCTCCTCATAGGAGCGAGAAAAGCATATTGTACAAATCGAACTTTGAGCATTGGGCTGCGAACTGATTTGAGGTGTTAGAGTCTTCTATCATGTGCTAGCTCACAAACAAACACTTCATTACAAGGAGGACCGAAAAAGGTAGTCTAACCTAACGAAACACAAATATCATGACAGAGCGCCCCATCCAGATGACCATGTTTGATATACCAATTCCATGTCTGTGCCCATCCGCATCCACATGCCAATAAAATCCTGCCCATGACTTCTGAGAGCTCCACCGAACGCCCTGACATTCAGCCATCACCAAATCATCATCATCGCAAGGCTTTCCAAAAGCTCAATCAACCCCAATTAACGTCCCCTCCACTCGACCCTTCTCTAACGTCTTCGCAATATGCTCATTTTCCGTCTTCCTTGCATTCTGTCTTCCCTCCTCTAATCTCTCGACCCCTCTTTGGATGTTCTCGATATGCACAGACAGAGGGATATCCACTCGGTCACGCAAGAGCTCCGGCGTCGCCACCCTCTCCCTCAGATCCTCCAATCCCGCACCTATCTGCTGCAGCTTCAATATCGTGCCAGCGACGTGCCCGTACGCTGACTTGCGATACATGCCGACCTGCCCCAGCAGGGCAAGCTGCCGCTGCGTTTTCGTTAGCTTGCCCTTATTCCCACCGACCATGGTCCACAGCTCCGAGAGGATCTCCTCGCGCTGCGCGTTAGCGTGGATACCGTCACGTGTGACAATCCCATGTATAACCTCCAGCCTGTCCTCGAGGCTGTTCAGCACCATGAGCAAGGCCTGGGCCTCATCGATCAGCTTCCGGATCTCCTCCTCAATAATCTCAGTATGCTTGATGTACTGGTCGAGCAGCGCACTCTCCGTGAACTTGGCCTTGACCGGCTGGAACGGTGCAAGCAGTTTGCTCGCAAAGCTATTAATCACGCCTTCCGAGGCATCATGCATCTGGATGCCCTCCAGGACCCGCGTGGTCCAGTGCGTGGTGGCGACCACATGGTCTACGGCGCGGCCGATATGGCTGTTGAATTTCTGGAGGTCGTAGGAGGCGATGCGAGCGTTCTCGATGAAGCCGTCAAATTCGAGGACGAGCTCGTTCTTGGAGTCGAGCACGCTGTAGCGCACGAGTTGGCGGAGGTCGCGGATAGAAGTTTCACCGCGCTTCATGTCCATGGGGAGGGAGACGCCGCCGGCGGTTTCTTCGAGGACTTCTTCCAACTTGCTTTGCACGTTCATTAATTGGTCAAATTCGACGGAGGCCGCGGCACCGGAGTCGTAGGCGATGGAAGGGCAGAAGGGGAGGCTGAGGTAGGATGTGCCTGGGATGCGACATATTGGTGATAACGACGCGTAGATAGATGTGGTGATGAGAGTGCGGAGGACTACCGAGAGTCCAACGGCGATCCAGACAGCAAGAGCATAGGAAATTGGCGTCTTGAGTATGCGAAGGCTCTTCCCTAGTACTTCCAGTGTCCATAACAGCATGGCGGCAGCGTGGTCTATGACAGCCTCTAGGAGTTCAGGACCATGAGTCTCGACAGGCGGTTTGGGTCTCGAGATCTGCCTGAATAGAGCGCGCTTCTGAGGACTTCCACTAAGTGCAGCTTGACGTGTGCTTCTGCGTCTCGGCTCTGCATGCTGTTCGGGAGTACGCAACTTCTGCCTTTGAGGACTCCTTTGGGGATGCGGCTCTCTCGAAGTATCTGCCCACGAACCATCCATTGTACTGGCATCCAGGGATGGCATAATGAACTCGGGCTCGGGAGATCGTGTATCCTCCTTCGTCACTCTTAATCCCGTACTCTGAAGTTTAAAAGAGGGTTCTTGTACAACAACGTCATCCTGTCTCTCCGCAGCCTCGTCATGGCTGTAGTTTTCATCATCTTCTCCTTCCACCACCCACGAATCGCCGAGCAGCGTGTGAGTTTTCCTGCATGCCATATGGAAGCTGTCTTTAGTTTGCCTAGTAATTGTTCTAAGGAAAATGAAATGAATCTGTTGATAATTCTGCGGGTCGAGGAGCGCATATATAGCCAACAATGCAGCCTGCAGCTAATACACTAGAACGGTCCAGGACTGGCCAGCGACGACTGGAGCAGTATGAAGATGAAGATGAAGATGAAGATGAAGGAGAAAACAAGGGAAAGGGGAAGATGGAAAATGGAAGATGGAAAATAAAATTGTAGTTTACCTTTGCCTCGATCGATGTTGAATCCTCTGCAAAGTCCCAGGCTCCCAGCCACTCTGAAGCGCTGGCTGGTCGCTGGTTGTTGGATCGAGGCCGTGACGTCGGCGAATGCACTCACTTACGCTGACACGTGATGAGCCAGGCACAGGAACTACAGAACTACATGGCCTAACCGCTTCAGGCAATACCCTTCAAATTATTGGGGGCGCGGCTGTAACTGTATGTTGTTGAAGTTCAAGACTCGCCTTCCTTCTTCGTGATGCGCTCCTCGAGGGCTGTACAGCTGCTACGACATGGCGCCCGCCCATCGAACATCGCATCAAGGACGGCGCAGCACGCTATCGCCAATGGCTACTGCTCGTCCTGCGACGCAAAACCGGCAAAGGAACCAAAGCCGAAGGTGAAGGCCGTCTCCGATCCTCCAACTCCTCCAGCCGATCATCGACAGTTGGCTGTTGAACAAGAACTCTTCACGACCTCCCTATACAGCCCAGGATCGCCCCTCTTTCTGCCCAATGGCACGCGGATCTTCAACAAATTGACTTCATTCCTGAAGGCTCAATACGCACAGTTCGGCTTCCAAGAAGTCATATCGCCTACGATTTACAAGAAGTCGTTATGGGAGAAGTCTGGACACTGGGAGAACTATGCGGATGACATGTTTTCGGTCACAGGTCGTGGGGCCTCAGGAGAAACAGAAGGTCGGCAGATCGGGGAAGATGAAGAGTTCGGTCTCAAGCCGATGAATTGTCCTGGACATTGCATACTGTTTGCCTCGAAGCAACGCAGCTTTCGCGAAATGCCTGTGCGATTCTCTGACTTCAGTCCACTGCATCGAAACGAGATCTCGGGAGCATTGAGCGGGTTAACGAGGGTCCGGAGGTTTCATCAAGATGATGGCCATATTTTCTGCCGCCCTTCACAAGTGGCTCAGGAGATATCGAAGACGTTGGACTTTGTGCGCCTGGCTTACGAGACTTTCAAACTCGGCCCTTATAGGCTGGCGCTTTCGACACGGCCGAAGGATCACTACATTGGCACAGAAGAGGAATGGGCCGGCGCCGAATCAGCCTTGAAACAGGCCCTCGATGCCAGTGGGCAAGTTTGGAGCGTCAATGAGGGCGATGGAGCATTCTATGGTCCGAAGATTGATATTATCCTGAAGGATTCGGACGGAAAGGAGCATCAAACAGCTACGATCCAGCTGGATTTTCAATTGCCGAAGAGATTCGAGCTGGAGTATACAGCGCCCGCGCCCGAACTCGAGCAGAAAGGTCTGACCACAACAGACCCCGAGCTGCTCGCAGTTTCTGGTCCGGTCAGACCCGTCATGATACATCGTGCGGTCCTGGGCTCGGTTGAACGCTTCATGGCGCTCCTCATTGAGCATTATAATGGCCGTTGGCCCTTCTGGCTAAACTCTAGACAGGTCATGGTTATCACGGTCAATGATGACCCAACTGTGGTGGACTTTGCCGTAAATGCGGTCAACAGGATACAGGGATTGCCTGTCGCTGAGGGTGCAGTTCAAGCGCGGAGTCTGCACGACCCCATCTTCGCCGTTGACATGGACATTAGCCCACGCTCAGTGAAGAAGAAGATCTCCGAGGCGATACGCAAACACTATAGCATCATCGCCGTAGTCGGGAAGAACAACGTCGAAGGCGGGCGGTTTATCACCGTTGATTTCCGAGGCGTGGCGCCGTCACAGAAGGTGATCAGCGCAGACCTTCTGGAGGCCATTCGGCTCAACGAGAAGTCTACGGATACGCAGGAAGTGAAGGCTGATGTGGAATTGTCCGCAGACCAGCTCAAGCAGGTGAATGTGACGCCGGAACAACTCAGGAAGATGCTCATCGAACTCGAGCAAGCTTACCAATAGAATCTGTATTATGTATTATAGTGTACAATACTGTAACAACAATACCCACTCATACCCACTGGAGTCATTTGAAAACTGCCATGCCATGAAGATATGCATGCGTTCTCACATCGAAGCTTCTGGCAATACTCGATGTTTGACCTGAGAGACGATGGAGTGGGACATGGAAGAGTCACTTTTTCTTCTGCCTGGTGATTGTACTGGTTTCTACTGGCGAACGAACATTCATGGTTCCCTCTCAGATGTCGCCTACGTATCTGTCGATGCAGTCAGACTTTATGGACGGGAGAGACGTGGGACTTGGCGACCAACGACGTCGAGAATCGCATTGTTACGAATCAAGGACTGGATTCTCCAATATTCAATACTACTCTGTACTGTCAATCCTAATTATCATTGTGGAGTCCAGTACCCCACCTCCACCGGAGTGATTACTTATCACTCTCAGCAATCCTCCCTATGTACATACTTCGTACGGTCAGTACCTACGGTGTTTCCTCCCTGACGGAAATGCGGCAGATTGCAACGCCCAACCTTAATTCTGAGCCTCGGCAGATTTCCAGATCACAGAGGGGAAGTCAACCCAGACCCGTCCTCGTAATTGACCACCATGATCGGTAAGCCGGCCGAGATGGTCGGAGTCGTGACAAACACTGCGGCGGCGCAAGGAGTGGATATCGCAGGACGGTTTCTCCTCCGATCGATGAGAGAGAAAGCGCATCGATGAGGTTTCAGAGTCCCTGGTCGGAGGAACTCTCTGCTGCTCGTACGTGTGTACGGCCGAAATATGCTCCATCCCGTCGTCATAGGAATGTACTGCACACAGGAGCTCGGATGTTTTCATACTTTGTCTATTTATTCAGTATGATTCTGATCAGGTTCAATTAAGGCCGTAAACAGATGTTAGGAAGGATGTAGACCGTTCGGGGGTTAGCATACTAGGTTAGTGCTCTATTTCTTATATTTTTGTTGTTTATTTTTGATATTTTTAATGCAGAGAAATAGCGTCGTGGCCGTGAGATTACAAAGCACAACCCCACCATTTAGCTTCAAAGCCTACTCTGCGACGTTACCCCTCCTAGTCAAGTCTCTACTCAAGTGACCCTGACAAGTTCGAGTACAGCCATGGCCATAATGTCTATATTCTATGTATACAGTATGGCTCTATATGGCTCTATATTCTATGCATGCCCCTATGCTCTATGCTCTATGCTCTATAGTGTATGCTCTATGGTCTACATTCTACGTACGTACGCGTGGCTCTATGGCTCTACGAAGTATCATCTATGGATCTATGACGACATCCATCCAAGAAGCCTCGGGCGGTGGCCGAATGCGAGGGGTAGGTCTGCATAGGGAACGTCGGCGGAGCTTCCAAGACCGGAAGCTTGCATTGTTTCTCCTTCTCCTCCTCCTCATCCTCCTCCTCCTCTTCATCTTCTTTTTCTTTCTATATATTCCGACCTATCCCCCATCTCCAGCAAATACCATACCACTCACTCACTTCACCTGCACCGCATTACCCCCCCTCAGTGCTCTCCCCCGCATATCCAGAGACAGAAAGAATTGCAGCATCATCAATTGCACTAGAACAGACATTCACTCCAAATCTCGACCTTCACAAACCTCACAACCGCCGCCATGGTTCAAAACAAAGCTCTCATCTATAAGGAGACCCCAACGGGCGTCCCCAAGCCCGGCCAGCACATCAAGGTCGAGGCCCGCGACTTCGACCTCTCCCAAGCCCCACCCGCCGACGGCATCATCATCAAGCACCTCTACGCCTCCTTCGACCCCTACCAGCGCGGGCGCATGCGCGACCCGAAGGTTCAATCCTACTCCCCGGCCTTCGCCCTCAACGAGCCCATGACCGCCCACGGCATCGCCAAGGTCGTGAAATCCGCCAACGCGTCCCTCAAGGAGGGCGACCTGGTCATCGGCTTCATGGCGATCGAGGAATACACCGCCATCCCCGGTGCGGCGATCAAAGCCTACGGTCTCACGAAGCTCGAGAACCCGCTGGGCCTCGACCCCAAGGTCTTCATCGGTGCCCTTGGCATGCCTGGCCTCACCGCCTACTCTAGCTACTACGCGATCGGCAAGCCGAAGAAGGGCGAGACGATCTTCATCTCCGCGGCCTCGGGCGCCGTGGGACAGCTCGTTGGGCAGCTCGCCAAGCATGATGGGCTGACGGTCATCGGCTCGGTCGGCACGGACGAGAAGCTCGACTTCATCACCAAAGAGCTGAAGTTCGACGGCGGCTTCAACTACAAGAAGGAGAAGCCGGCCGCGGCGCTCGCGCGCCTCGCGCCCAACGGCATCGACATCTACTACGAGAACGTGGGCGGCGAGCACCTGGCGGCGGCGATCGATGCGCTGAACAACTGGGGTCGCATCGTGGCCTGCGGCATGGTGTCGCAGTACAGCCTGGCGCCCGAGGAGCGGTTCCCGATCACAAATATCATACAGTTCGTGGCGAAGCGGCTGACGATGCGGGGGTTCATTGTGAGCGACCCCGACATGGGACCTGTGTATGAGAAGGAGCGCGACGAGAATGTCAGCAAGTGGCTGAAGGATGGCACGCTGATTGCGAAGTCGAGCGTCACAAAGGGTATTGAGAATGCGGCGGAGGGGTGGCTTGATATGCTGCAGGGACGCAACTTTGGCAAGGCGGTGTTAGCGATTGCGGATGAGTAAGTGGTTGTTCTGGTGCATGTAGACGGGCTAGGCGTGGTGCTGCAGCGCTGACGCCGTCTTGTGATGCACAGATCGAGTAGCCAGAGCAAGTTGTGAGAGTGACGATGTGAATGCACTACTTATACAAATACCTCTGTGATTGCATGACCTGTCTTCATTGTCACGTACTGTCCTGTGTTTTAAGGCAAGAGTTCAACCTTAATGTAGAGAATCCATGCCTATACATATACAGCTGGGATTCGATTATTATTGACTGTTCTGTGCCCCGCTTCTTCGGCCGTCTTGCAAGTTTTATATTGATTAGTCTGCATCATGATAGTACGATGTTACTGTGTCACGTCTTTACCTATGAGACCGATCATGGTTCGCTTTGCGAACTCGTGCCACAGCTCTATATACTCAAACTTAGTCTGCGCCAATAAAATGCTGAGAGGCTTGTTATGAAATCGCATTGCTTTGAGTTACCCATTATGCTTGCTGAGCAAGTGGGAGCCATCGTATAGTCTATCATGGACGCATCCTTTTCTTCTATATGCATTGTTATCAATATCCTCTGTCTTTGATCCACTCCCCTGGACAGGCTGAAGCTGGCATCTCCTCGCATATTCCAGTACGCATCTACGCCACCAAGCCTCCCGCCCGACCCAACGCCCATCCCGAATTTCCACATCCCTCCCCGTCTACTCCTCCTCATCCTCCCCATCATCACTTCCCTGCGCAAACAACACCCTCTCCATCAACCCCACCGTCGCCCTCACCGGCAGCCCCACCACATTATCATAACTCCCCTCAATCTTCTCCACCAACAGCCCCCCCATCCCCTGAATCCCATAACCCCCCGCCATCCCCACCGCCTCGCGCGTCCTGACATACGCCTCAATGAGCCCATCGCTCGCCTGCTCGTCAAACACGACCTTCGTCTCCTCCACCACCGTTTCCATGTTGTACCCCGGATGTCTCAGGTCCTCCCGCGGCGCAAGCACACACACCGCCGTGAACACCTTGTGCGCGACCTGGTCGCGCAGCGTGCGCAGCATGGCGAGGTGCTCGGCCTCGCTGCGGGGCTTCTCGAGGATGCGGCCGGCGGTCGTGACGACGATGGTGTCGGCGCTGATGACGAGCGCGGGGTCGGGGATCGAGGCGGGCGTATTTGCCAGCGCGGTTCGGTAGACGTCAAGGCATTTTTGGGAGGCCGTCTCGAGGACGTATTCGAAAGGGGAGAGGGAGGTTTTGGAGAGGTTCTCGGGTTTGGTGGAGGGGAGGATTTCGAGGTTTGTGAGCCCGATCTTGGAGGGTGTTAGTCTTGGTCTGTCTTTTTTTGTCTATACTTATGGATAGGAGATCCGGGGAGGGGGGGATGGGGAATTCCGGGGCAATTGGGGCAAGGAACGGGGGAAAATGGGAAAGGCAGAAAACATACCTGGCCGAGAAGTTGTTTTCGCCGAGGACTTGCGGAGGCGAGGATCACCCTCTTCCCCCGCAGCGCGTTCAGCACGGGAATATCAAGTGGAAAGGGCCCCCGCGGCGGGGGCTTGACGGCTGGGACTGCTGGCTTTGAAGGCGTAGGAGCACCGTGCTGGTGTGCGGCATCGTCATAATCCGGGGGCGGCTCCAGAGGGATCTTCGCATCCGCCATATTTGCTTGTGATCGTGGAAATGCCTATGTATATCCCCGTATGCTCGATGTTTCAGGACAAAAATAGACGTCGGGCACAGATGCTGGTGGGTGGAAAGTTTGGAAAGGCTGCCAAAGTCTCCTCGGACCGTCTGTTTCAGGGCAGACGTCGGCACAAGGCTGAGGATCTTGGGAGGGGACCATGATGCCGCTATGCCCGGAATAGAATAGCGGGGTCGAGCCTCGTCCTTATTTTCGGGGAAGTTGCATGTGATCAATCTCCGGGCATCACACTTGCATTCACACCCACGTTCATTCACATTCATACCGGGTAACACCTTGGACAACCGGCGCGGGGCAGCCATATTCCAAAGCATCATATGCAAAGTATCTTGTCTTACGCGCTGTAGAATAATACTCTCCGTCGCGACGATACGGATATAAACAGCAGCCCCCAGCCATGTCCATATGCAGAGCGCATGCATAGCCCGGACTTCCACACGTACAGTTGAGAGCGCAAGGAAGGCGCACGCTCACGAGATGTCCAGTCCCGCCAACACCAGCCCGCAGGGCCGCGAGGCCAGTGTCAATGGCAGCGCGACGAGCAATGTGGATGATAAGCCGCGTCTGTCGGAGCATGAGAAGAAGGCGAACCATATCGCCTCTGGTGAGCTTCCCATCTTGCATCCTGCCGTCCGCGCAATCGCGCAATCGCGACACATGCGCCTCCTTGACCAACGCAACAGCTAACAGCCCCCAGAACAGAAGCGCCGCCAAGCGATCCGCGAGGGCTTCGACAGACTCACCGAGCTCGTCCCGGGGCTCGAGGGCCAGGGACGCAGCGAGAGCATCGTCCTGAACAAGACAGTGCTGTATATGCGCCAGCAGCTGGAGGAGCGCAAACAGCTCGTCGAGCGCATCGAGCGCCTGGGCGGGAAGGTCGATGATGGATTCAAGGAATGAGGATGCGCGGATGCGCTGCAGTGAGATGTAATGGGATTTGATGATTGCAAGATGTTATGAGCGGGATCTGGACCCAACCTACGGGCGGTGCACGCATGTATTATATGGCTGTATTGTATTATTTGGAAGCGAGGCAAGGTGCATGGCGTTGGGGATTGTCATGTCACATATACACCAGAATAGGGGTATTAAACAGCTTCGGTTTGTGCCTTTGAATGCGGCCGTATAGGCTTGTGTGCAGTGTGGCTATAGTACAATGAAGCAAAGTAATCCATCGACAGATAATATAGTGGTATCAAAGTACCGAGACGCCTCGACTCCCCTCAGTCGCCATCTGCCCATTCTCAAAATTCTCAAAGCAAAATCCCCAAAGCCATATACCTAATCTCTTAAAATCCTCCCGCATCGATATCCATCCACTGTCAAAGCAAACTCCCTGAAGCCATATCCTTAATCTGTTAAACACCTCTCATGCCTTTGAATAATCAGACACCAGTTACTCCTCCTCAACCTCCTCGTCCCAGCTCTCCTTCTCTCTCTTGATATACTCCGCCATAATCTCAAGAGTGAAAATGCTGCTTCCCTCATCGGCAACTCTTGGAACTCTGCCCGTTTCGCCCTCAAAGACCGGTCCGATATTCTCAATCCACTTCTTACGTCTCTCCATAAGCGTCTTAGTAGCGTCACCAATTCCCGGTCTAGCCATTCCCTGTGCCGCCATATGACTTCCGCCTCCCGCACCACCTGGACGCTTACCCTTCGTCTTTTTGCCCATAGTTCTGGTGCGCTTGGAGAACGAAGTCTGGACTTGACTATCAAGGTCTTCGAGGATAGTGGAGTACTCCTGGTGCGCCATTCTCTCCTTCACCTTGTCCATAATAATCGCCTTCTTCGCCCCATTAATCAGAACCTTCTCCTTCAGCATCCCCTGCAGCATGCGGATCCTCGCCGATACCTCGTCATCCAAATTATCGTCGTACTGTGGGTCTGCATCCTCAGGCATGAAGCCGATGAAGCGCAGCTCTTGCTTCAAGCGCTCGTCGACCTGTGCGTGGTCCAGCTTGGGATGGTTGGCCTTCTTCCAGCCTTCGGTGGCGGACTCAGGCATATAAGTTGCTGGAAGAAGGGGTGCAGCGGGAGGATCCATAGCCATAGACTCGAGACCAAGAGAGCTGTCGAGGTCGGCGTTGCCATCTGCGATGCCGTTCACGGCAGCAGTAGCATCAGATGGTGGCGCACGGCGCTCAGGGCGCATGAGGGTCAGGATGCGCGCCAGGACTGGTCCGACAGAAATCTCGTCGGTTTCGGCGACAGCCTCATCTAAGTCTTCAATTGATCCGCGTGGTTGATTGGCGGGAAGCTTGTCGCGGTTTTGGTGTGGATGATCCGCCGAAAGAAGTCCATCCTCTTCAGCCCAAATTTCGGTATAGTGCTTTTTGCCGCGACGAGGAATGATGAATGGCGTGGTTCTATCACCACGATCGCGAAGAAACGCAAGATCCTCTTCGGTAAAAGGGCGAAGATAATGGTCAACATGAGTTGCGAAGGTTGTGGCTTGCACTTGATTGACAGGCTTGGCATTGCTGAAATCCCTGTCAGGTGGTGTGCCTGGAATAAGGTCGTGCAAATCATCGTGTGGGTAGTCGGCAACGGAGTAGATTTTCTTGATTTCATCCTCTGACATATCTGCCGTGACCTTTCGAATTTCATAGACGGTTGGATCGGGGTACTCCCAAGGATCCTCTCCGAATGTCATGAGGTGGGGTACAGCAGGTGCTGGAGCTGGCTGATGCTCTTCTTCATCACTACTCTCATCCGACGGGATTGCTCTAATAGGAGCCCTCTTGCCAGCTACACGTGATATAGGCGGGGTTGTTTGCTCAACAGGTGATAAGGAGGAGCTTGCGGATGCATCTCGAGATAGACGACGTCCAATCTTGTGATCAACAGATAATCTTCCTGGGGATGGCAGGGCAGCGACATCTGACATAAAGTCAGCTGATGAGCGGGTGATGCGTCTGTTAAACAATCTCTGAGAAGTTGATGGAGCATAAAGAGAAGTTGCAGATGAAAATTGACTGGATGCCATACCACCACGAGTTTGCTTTGGAGTTGCAGCTGAATCAGTTGAAGGCCTCTGCGCATGGTTCAGCTTCAAAACCAGCCTGGGCTTTGGCTTGGACGCTGCACTGGAGCTTCCAGCAATCTGATCAGACTCTTCGGGAGCAGACGAAAGAGTCTTTCCAAGCACTGGCTGATTGTCAAGAATGGATCTGCGCTTGCGACCCGGGGGCTGCACTGCAGGATATTCGTCAGGAAAGCCTACAGGCTTCACTGCACTGGAGCTTCCAGCCATCTGACGAGACTGTCCAACGACTGAGACTTTCTGTGGAAGAGGCTTTCCAGGCATTGACTTGTCATGACCAAAAGCGGATCTGCGCTTGCTACCCTTGGGAGGCATTCTGGCGGGTTGCTCACGGACTCCTGCACGTGTTCAAGATGTATTGCCTGCCTGTCTCTGGAGAGAATGCCTTTCTAGATGCTTCTCTGGCAGGAGTAGTAGTTCTCTCGGCAGCAGAGAGTTTCTTAGAAACAAAATGGAGAAGAAGATGATTGACCGCCGGAATACAAGAGAGCATGTGAGGGAAGGCTCTTTTGGTTGGAGGTTGATATTAAAGGTTGATTTGAGCTCGCATGTGCGCGATGATTTTGTTTACGGCACGTCTCCTCAGTAACAGACCAAGTTATCCCAATGCCTAGGCTATGCATTTATGGGAGGGTAGCGCAAATATTAGTCGGCGTTCGGGAGCAGAGCGACGAGGCAGGTCTGACGACTAAGCACAAACCAAGTACTGATATCTGTGCCCAACTGATATCTGTGGTGCTTCAGGACTTCTCCAATGCATGACATCTACTTAGACTACCATGCAACTGAGCATCGGCATACTACGTGCACTACAGATAGCTTGAAGATGCACAGGAACCCTACGCTAGAGCTATCTGTGAGAAAAGGATTTCTTGCCTCGCATGCAGCGGCTGGTGTCATTTGGAAGACACCTATTAAAACAGTATGTTCCTTGGGCAAAGTGCGATGGCCACTCCACTTGAAGGCATTGGCCATATGATGATGTGATACAGAAAATACAGGGGCAGTTGCTATGAGCCTAAATCATGGTAGAACTTACCGATGTTTGACCCATCTTGAGGAGCAAGAACATGAGCACCATGCGTTAACGGCCTCTCCTCTCTCATTTTACCGGAATCCCTTTTCTTCTTCATTTTGCTTGCTTGTCTGCCACGCTCAGCCGCTTCATCTGCAGCCTCCCTGTCTCTACGTTCTTGCTCCCTACGCTCCGTTTCAACCTGGTCTTTACGTTGGATGGATAATAGACGCATTCCCCGATCACAGACCTGGCCTCTTGCTTCAGCAACATCTAGGAGGCGATTTAAGGAGTCGACGATGGCATCGATGGCTTTGGAGTCCGGGATGGAAGTGCCGATTGAGGGGTCAACAATCTCGTCGTAGGCGGTCTGTGGGAAGGGAATCATTGTGAGCTCGAGGTATTTGCTTTCGGTTTCGGTGGCGGGAATGCCGCTGCCTGCTCCTACGGAGCTGGGTGTTGTATTGCGACTACGAGACCGTCGGACTTCACGGGGACCAGATGATCGTTTGCCAGCGCCCTTCTGCGCAGCGGAGTGAGGCGGCATTGTGGCGATTGAAGGGGGGAGAGAGAGAGAGAGAGAGAATGAGGGAGAGAGAGACAGAGAGAGAAAAAGAGAGAGAGCAGGGTCAAGCGCACATCAAGCTCCAGAATGCAATGGCGTCTGTGCAAACAAGCGAACAAGCGATGAGCCTCAAAATGTGCTCTCTGTACAAATGGCAAATGGAAGGTACATCGCATCAAAGGTAAATGGCGCGCTTGTCAAGTCGAGTTCAAAGGACCGTCGTTGCCATAGCGGCTACCGTATAATTTAGACGCGCCTGCTTACTCATCCTCGGCTTTAGATTTGCCCGCAGTTGGCAGGCAGGGGGGGGGTTGGTACATTTCCCATGTCCACAAAAATCTGTCAGGCATTCCGAGTCCAGCATCCATTTTCCAACCATTTTCCAATTGACAGCGTGCATACTCTACCTACATACCGATACACATCTTATATGATTTCTCAAACTATTATGGCGAAGCCAGTGTAGAGTCTGTCTCATGGCATATTGATTTGTATCTTCGAGTGCCAAATATATACTTGATCGCATTTTGGCTACCTGCATCCTGTTACTCGGAGTGTTCCCAAAGAAATAAGCTTTGCCAAGGAGACTTCTCTACACGCCGACGTCTCCATGAGCTGAGCTGAGCTGTGGCCCCGCCTCCTCCACAATCTACGCACCTATCCATCTTTCTGATGCGACTGTGCGACGGAACATTGTGAATAGCATCCATTTCTCTGTATATAAGGCGTTCTTTGCGGTACAAGAGATAGTTCAACTGTCATAACTTCATAAGTCTCAAGAGCGGTTACATACATTCCTCTACTCTGATGCGCTTTACTTCGCTCTCCTTGAGTACTCGTCCGCCCGTGATTTCAGCTCCTAATGGGTAAGTGATTCCTTTACTGCTTACATCTCCATTCCAGTCATGTACATATTAGTTTTTGTCTTGTTTTGCAGGTAGCGCAGCATTTTCATTGCATAAACAACAATGCCGACCAGGTTTGACTGGCTGAGCCTGGACGCTGACGAGGATTTAGCTGCGAGGTCCTTGGAAAACAGCGTGTACGTACCTCTCGTTCGAACATCAGAAAGTCGGAGCAGTTGTAGTCTGTATGCTGAACCACAATTTCTAGAGTTTCCTTTCCAGACCCTCAAACGGTAGCTCCGGATGTCAGATTTAGCGATCTGACTCGGACAGTTGAAGTAAGTAAGATACTGACAGCTACTATGATCATCTAACCGTTCATAGTCGAATCTGACCGCTGTCGATTCTCTCGACCTGTCTGATAATATACAAACATTATCTCGGGGTAATACCGGCCTAGACGGCATGGTCATGGGGCTATTATATGTCCCGGGTCTCGATGCAACGGATCCGTGCTTGAACTTGTCACGACAATTTATACCACAAGCTGCGACACGAAGATCAGATCTTCCAAGTGGAATAAATAACCTCATCGCGCTGGCGCCATGGATCAGTCCTTCTTGCACTCGATCTTTCTTGGATGCTGGGGTACAGGTGTCCACCAATGCCATGATATTTTTTACACCTGATAATAGGACGGAGAAACCTCCCCCAATTAGTTCAGAAACATGGAATTTAAGTGATGGCGGCCAGTGGAAGGCCGACTTCAGGTTCCCCGTCTATGCCATTCCTGGAGCTACAGGATTCGGCTTGATGAATCAACTGAGGCTATATTCGGGAAACGTCTCAAGCGCACCATTTGGACTGGAATTGATCGCAGATGGATACAATCCCACAGAATATCTGCGCATTCTTACAGAGATAAGAACGGCAACGACTTCATCTGGAAATATACCAACCATCTGGATGCTTTTTTTAATCATCATCGCTTCTTTGGGAGGGGCTCTGATTTTAACCTCATTTCTCATGCACTACGTCCAACGGAGACGGAGAGAAGGATTACGGCGCCGGATCATGTCTGGAGATGTCAACTTGGAAGCCCTTGGCATTAAGCGGTTGACTGTGCCAGTCGATAGCATCCATAAGATGCCGCTGTTCATCTATATGTGTCCACCCACTTCGCCGCCTGCCGAAGCTGGAAGCACTGCGGAGTCTGATGGAAGCCGACGATTGACGATTGAAGTTCCTATTATCCACGATCCATCATCGGGATTGAGAGTCCAACCCCAGCTGTACCAACCTCAATCCCAGCCGACATGTCCGATATGTCTAGACGACTACGAGTCTTTGAAGACAGTGATTCGAGAGCTTCCTTGTGGCCATATCTACCATCCCGGCTGCATCGACACTTTTCTAGGCTCCAACAGTTCTCTCTGCCCAATGTGTAAGAAGAGCGCCTTACCGATCGGATATTGCCCTCCAGAGATCACAAACGCGATGGTTCGGAGGGAGCACATAATCAGGCTTTTACAAGAGAATGCCGAAGTGCCAGCCGCGAATGACTGGAGAGGCAGGATACATCACTGGTATAGCCGAAGACTTATTGGCCAGTCCCAGCATATTTCCAGTTTTGAGTTGCAGACTCCACGTCAGAATGTGGCTACTGTCAGCGGAGCGGGTGTCCTACCAGGATTAAGCAGAGAGGAAGTTGCGGAACTCAGAAGTCGAGAACTTGTGAACGATTCGGGTATAGCAGAAGAAGCGCCCGAGGAACGTCAACGGCCGAAATGTAAGCACTTTCCATTCTCCATTTTGATATTGGAAGGTAGAACTCTAGCTGACAGTAGCGTGTTCAAATAGGGCGAAGAGCGATACACAGAGTATTCCCTGGACTTTGAGAGTTAGACTTTGGGTATAATGATTTTACGACATTGTTGGGTATTGTGGGGCTGTTGATGGCGAAATACCAGGAGATACCAGGGGCTGGGCAGGGGGAGCTTGGATTTATGATATCATTTCTTTCAAATTCAGGGGTATATATGCTTGGGTAGGAGTTTTGGAGCATCAGTCTTCTGGGTAATTATGTCTTTATCGATACCTTTGGGCATAATGGTGTGGCGGATGATCGACGTTCGCGATTTGCGAGTAGGGTACAGCTATATTAGACTGTCGATATCTGCTCTCTAATAATCGAAATATTTGTTATTTATTATCCTGTTTATCCTATCCGTGAATCGTGATCGGCTCGACCAGATATTCCACGATGTGAACTTGTTAGAGATGGGTCTCATTTCATCAAGAAGTCGATCTTGCTTGAGAGGCGTTGAATATTGGATCTTCTGGACGGTTCCAGAAGATGCATGGACTGTCTCCTGCATACTGCCTATTCCTTAAACATTTATTTTATGCAAACTATTTGAATAGGTGAGATCCATAGACTAGATAGCTTAATCAATCAGTTCAGTCTATCATCTATTTGGTTCTCTATTCTCTACGAGGGTGATGATCACTAGGTGGCTACAGAAAGTCGATTATCAAAAGGATCCGAGTTCCGAGGCACACCAGCAGCATTTGCAGGCTATTTAGAAGTGAGCAAAATGGCTAAGATGGTGTTGTGATATCTTTTTGATCTCAACTCGGATGGATGGAAATACGCGCCGTGACAGCCGCGACGCGCGCCGGCCCAAGTGGAGACCAGTGGAGACCAGTCCCCCACTCCTGAAGGCCCCTGCACTTCCTTATCGCTATCAACATCGGCACTCGCCGGCGGGGTATTATCAACAGCATTACGTAGAGTTGTAGACTTGATGATAACTTCATTTTTGCTCAATTTCACTTCTCCAAGTCGATGAAGCTGCAGTAGACGACAGCCATGCATTTGATACCCAAAGAAGTGCCCGAGACTCCATAAAGACCAGCGTATGAGCTGTCGCTGATCTTATCTCCAGGTGGACAAGCTGGTCATCTCGCAGCTGGGCTTGCTTGCGCAGAGACGGTTGGCGAGGGGTGTGAAGCTGAATCATTCGGAGGCTTGCGTATGAGAACTTCCACGTCTAATTGTCGTAAGGATGGAAGGATGGAAGGATCGAGACTGACTGACGTACGTTGATCAGGCCCTGATTGCCAACAATCTCCAGGAGGTAAGCGTTCTCTTGGGACCCCTCAGCCAACTCCACCAGCTGATCGAGAAACCAGCTCATCCGGGACGGAAACCACAATGTTGCCGATCTCATGTCGATTGGTGCGACGATGCTTGGACGACGTCATGTCCTCCCATCCGTCGTCTCTACTTTGACCGAGATCCAGGTCGAGGGCACCTTTCCCGTCGGAACGTATCTCGTTACTGTGCACCATCCTATCAGCAGCAATGATGGGGATCTGGCGAAAGCTCTCTATGGGAGTTTCCTGCCTATCCCTGATCAGGGACTGTTCGCGCTGCCGGAAGATGCTGAGTACCACGCCGAGAAGATGCCAGGTGCGGTTGTCGTCGTCAAGGGGAAAGTGCTCCTTAACGAGGGGAGAAGGAGGGTTAGAATTAAGGTCACGAGTAAGGGTGATAGACCAATACAAGTAAGTTGGACTGGGATATTATGGGTATGCCGACTAATATAGCAGATTGGATCGCATTATCACTTTATCGAGACGAACCCACAACTCGAATTTGATCGTCTCAAGGCTTATGGCTACCGTCTGGATATCCCTGCAGGGACATCTGTTCGCTTCGAGCCGGGAGATGCAAAGACAGTGACGCTTGTCGAAATTGGCGGACATAAGGTTATCCGTGGTGGCAACACTCTAGCTAATGGAGTGGTGGATCTGTCTCGGGCAGAGGAGATTTTGGCGAAGCTTCAAACAGCTGGTTTTGCACATGTGCCAGAGCCTGCTGGTGATATGGCTCACATCACGCCTTTTGAACTAGATAGATCGGCATACGCAACAATGTTTGGCCCAACCGTCGGCGATAGAGTCAGGCTCGGCAGCACAGACTTGTGGATCAAGGTCGAGAAGGATCTTACAAAATATGGAGACGAGTGCAAGTTCGGTGGCGGCAAGACCCTACGTGAAGGTATGGGACAAGCGAGTGGTCGATCGGATACGGAGACATTGGATCTCGTTATCACGAACTCTCTTATTGTGGACTGGAGTGGGATCTACAAGGCCGATATTGGCGTCAAGAATGGCATTATCACCGCCATTGGCAAAGCTGGTAACCCTGATATGATGGAAGGCGTCACGGATGGAATGATTGTTGGTTCTTGCACTGAAGTCATGGCTGGCGAAGGAAAGATTGTCACTGCTGGAGGAATCGATACCCATATTCACTTTATCTGCCCACAACAGGCCTCCGAATCCATCTCATCTGGTATCACTACTCTCTTGGGAGGCGGCACAGGTCCAACTGCTGGGACAAGCGCAACAACTTGCACGCCGGGAAAGAATTTCATGCGCGATATGCTTGTAGCCTGCGATGCACTGCCATTAAACTATGGAATCACTGGTAAAGGCAATGATAGCGATCCTCTAGCCCTCAGGGAGCAAGTCATTGCCGGTGCTTGCGGTCTCAAGCTTCATGAGGATTGGGGATCTACCCCGGCCGCCATTGACGCCTGTCTCACAGTCTGCGACGAGCTTGATGTACAATGTTTGATTCACACGGACACTCTCAATGAGTCTGGCTTCGTCGAGTCTACCATCGCTGCATTCAAGAATCGTGCCATCCATACTTATCACACCGAAGGAGCTGGTGGTGGGCATGCTCCTGACATTATTAGCGTTGTTGAACACAACAATGTTCTTCCCAGCTCTACAAATCCAACCAGACCTTATACGAGGAATACTTTGGATGAGCATTTGGACATGTTGATGGTCTGCCATCATCTCAGCAAGAATATCCCAGAAGACGTTGCGTTCGCGGAATCCAGAATTCGAGCTGAGACGATTGCGGCGGAGGATGTACTGCATGATCTTGGAGCTATCAGTATGATGTCTTCGGATTCGCAGGCCATGGGTCGTTGCGGAGAAGTAATCCTTAGAACATGGAATACCGCTCACAAGAACAAAGTGCAACGTGGATATTTGAAGGAAGACGAGGGCACCGATGCGGATAATTTCAGAGTAAAGAGATATATCAGCAAATACACCATCAACCCCGCCATTACTCAAGGCATGGGACATCTGATTGGTAGCATTGAGGTTGGTAAATTGGCGGATCTGGTTGTCTGGGACCCAGCATGGTTTGGATCGAAGCCTACAACTATTGTCAAGAGCGGCATGATTAGTTACGCTCAAATGGTAAGCACAAGCAGTCTTGCATCTTTGTCGCCGCTCTTTCATACTAATCAAAGACAGGGTGATCCCAACGCCTCGATCCCAACCGTTCAACCGATCATCGCCCGACCAATGTTCGCTCCTCTCGTTCCTTCCACATCTGTCCTTTTTGTTTCGGCAGCATCCATTGAATCGGGCAACATCGCCTCATACGGTCTGAAGAAGCGAGTGGAAGCTGTGAAGGGATGCAGAACGATTGGAAAGAAGGATATGAAGTTCAATGACGCAATGCCGAAGATGCATGTTGATCCTGAGAATTATCGAGTGGAGGCTGATGGCGTGCATTGCACGGCGGAGGCAGCTACGATATTGCCTCTGACGCAGGAATTCTTTGTTTATTAGGATGGAGGATAGGAAGAGAATGTTGGAGGGGTGACACGTCGTGCTTATAGGCTGTGGGCTATGGAGGAACGATACCAAATTGCTTCTCGTATATGTGATGAATATATATTCATATTCCAGCATCCATAACTTCGAACTGCTGGAACACATTGCATCGCTTTCTTTATTTCTTGTCGGCGCTGTGCATGTGTGTTCATCCTTGGGAAGATCAACCCAGATCTAGCCAGTCTAGTTCTGGCAAGGACGACGACACGGACAGCTACTCTACTCCTTCCCCAAAGCCTCTATGTTGAGCGTCTCTCATAGCAATCGCAAAGACGGCAACCACCTTCCTGGACCTACTTAAGGACAGCGTTTCCATTCTTCTCTCGTCTTCTTCATTTCTCATCATCATCATCCATTACAAGCATCCGTCAACCCATAACCACACATTTGCTTTGTTCTGAATACTTATTGCTTTGCACTCTGATCATTATCCAAAGACTCAATCAATCTCTATCTCAATATGAAGCTTGTTTCTGTTGCTCTCGCCGTCCTGGCGTTTCGCAGTGGAGTACGTTTGTCTTCACCGCAACGGCCCTTACATCTAGCTGTCCCTCCTCACACCAATGCCTGTGCTAATGCTTCCCACCTCCAGGTCCTCGCAAGCCCAACGCATCAAGACCCCACTATCCACCACCTCGAGCATGTTAACAACAATCCCTCTCGCACAGTCAAAGCCTTGGAGTGGATTGGCCCCATCGCTCCAGCCGGAGAAGTCTACGCCTACTATGGCAGCATCAAGGCAAGTCCTCACGACGATGACTCGATCTATCACTGACTCTCTTGTACTCTAGGACGTCGGCATGCACATGATCCAAGTTGCTCGTGATGCCCAGGTCCGCCGCGTTGGAACCCATGAACGCCGCTCGAAGGCCAGTATTTATATCTTGAATAACTTCAAAGCTAACTTCGACCAGGACAAGGTTGTGTGCAACAGAGTGGACCAGCCACTTGGTCATTACGGCGAGACTTGGGCTGCGTATAAGCTAGCCGCTGTCATGGGCTCTTTGGCAACCACAAACTCCAGTGCCGTTGTTGCCATTGAAGGTGGCCATGGCCGTGTATGTCCATCCCAGTATCCCATGAGATCTACTTCAGACACTGACGCGATAGTGCGTCGACTTGACTGATTGCAAGGAGGCTGAGCGTGCCCGCATCCAGCTCTGCAACGATGTGAGTAGACGTCCCGATCGTTTGAGATGTCATGTCTGATAATAGTGATAGAATCCCAAGCCAATCTCGGTCAAGATCCAGACCATCGCCGAATATGCCTATAAAATCATTTACGAATGCGCCAAAACCGACGGCTCCGGCTTGGTCTGGGGTCAACAGTTTGATACCAAGGACTTCAATGTCATCATCTCTGCATGCCCCGTGGTCGATGGCCGCGCCCAGTAGATGTCATCGCATTCGGTGAAGGTCGTCCTCAAAGGAAGGATAACCTCAACCATCCGATGACGGACAAGGATATGAATGGGTGGAGGAAACAGAGCAAGACTTATGATAATGACGGAAGGAAATGGGTATGGGATGGAGGAGTTTGGCTCAAAAAGTGAAAGGTGTTTCTTGTTTCTTGTTTCTTGTAGTAGAGCTGTACCGACAATTCATCGTCGTTCTCGTCTGATATGCACTCCTCCTCTGCTTATCCTGAAGTATTCACATGCAACGGAACTGTGTCGATTCCTCGTGTTCAAGGATCAAGCCACAGCGGAATAATACTGCAACATGAAGGTCACACGCCGTAGCCCGTGTCGATGTCGCATGGGAAGCAGCGCCCTCTGTGACTGTGATCAAGGAAGCTTGCCAACTGAGGAATGCATTGGTTGGTGTTGACAAAGGAAAGGAAGGGTGTAGAGAGCGATGAAGCGCATGAATGATTTCCTGATCCAGGTACACCTCCGGTTGTGATCCTGGTACAGTGCTTAATCAGTGATTGAATGGAGTTGTTGCGCCCGAGCCAGAGCCCGAGCCATGTTTCCTGGTGATATGGTTCAGCAATACCTCTAGTGCACTGCACTGAACCTCTTCTTATCATCCCCTCCCACACCCTATTCTACTCCGCTTCTTGCTTCTCCCTTCTTCGCAATCTTCACCTCAGTACTCAGTAATGTGAACAGCGAACAGTGCAGTGACGGAGGCGTAAGGTAATAAGGTAAGAACGACACTTCACTGCGGATCCGGCAAGCAGACGACATAAGATTGCCCACGCGACGGCCAGGGCGACGAGATAGGGTGCTGCTGACAAGCCCGACCGTTGATTCGGGTACCCCACAAACCAGACACGCGAAGCGGACCGTCGCGAGGACAATGACAACCGGATCCACCAGCGCAGCGACGGCGACGGAGCAGGATAGTCGCGAGATCGAGCATTCAGCAACGACGAATGATGGAGGTCTCATAGTTCAAGAAGAAGAAGCAGCAGCTCCTGTGAACGGCAACGGCAACGGCAACGGCAGCAACGAGACGCGCTCAAACGAGAAGAGCGAGATCGCACAGCAGGTCGAGCAGCGGGTCGAGGGTGCAGATAAGGGGACGCTGGCGGGGTGGGTTCCCTGGAGGAGGGACGGGTGGAAGATCAAAAGGATGAATGCGTTCCCTGAGGGGGAGGCCCTGGAGAATGTGGGGAGTAATGAGGAGTTGCTTCCTGATGGGGAGGAAGGAGGGGATGGGGCGGATGGGGAGGTGGTCTGGAGGGTTTATAAACGGAGGTGGTTTGGGCTGGGACAGTTGGTGCTGTTGAATGTGGTTGTTAGTTGGGATGTGAGTATGCTGTTTCTCTGTTGTGCAATCGGGGAGGGCGATTGGAAGCTATATATTTGGGGTTGAGATTGAGGAAGAAGATGTGCCTGGCTGAGATGGTTCGCATTATTGGGGGTACAAGGCGCAAATATTTCATGCACATCAATGCTGACGCTCTGCACCCAGTGGCTTTCATTCGCACCTGTCTCGACGACGACATCGCAGTACTTCGATGTGTCGATGGCGGCCGTCAACTGGCTCAGCACGACCTTCCTCTTCGCCTTCGTGCTTGCGACCCCCTTCACCATCTACGTGCTGCACAGGGGTGGGCCGAAGCAGGCCATCATTGTCGCCTCCATCCTGCTGCTGCTGGGCAACTGGATCCGCTATGGTGGGACCAAGGGCAGGAATCTCGGCGCTGTCATGTTCGGCCAGATCCTGACGGGCTTCGCGCAGCCGTTCGTGCTGTCGGCCCCGACGAGGTATAGCGATCTGTGGTTCACGAATAATGGACGTGTGGCGGCAACGGCGGTGATGAGTCTGGCGAATCCATTTGGTGGCGCGTTGGGCCAGTTGATCGATCCGTTTTGGGCGCAGAAGGCTGATGATATTCCGAATATGGTGTTGTATATCTCGATCATTGTGAGTTCTCTCTCCCTTGTGGGCGGTCGGCGTGTGTGGAAACCTGCGGACTAAGAGCTCATTGGTACAAGGCTACGGTTGCAGCGATCCCTTCATTCTTCGTACCCGCAGCGCCCCCGACGCCATGCTCGCCATCATCAACAACCCACAAGATGGACATACTCCCCTCCCTTCGCCTCCTCTTCGCATCCCCTGAATTCTACATGATCTTCATCCCATTCAACTTCTACGTCGGCCTCTTCAACTCTCTCTCCTCGCTGTTAAATCAGATCCTCTACCCCTACGCCTTCAGCGAAGAAGAGGCGGGCATCGCAGGCGCCATCCTCATCGTCGTCGGCCTCGTCACCTCTGCCATCACATCCCCTCTCATCGACCGCTCCAAGAAGTTCCTCTTCGCCATCAAGCTGCAAGTTCCCCTCATCGCGATCTGCTACCTAGCCTTCATCTGGGCGCCGCCAACCCGCAGCATCGGCGCTGTCTACGCCATCCTCGCGCTCATGGGCGCCGCGAGCTTCAGCCTCGTCCCCGTCGCCCTCGAGTATGTGACGGAGATCACATACCCCGTGAGTCCGGAGGTGACGAGCGCGATCTGTTGGAGCGGGGGACAGCTGCTGGGCGGGATTTTCATCGTGATCAGCGATAAGCTGCAGGATGGGGAGAGTGGGGGAGAGGGGGGTAGCGTGCCTTGGAATATGCAGAGGGCGTTGTGGTTTCATGCTGCGATTGCGCTGGCGGTGGTGGCGCCGCCGATGGCGTCGGGGATGTTTGGAAGGGGCGACAAGGTCAGGTTGAGGAGGATGGAGGCCGATAAGGCGTATAATAGGGGGGAGAGGGTCAGTGTGGATATGGAGGTCTGAGGCGGCTGCGTGATGTATTCTTCGGTCTATATCAGTATCTATATGGGTCGGTCGATAATGTCATGTTTCATTCTTTTTCGTTCCGGGTCTGAATTCACAGTCTGATTTTATCGATGCAATATCCGTGTCATCTGTGCAGAGGAAGAGCGTTCTATAACTAGGAGCATAATTTATTGTCAACACTGCAGCACGTGACACCAGAGACTATTTTACTGCATCGACAGCAGACGGTTTGGATATAAGTCAACGATTATGGAATGATGTATTTATTTTGAATTCTAGCCTTAATTAATACATGAATGAAGGAAAATGGCATGATTTGGGTGCATTTGAGTTTCTTCACGTGATGCTGGTGAATTTTTCGTATTGATCGCACGAGAAGGGGTATATTGCTCCTTCCTTTCCGGACAAGACATAGGATTTTATGAACGAGAAAAGTATTCTAAATTCTTCAGACGATTTTCCTTCCTGTGGGAAAATTTCCTTTTTTTTCCTTCTCCTGCAAGCGTAAATTAGAGGCAGAGAAGAGCATCAGCGTTTGTACTTCTACATCAGGTCATCAATTATCACAAAGTAGGGGAAAAGGGTCAGAAGGGATAATGGCCAACGGCGACGTTTGCATGACGGGAACGAGCGCAGCCGATCCTGATGCAGAAATCCCGAGCCGGATCCGTGAGCTCATCTCATGGGCAAAATCGCACGGAGCATATCTGAACGACGACGTCGAGGTCTACAGCTCTCCCGACTACGGCGTCTCTCTGCGAGTTAAGAAAAGCATTTCCCCCACCGCACAATCGCAGAGACGCAGCAATGGGCACTTGGAAACCGAGGAGCTCGCGGAAGCGCCGCCCGGGGCTCGCAAGCTCCCAGCGCGCTCTCGTATTGTGTCCTGTCCCTTCGATATCTCGCTTTCATACCTGAATGCCCTCGACGACTTCCACGGCCTCTGGGCCCATTCCACGCCTTTCCCAGAAGAGTTCATCGCGACTATGGAGCCGAAAGTTATTGGCTGCTTTTTTCTCATCCAGCAATTCCTCACTTCAGATACCTCGTACTGGGGACCGTACATCCGGTCGCTGCCGCAGCCGTACGAACGAGAGAAGCTCGCCACGCCGCTTTACTATTCCGAGAGTGACCTGAAGTGGCTTCAGGGTACTAATTTGCAGGCGGCCGTTGCGGAGAGACACGAGATGTGGCGGAAAGAGTTCGAGGCGGGCAGGGAGGTCTTGGAGCGGAGTCTGGACCTGGAAGGGCTGAGGGGGAGATGGACGTGGGAATTGTACAAGTGGGCATCTACCATCTTCAGCAGCAGGAGCTTTATCTCGGCCCTGATTCCGCCCGAGGTGTATGGTGATCTTCTGGACCAACCTGCGGGTCGATTCAGGAGCTGGCGAGAGAAGATCAAGGCGGAGGGCCCGTATCCGGTGCTCTTCCCCCTTCTGGATATTGCGAACCATGATCCGAATGCGAGAGTGGAGTGGTTCGTGGAAGCGCAAAAGCCTCCCAGGAGCTTCAACCTCATCACGGATGATGAGATAGCAGAGGAAGCGCAGATCTTCAACAACTATGCGCCGAAGGGAAATTCAGAGTTGTTGATGGGGTATGGGTTTCTAGTAACGGGCAAAGATGATTTTATGATTGAGCTCAAATGTCCGAGCGAGGAGAGAAGGGACATTAGGAAGGCGCAGAATTGCTACAGAGAATCAGAGGAGACTGATGGTCGATTGATATACCTTATCAAATCGGCGCCATACTCGCCCACCCCAGAGGTAGGCAAGATCGAATTTCCTTTCTTCGAACACGGCCTGATCGACACTCTCGCTGTCTTGGTCGCGAATGAACGAGAAGCGGAATTTATGTTGGACAACCCTCAGTACTGCCCAGAAAAAAACTTGGAGAAATCTCTTCATACGTTCATGGGAAGGAATACATTATGTCTGATGTCTTTTCTTTCACAACGAGTGCAAATTGCTCTCCGCGGGATGCTAGAGACCAATCTGGGGTGAGTCGATCCTTCGTTCTCAAGAATTTAGGCGCAGTGTCTGACATCCATAAAGCGAGCCACAATCCCCCTTTCAATTCACGGCGCAAAAATATCGCAACGGGCAAATAGCCACACTACTAGGCGCCGAAAGTCGCCTGAGAGCACAGCTAAAGCATGCCGAGATCCCGACCGATCCAGATACTTACAAAGATGACGATTGGCCCAAGGGCTGCATCCTCGACATCTGCTCCGCCTTCACCTACCTCCAATCCAACCACTTCCCCGCCTGGCGTGCGGCAGCCGATGCCATGGAGTCCGTGATCGGGCTGGATCTGGGCAAAGCCCAGGGCCCGCGGACGATCGAGGAGAAAGACAAGAATTTACCAGTGTCCGATGTGAATTTCCGGGCTGTGATACCCGAGTGGGACTTTGTCCTGCTGAGTCTCTGGGTCTTCTGCGTACTAGTGATATATTTCTCCGAGGAGAACGATCTGAGCGATGGGATAGACCTGTGGATAGAAGATATGCTGAAGTAAGGAATCCATCTCTCTTGCCCATGAAGCGATTTTGAAACTAGGGAGAGACACTGACGCTACTGCAGGGTCTACCACATCACTTCCGACGTCTTCGACTTCTACAGCGACGATGGCGACAAGCACGCGCGATCCATGGAACTCCTGGGGTCGGTGCCGAGTTTTGCAGCCACACGAGGTTGTCCCTTCGAGCTGAGGCGGGAGGTGCAAGACCGGATCCTGAATGTGGGCGCGGGGTTCAGGGAGTCCGGGGCACAGGACGCGTGCTTCCAAATGCTGGCCCATCTCGCGGCGAAGATTGTGGCGGGGGAGATGTTGGAGGTGCAGATGGTGGTGCGGGGGAGGCCGGAGGACCCGAGGATCACGTGGGATAGAGAGGAGGCTGGCGGGTTGTTGTTACAGAAGGCGCTGTTTGTGAGGAGGAGGGAGGATGAGTAGATGGTGGTGGTGATAAGAAGCTGGGATCGGGGAGATGTTGAGGGATGGACGTTGGGAGATAAATAGAGGGTTATGCAACCAAATCGCAGGATTTGCACGCAATTGGACAAGAGAAAGAAAGACATGAATACAAGTCTAGTGCAATGTCCCATAAACGCCAACTGAAGCAATGGCAAGTCTAGTACGTAATACATGAGAAACAGAAAAACAATCCGTGATGCCTGATATCCCATCCTTTGTAATCACAGCGGCGAAATCGACCGAGAAACGAAACCACGATCTATCTCCTCTCCTCTCGCACTCCGTGATTCCATCATCGACCTTCTCCATAAAGGCCTGGCGCCACCACCCATGCCCGATCCCCCCAACAGCATCATCCCTCACCATCCCCCTCCATGGCCACGGCCGCCGCCGGTCATGATGTCGTCGAAATCCGCGAGAACCCTCCTCATGCGCTCCTCTGCCTCGGCGAGGATGTCGTCGCCGGATGTGCTCTGCGTCGGGGTGTGGGGGCTGTTGTGGGAGAGGGAGACGTGGGAGATGTGGCGCGCGAGGCGAGAGGGGAAATCGGGGTAGGGGGTTTGGAGGGCGGAGGGGGCGCGGGGACGGGATTTCGGGGCGGGTCTGAGGGGTGTTAGAGTGCGGATTGCGGATGGTGAAGATGTTGGGGGGGGGGGGGGCGGGGGGGGGTTGGTGGCGGGGGGGGTAGGGGGGGGTGACGGGAGGGGTGGGTGGAGGGCAATGTTTGGGGGGGGGGGGGGGAAGGAGGGGG
>Ga0123337_10000730_pt1 | contig 50410 bp, 50 predicted proteins | sample frozenSSSSmetaG_FD_89792 | JGI IMG/M metagenome (GOLD analysis project Ga0123337, IMG submission 89792) | Glacier valley bacterial and archeal communities from Borup Fiord, Nunavut, Canada, to study Microbial Dark Matter (Phase II) -... | ecosystem: Environmental > Aquatic > Freshwater > Ice >... | reverse complement strand
GGGAAGGGGGGAGGGGAAGGGGGGGGGAGGATGGGGGACGCACAGTAGTCGGGGGCTTCGGGGGGCGAGGCCATGGCTGCGGGGATTTATTTGCCTGAGGGTGCCGTGCGATGCGAGGTTGGCTTCGTGTGGTATATGCAGTTGTAAGAAGGTATCGGATGTCTGGAGAGCTGTGTATGGCAGAATACCGCTCCTCCCAAACTTTGGTGGCGGATGAAGCTGAAGATGTAGACTCTAGGAAGCCATGCGCGTCACAGCTGTGGCGGAAACTTGTGACATGTGGCTTGATTGCCATCACCTGACTTAGCGCCTGTACCCTTAATTCCTTAGCGCGCCCCACTCCCCGCCCCCTTTCCCGGCAATCCCCACTCCCCAGCCTCCCCTGAGGAGCTGTCACTGTCAGCATTCAAATAGTCGGCCAGCCAGCCAGCCAGCCAGCACATACCTACATATAAAGCATCTCCACCTCACCGCCGCGGCCGAATCGCAATATCGCATCACATCCTGCGCATCCATATACACCCATCCCACGAATCTCCCTCTCATCGCGACCCAACTCCCTCCTCCGCATCAACGCCCGACGCCCCACCGCGCACCGCGCACCGCACCGCATCGCAGCACACCGACGATGGGCTGGTTCGACGGCGTCTCCTCCGTCGCCCTCGGCGGCCGCGCGAGCCCCAGCCGCAGCAGCCGCCACGGCGACGGCCACAAGAAGCACCGCAAGCAGCCCAAGACGGGCCCGCCGACGACGGGGAGCAGCTTCGGCGACTGGGCGGCCGGGATCTCGAAGCCCAATCGGAGCACGGCGAGCTTCTTCAGCGTGAACTGTACGTCCCCCCCCACTTGTTCTCCCCTCTTCACCCCCGACGACGCTGACACCCCCAGCATCGCGCTCCTCGACGTCGTCGTACCGGCGCTCGCCGCGCCGCGGCTTCGTGGCGCGCATGTACGCCGAGCTGCGGCGGCTGCTGCGGCGGCTGGGCCGCCTGCTGGCGACGCACCCGCTGAAGGTGTTCATGCTGGTCGTGATGCCGCTGGTGACGGGCGGCGCGCTGACGGCGCTGCTGGCGCGGTTCGGGCTGCGGCTGCGGCTGCCGGGGGCGCTGGCGGGGTTGGGGGGCGTGGGGGGGTTGATGGGGATGGCGAAGATGTTTATCTGAGCGGCGGGAGGGGGCGGTGGGGATGGGAGGTGGGGGAGGGGGAGGTCTATGATTAGGCGTTTGGTCTGCGATGTCGCGTTTGCCGAGCGAAGACGGGGTCTGCTGCTTGTATTGATGGAAGGGCAAAAGAACGATATACCCTGCCGCGCAGCCTAGAAAAGAACGACATGATGACCCCTTTTGAAAATGAAAGAACTATATGACCTAACACCGCCTTGCCCACCCTACCTGTGATATGAGACTCGTGACTGCCCGCCGCATTGGGTTCTCGATGTCCAGGAATACGTTTCTCTTATTATATTCATGCATGATATCATCCTTTGCGCAAGTCTACAGGGAATGTATTCACAGTAACTCGTTCATTCTATGCTCTTCCCCCAGCTATCCATTCATCTATCTCATCTCGTCACATTACCAAGATACCGCACCACACATGTACTCATACAATGGCATCCATCCATCATCCGTCCATCCAGCCACCCATCATCCATCCATCCCAAACTCCAATTCCCCCCTCCAAACTAGCCATCCCATCAATACAAACCGAGGACGATCTGATATATACCAAGGCCCCCCCTCTCTCTTTCCCAGAAGGTGCACTGAGCTCTAACCTTTAAACACGCACAAGAAAGCAGACAACAAGAACATCCACAGGCAAAATGGGTATAAATGAAAAGGCGTCCAAGCCGCGCCAAACCAAAATATAGACAGCATCAGCCACCCGCTCTGCCATAATCAAACAAACTCCCCGAACGCCGCGTGCTCGGCTCGGCCTCCACGCCCACCCGTTCGCGTCTAGGCAACCACCGTCGGCGGCTCCGCGTCGATCACCACGACTTTCTTCTCAGCGGGAACCCGGATGCTCCCCCTCGCGCCCTTGACCAGCTCGCCCTTCTCCACGCGGTCCTGGATCATCTCGTCCAGCATCCTGCTCATCTCATCCACGCTCTTCGGCCGCTTCTTCCCCCTCGGACTCGACAGCAGCGGACTGCCCGCCTCGCCGGCCACAGGCGACATGTTCTCCTTCCCGGGCGTATTCGCCAGCCCGCTGGTCTCTAAGAGGATCGAACCCGACCTCGCGGGATCCACGCTCCGATCGGCCGTATCTCGCGACCGCGCCGCCGACCGCAGCGCCGTCAGCATGTGGTCCTTATCGTCGAGGCGCGCGCGCAGCTCCTGGATCTCAGCATCCTTCTCCTTCAGCAGTGCCGCGACGCCGTGGTCCTCGCCGACCATGATGCCGCCCTTGGCGTTGAACCCGATCGAGGCGCGCGAGTGCGAGCTGCGCCGCGCCTGGAGCAGGCGCTTCTCGAGCGTCGAGATGTACCGGTTCTTGTCCGCCAGGTCCGCCTGGAGAGCGCGGTTCTGCGCCGCGAGCGACGCGTTGCCGTCGCCGAATTCGCCGAGCGAGTCTTCGTCGTCCAGCGAGACGTGGTCGCCGCCGGATGAGAGGCGTGCGCCCTTCTCGGATGAGGGGAGCTGGCCGAGAGTGGATTGCGAGGCCATGGACGTGCGATGCTCGAGCGACTTGCGACTTTCGTTCGTCGTGGAGGGGGCGAAGGATGAGCGGGCAGACATCGAAGACAGTGCCCCGTTCGATGTCATGGTCGATAAGCGCGGATGCATACCAAGGGAGGAATACGATCCACTATTGACGCCTGTCGATTTCGAGGAGATGATCAAGCGGTTAAGATGCTCAATACGCTCCTTCAATGCCGTCCGAGCGAGTTGCATCTCGAGCATCTGTTCTTCATGGCGTTGCTCGGCCTCCTTCTCCCTCTTAAATTCCTCTTCGTCGTCCTTCTGCTTCGCTTGGTTGTCTAGTTGGCCACGCAGCTCTTGGATCTCGAGACGGTATCTCTCAAGGAGGACTCTGGCGCCTCCATCGCCACCAGCACCTAGAGATTCCTCTGCTTTCTTGGCGTGACTGACGATGTTGTTCTTCGCTCGGGCGGCAAACTTCAACGTATTCAACGTCTCACCAGTATGAGTATTGGCCGCCGCCGCACTGCCGACAGATCCAATTTGAATAGTGCAAAGAATGCTGACGAGGGAGTCTCCAGATAAGGCGCCTTGGAGTAACCGAGTCAGCTTGCTGTCACGATATGGCAAGTGCTTCCCATTCTTGTCCATTGGCTTGCCGTCCTTATCCTTATCTCCAGAAAGACGAGCAATAACAGTGCCCAGTGTGAGCAAACTCTTGTTGATATGGGAACCTTCCTCTCTTCGCTCTTTCGTCTCGGCAGCTCTCTCGGAGCCCGCGAGATCAATCAGACTGAGCGTCGACACTCGGACGCCGCCTGGTACCAGACCAGACCTCTTGTTTTCAGACATCGCACCGTTCCCGGGGACGCGCTCTCGACTCTCCACGACGATCTGTACGACGGCGTGACTGCGGGAACTGCGGGCATTAAACTGCGTGCTCGACGTCCTTCTCGCATGATCACCTCGTGCAATGACGCGAAGCAGCTGCGTCGGGCTCTGCACGATCTCCTCCTTGAGGGGGGTCGCATAGACGCCACGCTTCGCGTCTTCTCTGAGCTTGATTTCTTCCTGCACAGGGGCATTCGCTCCAACGGCATTTGGCGGCGGAGGACTCAGCAGGTCGTGGATCTTTTCGTTGTAGATTTCAAGATAGCTGACTCGGAGCAGGAATTCTCGAGACGGGGTTTCGCGGATGTAAGAGAAGATGTCGGTGATGGCGAGAGGAATAACACCTGGATTCGTGGCTGTGCCTTGCATGGAGAACGTCTTTCCCGTGCCCGTCATACCGTATGCAAATACCGTTCCATGGTAACCCTCCATGACTCGTCGTACTAATCTCTTGGCGGAGCCATCGTATACTCGTGCGTTGTTATCATGTGTCGCAAATACGTTATCTGGAGAACATTAGTACATGCGGAGTAGAATTGTGTGCATCTGATCCATACCATAATAATAGTCACCACTCTCACGGCCCTTGTAGGCGACGAGAGACCTTCTACCATCAACCATCCATTCCCCATCGGCTTTGCTTGCCCCAGGACCATCACCACCAGCATCAGGTCGCACACGAACGCTGACAATAACATTGCCCTTCATCTCGGGTGTTTTAGACGATCCGTCAGCAGGCGCTTCGGCAGACGCCAGCCTTCCTCGGCCACCTTCGGGTGCATCGTCGTAAGTGGTGGCAGTTGAGTAGGAGTCCTGCGCCGAAGAGCTCCGGCTTTGTGGTGGAGATGGAAGGCTCAACAGGCCATCCGATCCTCTTGCGCCAGGTCCACTGGATATTGACTTCGACGTTCCACTTCCGTTCAAGAGACTGGGCGACGAGCCTCCACCGTAGCTCAGCTGTGCGCCTGGACCAAGTGATGTCTTTGTTTTTCGCCGCAGAGTCTTCGAACCTCCAGGCGCAAGTGGGCTGAGAGGGCTGAGTGGGCCGTCGCTCGAGTTCCTGTTCAAAGGCACTCCCAGTCCTGCCGTGCCTGCTGAAAGTGGGCTCGGAGGCAGGCTAGACGTCCGTACGCCGCGCGGTGGTTGTGGAAAGGAATTTATGCTTATGGTTTTGCGTATCGTCTTGCCTGCCCCGTTGACGCCAGGCGTTGCTCTTGGTTTTGGGAGACTCTTTGGTAGAGGTGTCACAGAGTCCGATATGCTCGTACTCGAAGGTGCTCGCAGACCGCTTTTGGGTAAGGGGGTCGAGAATGCTGCCGGATCTGCAACGGTAGGTATGCCCCCGGTGCTTTTCCTCGTCTTGGTGGTGGGTATTGCTGGCAATGCGGATGTCGGAGGGCCGTACGACGGCCTCGAAGGTCGTGGTATTGATGCTGCCATTGTGTGGTCTTGCAGTCTTTGAGTCGCGAAGATGGCTGGTATTTATTGCCTTCGACTGATAAAGGAATGCTGATTTCCCGCAAACGTTGTGCCGTTTTGTGGTTCCAGACAATGAAAACCCCCAGCCTTTGACTCCTCCAGTGGGATTGTCGAGATTGCCGCAGCGCAGTTGTCGAAGTGATGGAAGTCGAGGGTAATTACCGAAATGCGAAACACAGATATTGCCGATCATGAGCCTGGGCAACTGTTCTGCAACAAGTTCTGCAAAGCGATCACTCTGCTGCCGATTCTCACTCGAAGTCGATGCTCTCTCTCTCTCTCTCTCTCTGCAGAGGCTATGCGACTCGACTCGGTGGACGCGAGAGTGAGACTTCGTGTCTAGAATAGGATGCGAAAAGGAGATCACGTATTGAAGGCTGTCCCGTGCATGTGGAGGGAGTGAGTGAGTACTCCGTATGTATGTATCTGTGCGGAATGCGGACGTGCATTCAACGACCGTGCGGGCAGGACCTAAGGGATCGTGAAAAAATCGCAGCGATTGGCGTTCGTGTGGAGTCTCCTGGTATCGTGCAGTGTTGAGTCGAAGGAGCCCTCTGATAATTGTAGGTGTGTATTATGTGTGTATTATGTGTATATTATGTGTATATTATGTATGTATGTTTGTGATGTGTCGTCTGGATGGAGTTGATGCACTGCGTCGGAGAAGATCGGTACTCTAATCAATATGACAGCGGCACATTTACATCACGGGCGAAGGAAGCGTGGTAGCGAGACGCAGGTACGGAATGGAAGGAATTCGTTGACAGGTGTCAGACAGTCCGACAGTCAGACATCAGGCAGTCAGACAGCTCGAGGGTTGTTGATCTCGACGTAGCCGTTGTACAAATAGCTGTCGTAGTTGTAGTTGTAGTTGTCGTCGTCGCCGTGTCGTCGTCGCCGTTGCTCGCGAAGAAAAGGTGAGGATGCTCTCTAGTCTGGGGATATTAGAGGCTTTACTATGGTAAGGAGGTATGGTAGGTAGGTATCATAGGTATCATAGGTATCATAGGTATCATAGGTATCATAGGTACATACCTACGATAGGGCGATAGGGGTAATACACAGGTACTCATGATACGACCTCGTTGTAAAATGAGAGTGATGGAGTGCAGGAGTGCAGGAGTGGAGTGCAGGAGTAGAGTGCTGTAGAGTGCTGTAGAGTGCTGTAGAGTGCTGTAGAGTGCTGTAGAGTGCTGTAGAGTGCTCTAGAGTGCTCTAGAGTGCACTGTGGCGGGCACTAGGTAGGTACCTTACTGCAGGCACTCCAGGTACTCCAGGCACTAATCTCCGTGGTCAGGGCAGCTCTTGGCCCTGGATTGGTGTTCACGCCGACCCTGGGTTGACGACGCCGACCCTGGGCCCTCGCTGTTGTGATCCGGCACTCTCACTTGATGTGTGATGTACATGTGATGTATATATCTGTAACTTTAGGGATAATCAGACACTTCATCCATGCATATGTACATATATATACAATATACATACACCACTACTACTCACTGCTACTCACTACGCCATCACAAAAATAGAGGTGACGGTGGCTTGCAGACCCTCTTCTTCCTCTTCCTCTCCCTCTTCCCTCCTGTAGGGAAATGATGATAGTCCGGCTATGCTCCAAAGCCTGCCGCCCCCAGGCTTCTCCCCCCTATCGACTCACCTCCACCGCCCCCATTGGCGGCCGAGGGGGCAGCCAAGAGAGAGGGAGGAGGAGAGGGAGAGGAAGAAGGAGATGGAGAGGGAGAAGGAGAAGGAGAGGGAGAGGAAGAAGGAGATGGAGAGGGAGAAGGAGAAGGAGAGGAAGACAAGGAGACAGGGAGACAATAGACAGGAGACAGGGAAATTCTCCATTCAGCCTGCCGGCACCTCCCTTTCCCTCCCCTCCCCCCCTCCCTCCCCCACCCGTAGCCTGCGAACGTCAACCCCCTGCGAACGCCCACGAATATATACATACATACATACATACATACATACATACATACATGCACACAAATCATCCCAGTCCTCTTCGCGAACCCGCTGCTTCCGCGAAACCTGCTCCATCCACTACGAAGTACTAGAGGATCTTTCTGTTTTCTGGCCCTTATTCTCTGATTATAACTAGCCCCTACTCAATCACATCGAGCACGACAAACTCCTCCCCCTCTTCCTCTCCAAAACCTTAGCCTCCTCAACATCATCGCCAGCCCTCATGCAAGCCCCGTGTTACAGACCGACAGAAGCAGCCAGGGAGGCGCGGAGCTAGAGTACTTGGGTACCTACCTACCTACCTAATTTACCAGCGCTGTGTGTGTCGTGCGCCTCCTCGTGGAGGTGAAGAGCCTATCTGCTCCGTACATACATACGCTCTCTGGAATCACTGCATGTGATGGATGTGAAATGACGAGCCTCTATTCTGTGGTCTACTACAGTACCCACACACACAGAAGAGCAAAGCACAGTAGAGTTGTCGACGGCGACAGTCCTGGCTGGCTGCCATCCATCTACCCATGACATGCCAGCGCAGCTGCGGAGATGGGGAGAGGGAGAGGCAGGAGATGGAGATGGAGAAGACCACCTCAGCATATTGCGCTGCTTGATCAGGTTTCATTGTCCATTCCCATCCCATCCAATTCCTTAGTACATATCTTACTCCTCTATTCGTACTCTCTACTCTACTCTACCCTACTCTACTCTACCCTACTCTACAACCCCACACATACTTATAACCCCCGACCGACATGGCAAAATAGCATAGACACAAGCACAGCACAACCACAAGCACAAGACCAGAACCCCAAAAGTCTAAAAATCATATCATTCCCCCTCTATTATATGCGCCAGCCAGCACAGCATCACCATCCCCCACGTACACAAAGCAAGAAACGAATCCCATTACAAAGGAGCATACATAGATAGCGTAGAGCTGCAGCGGCAGCCGAAAATGAAAGTCCCGACGACGTGGCGCCCAAGTCAGATCCAGGCATATGCATAACCCATCCGGATCCCCCGTCTCACCTCCTCCCCTTCTTCTTCCTCCTCGCAGGCTTCTTACTTGACGCCACAGACTCCCTCCTCTCCACCCTCTCCGGCACAACCCTCACCCCATTCCCCCGCTCATCGCTCTCCTCCTGCTCGCTACTCTCCCGCTCCTGCCTCTCCTCCTCATCCGCAACCTCAACTTCCCTCCTCCTCTCCCTCTCCCTCTCCCTCTCCATCTCCCTTTCCCTCTCACGCCCCCCCGCCATCTCCCCCGCCTGCCGCCCCTCCAGCCACGCCCCTCCCGGCAGCGACCGCCTCACCGACGAATACTGCACGTCCGGCGGCCCACTCATGTACCGCCTCCCGCCAAACTCCGCCGACGGCAGCGGCGGCGTCCCGCTGCGCACCTGGTACTCGAACGGGTCGTGCGAGTACTGGCTCGACATCGAGTTGCGGCGCGAGTCCGACGGCACCCAGCCCTCCTCGTGCGGCAGCAGCGGGCGCGGGCCCGTGGATGCCGACGCCGAGGACGTGGGCCGGCCGCCGTCCGAGACGTGGCGGTTAGGCACGGGGTAGCCGTAGGGGTGTTGCTGGGGCGGGAAACGGTGGGATTGCGAGTATGCGAGCGAGGAGCTGGAGCGCGGACGGCTCGGAGAGCTGTGGTGGGATGACGGAGGCCGGAGGTCGATCGGGGCGTACGTCATGCGGCCGTCTGCTCCCTCGACCAGCATCCCTGGCCCGGAGTCCTCGAATTGGTATTGTTTGCTGTATCGTCGGGATGCGGGACGCTGGCTATCTGAACGCTGCAGATCAGGCTGGACTATGGGGACGGTAACCATAGGAGGGCTACTCTTCTTCTTTCGTCGCTCGCTGCCGCTGCCCTTGTCCCTTTTAGATTTTGATCTCGACAATGCCGCGGCCGCCTGTATTCGCTTCCTTCGATTCTCCAATGCTGCAAGTTCGTCCTCTCGAAGTTTGACCTCCAGCTTCCCCTTGTCCTGAGCTCGCCGTATCCGTGCCAAGGCAGACTGCACCAATGCCTCCTCCTTATCCCGTAACGCCACTTGTGCCGCACTCACATTACTCTCATCGCTCTCCTCCGACCCACTGCTCTCCGAATCCGACTGGTATGCATATGCTTTTCTCGACTTGGGCGCCGAATCAACGCCCGTGAACTGTAAAGGATCACTAAAAAACCGCCCGCGTCCACCATCAACATCGACTCCCTGTGTATCTGTGTCATCACTATCAAGCTCCTCCACGCGTCTGTCCTGTTGGTACAATGCTTGATCCCGCCCCCACTTTCTCCGCTGCTTGCTCCCCTTCGCCCCCGGTGGTCTTCCCCATGAGGGCACAGATTTGGGAGATCGCGGCCGACCACCTAGACCGCCTCCCCGGAAAAAGCCGCATCGATGGGTTTGTCCATGAATGAGGCATGTCCTAGGATGGTGACTCCGGACGCGCCGATGAGCCAGAGGATTGTGGAGAATGGAGATGCGAAGAAGCCGAGGGGGATGGTGACGATGAGGAGGAAGGTGTAGAGTTGTGATGAGGTGACACGGGTGCTTCCAAGCTCAAGGTCTCTGCCATCCAGCTTGCCAATTCCCCACATTCCGCCCACGACGAGGAGGATGACGAAGAGAAGTAATGGGTTGGTGACCAAGCTGTAGATGCTGAGCATGACGAAGACGGCGGCATAGTTGCTCGAGAAGTGGCCCAGGTTCCAGTTGACGCGTGATTGTGCCTCGGCGAAGTTCGCTGGCTTGGAGAGACGCTTGATGTCGAGGAACTCGGAGATGGGCCGAATGTTGGCAAAGCGGGAGGCGATCGACTGTGACCGCACGCCCGAAAAACGGTCAGAGAGGTTGAACCTCGACGTGAACACGTCCAAGGGGATCTGGATTCGAGACATCGCGGATGACATGAAAGATGCGCTGGGGGAAACAGAGGTATTCGGGTTGTTAAAAGGCTATTGTGCCAGATATAGAGAACTTCGAAGATGCTTCGTGAATCGAATTGAATGCAGGCAACCAGGCAGGCGTTTGTCCTAGTCTATCGAAAGATAGAAGATTGTCGCGTGTTGCTGTCGTTGCGAGGGAGATCTGTCAAAATTGTTCAAGATGGACGGGGCGAGCTGAGTTTCTGTAGACAGGGGTTGTCAGTACAACACGGTAAGAATGCGTAAGCTGCGAAAACAGCGGGATGATGACAGCTCCGGGTAGAGGATGTACAATCCCTAGCTGTCAGACCAACGAACCTTTTTCTATGTACGGGGGAAGTCTAATGTCAACAACGAAGATGTGAGTTTGTGAGTTTGCGAAAATGCTGGAGAGGTTTTCGCGGTCTGTAATCTAAAGTTTCGAGGAAGCACAGGGGCCTCAGTGCTCAGTGCTCAGTGCTCAGTGCTCAGTGCTCAGTGTTCGGAAATAGACGCTCGATAATGATTGGTGATTTCACTCGTAAACGTCGTGTCCAGGAACGATTTTGTGTCTTTACGGAGTATTCCCTATATCCTATATCCTATATCCTATGTCCTATATAATATTGACGACTTAAGTAAGCATCTGGCAGTAGGGTATCCGCAGACTAGAGCAGAGAAGAGCTCAAGCTCATCAGAGGCCAGCGAACCTTGTATCTGAGTCGGAGTACATACCTATGCTGAAGAGGAAGTGAGAATGCTGAAGATATGTACTTCGATATGCACTGCACGTCGGTGACGAATACGCCACGACTTGGCTGGAATGGACCTTCGCCCTCCTCACTTGGTCGAATTCCCGGGACACTCACACGCGGTTCCCCTGTTGACCTGGCATGCGGCTGCTGGAGGGGCAATAGGTAGGTAATGAGTCTCTGCTTCTGCTGAAGAATAGAGGACGAAGAGCAGATATGACGGTGACAGTCAGGATCAGCGGCAGAGGTGAGAATGTAGATGGAGAAGGAGGAGGAGGAGGAAGAGGAAGGGGGGAGGATGTAGACGGAGGAGGACGAGGAGGAGGTGAGGATGTAGAGGGAGGAAGAAGAGGAGGAGGAAGAGGAAGAGGAGAAAGAAGATGAAGAAGAAGAGGAAGAGAGGTAGAAGTTGCAGAATATGTACATCTGTATCTGTGGGAATGGGAGTGGGATCGTGCAGGAGACTACTGATGTACGTCCTGCTGTCTATTGTGTATTTGTCTATTGTGTATGTCTCTTCAACGTCAATACTCCAATAATGTTCCTTCCTTAGATATATGTATGCATATATACATATATATATATATATATATTGTACTTGTACAATACAATACAGATAAGTCTTACCATGACCATCACCATCACCTCCCATCTATACAGAGATCCTGCCCGTTATTCTCATCTATACACAAATCTGACCTGTATTATTCCCATGTATACCCAAATCCTGTCCGTTATTCTCATTTCTACAAATCTGACCTGTATTATTCCCTTTCCCATATGTATATACCCAAATCCTGCCCGTATTCCTCTACATCCACCTCGATTGGAACACGACACCCTCAGCACTGAGCAGCCCACAGCCCAGACAGTGGCCGTGCCCTGTAAGTTGCAACTGTCTAACTCGCTAGTCCCACATTAAAGTGTAAGTGACAACGTCGCAAGTACTCCAGTACCCAGTACCTCCGTATTATCGAGGTGCGACCGGAAATATAAATCTCTACTACTGCTGCCACATCGCCTTGTGTTATTGTACAAGCAGCACAGCACAGCAATCCGAGCCAGCCCGATGGTGACGAGATCCTGAATTACCATCACTTCCTCTGCTCCTGGCAATTCATTGTCAACTACCACAACCATGCGCTTGTCGCTCCTCTCCCTCTCCTTCCTGGCCTTCGTTGTCACCTTAGTGGCTGCGTGGAGCCCAGAAGGTATGTACCACCACCACGACCTCTCCCCTCCCCCAATGCCTCCTAAACTAACAATCGCCCCCCCCCCCCCCCCCCCCCCCCCCCCCCCTCCCCCCCCCCCCCCACCCCCCAAAACATACAACCCCCCCCCCCCCCCCCCCCAGACCACGAGATCTTCCGTCTGCGCGACGAGATCGAAGCCTCCGAGGGCCCCGATGTCACCTTCTACGACTTCCTCGGCGTCGCGCGCAACGCGAACCAGGACGACCTGAAGGCGGCCCTGAAGAAGAAATCCCGCACCATGCACCCGGACAAGGTGAAGCGCAGCTTCGTCGCGTCCAAATCCACGGGCAAGGCCGCCAAGGGCGACAAGCCCGGCGTCCACGTCTCCAAGGGCCCGAGCCAGGCCGAGGTCAAGGCGGCGCACAAGGCCGCCAGCGACCGCTGGGCGCGCATCCAGCTCGTCAAGAAGGTGCTCGAGGGCGCCGGCCGGGCGAGGTACGACCACTTCCTCGCGAACGGCTTCCCGAAGTGGAAGGGCACGGGCTATTACTATGCGCGCTTCAGGCCGGGGCTCGGCACGGTGCTGCTGGGCCTGTTCGTCTTCGTCGGCGGCGCGGGCCACTACATCGCGCTGTACATGAGCTGGAAGAGGCAGCAGGAGTTCGTCGGCCGCTACATCAAGTTCGCGCGCCATGCGGCGTGGGGCGACAACCTCGTCATTCCCGGCCTGGATAGTGCGGCGGGACGGAGATCGGGCAATAACACGCCGCCCGCGACTGATAGCGATGCAGAGGCCATGCAGCCGATGAATAGGCGCCAGCGCAGGATGCAGGAGAAGGACGCGAAAAATGAGAAGCCCGAGAAGAAGTCCAAGGCGCCGAAGGCAAAGCCTTCTTCTCCGGTCGATACGCCAACCAGCATCACCGGCCCCAAGAAGCGCGTCGTCGCCGAGAACGGCAAGATCCTCGTCGTCGACGCCGTCGGCAACGTCTATCTCGAGCAGAAGAACGATGAGGGCGAGACGCAGGAGTTCCTTCTCGATGTAAGCTTCCATCTCTCTCTCCCTCCTCTTACCTCCCCATCCCCCATCCCATCCCGTCCCACCTTCCCAACAAACCCCTACTAACACCCCCACAGCCAAACGAACTCCCCACCCCCTCCCTCCGCGACACCGCGCTCTGCCGCCTCCCCCTCTGGGCCTACTCCCAGACCGCCGGCCGCCTGCTCTCGCCCGCCCCCGCCCCCGCCCCGTCCGACACGGACGCCGAGGGCGAGGAGGGCGACGCGGAGGTCGACGCGACCGCCGACGACTCCGAGGTGCTTGCCGAGAAGGGGACTGGAGACGCGGCGGCGAGACGGGTCAAGAGTCGGAGGAACGGGCGGAAGTAGGATTCTGTGGAAATCGAAGAAGTTGGTTGGGGGACTTTGTACTCTATGAGTCGAGGGGAGGATGGAGGAGGAGGATGGATATGCATGTACGGAGTTTTGTGTAAAGTAAGGCAGGGCGGTGGGAGTAGACGGGGAGAGGTGGGGGAGTGGTTGTATGCTTGCATGGCCTGGCGCGCAAAATACAATACAAGGAGGTCTTAGTTTTCCATCCATCTATCCGGCGAAGGTTCTCCTTCGGCCTTGCCTGGCTGCTCGCTGCGCCTCTGCTGTCGACGTGCCGTTGTTTCATGCCATGCCAAGTAGAGATACCCAGCTTGCCGCAAGATACGTGGGCTCTGGGGGAAGAGCAACGGAGGCTGCGAGGGTTGCACGTCGTTCATGCTGTGCCACGGTCATACATTGTGAGGAACATGTATCCCAAGGCGATATCCTCAAGTCTCTTCCATTCTAACTTTGCAGTCGCACTGCTGTCCTCTGGAAGTGTGCCTTCGAGCACTTTCAGACGCCCTGGATGAGCAGAACACCTCGAAATTGTTTGCCTTTTCCAACAAATGAGCTCATCATAATATATACATTCCACATCTGGTGTTGCGTGAGCGACATGTTAAATGGAAGTTTGAGGATATTCTGAAGGGAATCTTAAGGCAAGTTTATCAGTTTTAGTACTCCGAATTGACAGGGTATGGACATAACATGGGAAATTCGAGGATACTCACAATCCAGTTTGACCAGATGATATGATCGAAACCAGATGTGTGCGGAGGGTGCAAAAATCTTTCAAAAGACCAACAACATGCAAATTTTCTTATAGCTCAACTTCACAAAGAGATTTCCGTTGTCCCTAGTGTGCCTATTTCTCAAGTATCTTGCATGTAAAACGCAGACGTCGTAGAATCTTCTCGGGCTGGACGGATACAAACGCGACATGTTCATATAAATGCACCTACACGCACAGCCTTCATTTATTCTTGGCTCACCTTTTAATTAGTGCATATAGTGCATATAGTGCATATTGCACTAAAGAACTATAGAAGCATCGTTCTAAGAGAATAAAGCAGCAATAAAATAAACTTTAAATACAGTTGCTGGCCAGCGAGAATGGACCAATATGCACAGTTACTGTGATAATGTATATGCAGCAACTTAAAGTCCCTTCCCTACTAGCCACATTGGAGCTTAGACTATGGTAATTTTGTGTGAAGTGCCTAGCTATAGAAAGTAGGTATTTAACAGTCATCTCAAATTGATAGTGACTGTCTGCTCCGTCTGGAGGGGTCAGTGACTGTATCAGGGGCACGGCACGCAAACGCAGATTATTTCTTGATAACCAGACACTTAAAGCTTTGTTGTATTATGTTCCTAACCAAAATGAGAGACAAGGAGCGTTTCAAAAACCCGTAGGATCTCTAAAGTCTGAATGGCAAAACCGCCTCTCCCATCGTTCAGCATATGAAGAATTCCATCACTTGCTAGCTAAGCTCATTGATGAGGAGATAAACGCAGTGGTCGTGTTGTCCCTCTGCCTCTACTTAGATCTTCAGAATCGAGTATGTGCCATAAACTCCTCATAGGTCATCTTGGCGTAAGGGGAAGGCTTGACGGCATACTTTGCATTGACCTTAAGCGGCCGATTTTCCACGTCCTTGTACCAGTTAAACATGTCCTCCAGCAACTTTCTGGGATCCTCGTATGTGTGGGCGGGAAAATCGGCTTCCCGGAGAGTGAGGAGCATCCATCCCAATGCAGTGTTGCAAAGGCTCTTCCATTGACTCTGATCTAATGGATGCGCCCCATCAGGAGGAGGCTTGCAGGTGCAGTCCACGACTTTCCACGCATCGAGGGTGAGCAGGATGCAGCGCACGTGCTTCTTCCACCGCCCTAGGGTGGTGATGTCGTGGACGTTCCATTTATCGGTTGAGAGGGTGAAGTTACTCATTTTGGGTGAGACGGCAGAAATTGGTTTGGAGAAGATCTGGTTTTCGGGAGAGCGTTGGCTTCTTATACACCTACTTCACAAAGAGGATTCTGCGTCTACTATGCAGAACTCTGCCTGTGTGTAAACAGGGACATCCACAAAGCTTCACCAGCTGAATGAATAACATGGCTCTGCTTGTTAACATGAATGGAACCAACTGCAATGTCATCTGCCTGATTTGGTTAAATTTTCTCATAAACACCACAAACTTGTGGATAAAGTCAAAGTCACAGACAGATCATAAACGGCAACCTTGGCAATTAAAGAACAAGCACAGGGTGCATTTGGGAACATATCAGACGTAGCAGAGGTATCAGAAGATGAGGTAGTTCAGGCTTCATTGTGCTATCAATTATTGGATTGCCGTGCAATGCAACTGGCATCCTGCCATACCAAAGCTGAAGAGTCGAGCCTTGGAAGACAAGGCATGCAGTAGATTGAGGTCTCCTTTTTCAACTTAGCTAAAGAACCAAATCATGATAAACGGGCTTCTTACATGCCATTCTCAGTCCCGGAAGGTCCCAAAGGAACTCCTCAAACGAACCTTTGCGACCTGGGCTCCAGCTGCTATTATACAAGAATCTCACGAGGTGAATGTGATCATTGCATGACTGAGCTGCTGTGCCATATTCCCAAATCAATTGCAATGTGAGGAACATCCATCATAAGCAATATCCACAAGTCTACCCCAAGAAGAATGTGACTTCTTCAGAGTACCATCAGTTTCTCGAATTGTTGCAAAGTAAATCACTGCGTAAAATTTAGGAATGGTCACGATCTGCTTTTGTTGTTTGTTGTTGTAGAAGTAAAGAGACGGGAGAACACAAAGCACTGATGGAATAGCGGCCCAGGGAGCGTCATCCTGCACTGAACTTCTCTTTTTATCCTCATGCCCGTTCCCTGATGGTGACAGTGACAACGGTGGAATGCTGCAACTTAAATTAGTTATCTATATAAACAAAGCTGGGAGGGTACAAACTTCATACGACTTTCTGCGTTCTCTACGCGGGACTCCATATGATTCCATGGCTGGCGTGCTGTAGTTGGACTCCTCGACGTAGTCTTGCATCTGCTGGATTACCTCGCCAGGATGGAATGTGACAATGTACCAAATCTTCTGCATGAGTTTGTCTGCGCTATCAAATTCACACGCGAAGGATCTCTGGTGAGGATGCAAGGTCAAGGTCATCCACCCCAACGCAATATCAGAGATCCTCGCAGGGCAGACTTCTGGAAAATCGATGGCTTGCCATGCATTTTGTGTTAGGAGAATAGCTTTCAGTTGATTCTTCCAATCAATAAGCGATTGCATGTCGGTGATGAGGTACTCTTGGTAACGGGGAACAATCGACATATTGCCGGTTGCACTTGGCTTGTGGATGAGAGTAGCTGTAATTCATGTTAATATTCTGAGCAGTCAAACAATATAGATACATACCACAAGAGTGGTAACGGCAGTTGTGGTCTAGGGTTGAAGAGAGGTGGTGTTGTTAAAGAGAGGAGGAAGAACTAAAACAAAAGGTGAGTATTTGGATATTCACTATTTGGACTGGTCTAACTTCACTTCTCTAAATCCGTTTTATGTATGGGGTATGGCCCAGGTAGGCTAATTCCTCCAGTGCAGTGATATAAAATGAAGGCACTGGCAAAGAACAAGGTGCAAAACTAATTATCACAATTTATGACTTTACACAAGTATAGTGTTATCTTAAAGCGTCCAGATTCAAATATTCAATTCTGATATCTGTCAGTGGCCTGAATGCCGCGATTTAAAAGTGAGTAATGCCACCACGTTCGTTCCTCCCATCTCTCATATTCTCATCCATTTACTGGGCGTACAGACATGACTGATTCCGTTAGCTAGATTAATATACCAGATGAGTAGAGCTTACCTTCAACAACTTCATTTATTCTCAAAGCCAAGGAAAGCTCTAACAGTAACTGGCTTCTCCTCATAATTGCGTTTCTTCTCTCCCTCAAGCATGTCAGGGCCTGGACGACCACCTGCTTCGACGATCTCAAACATCTTCTCCATGAGCTCCTTTGGGCTGCTAAACTCTTTCGCATACTCTTTGGCCTCCCCCTCTAAGGTCTTGAGCATCCAGCCCAATGCCACAGCCTCGGCTCGATTCGATTCCAGAATCATGGCTGGATCATGAAAGCTAGGGGGCTTATTAGATAGAGCCTTCCAGGAATTTTGAGTGAGGAGGATCTCGCGCAGTTGGGTTTTCCACGAGTGGAGCGACCTATAGTCAGTAATTTTGTACTTGAGGATGCCGTTTATGGTTGACGTATTTGCTGAAAATTGCATTTTGGATGAAGGTGGCCTAAAGCTCTATTAGCAAGAATTCCAGTAACGATAGTAAACTATGCATAAATACCTTTTCAATGGTGAAGTAGCTGCAATTCTAGTCTTATGATGTGTTGGAAAGAAAATGATGGGGGAATGTAAGGGATACGAAGCTTAGATATAGGAGAGCAAGAGGGCAAAATGTGCCCATGCATCTTGTTACTGCCTCAAATTCCCTTTGTAGATTATTTTTAATTCCTTTGTATTTAAATTCAGCAATCACTGCTACAAGCCTAGGCTTGTTGCTGCGAATAAGTAAATACAAAGAACGGTTTAGCCATTTCTCATCTTTGCATTATGTGATACCCCCTTTTCATGTGTGATCATGGGCCTCACAAAGAACGAATTAACAATGCAGACGATAAGGTAGCACAATCTAGTCGAGAATGTGAATGCGAATATGATGAAAGAGATTTATTGCTTGCAGGATACAGAACTACTCTGCATACTTATCATCGTGTTACGATTGTGTGGAATGCCAGAGATGCTTCTCTAGGTATTGTTAAGTAGGAAGACTCGCTTTAGTTGCAAGGTCTAGTCGATGGGTGGGATTGAACTCCTAGTACTGTGGGGATGACATGGTAGCTTGCATTATCACGAACTAATTTAGACAATGTTAGCTTATTGCCCATAAACACTGTATAATGCAGTTAAAGGGAATGATTGCTTACGTTAGTAACCAAAGGTTTAACTGCAGTATTAGTTAGATCTTAGTTGGATCTTAGTTAGTGTAGATAGTGAGATGGTGAGAAGGACGAAGTTATTATAGTATCAGTTGCAAGGAGGTGCGAGGAGATTGAGGAAGTGGCTAGGACAGCTGAGGACTTTGTTTCTTTGTTTGTTCTTTGTTTCTCTGTTGGGGGACGTGTCTAGAATTAGGACACCTATATTAGTATAAGAAGATGAGAAGAGTCCTAACTAGACCTTCTCTCTTCAGTTCTTATTTACTTTCTAAATCAACAGTCAGCCCTCCACTACTTGTTTTTCATATATTTGCCTTCCCTAATCTCCACGGTACTTGGCCTTTGACAGAGGTAGGTACAACAGCAGATATTCTTGTTTATCCCTAGTGTTTACACGTCCTAAGTCTCACTAGATTTGTACCCTAAAAGAAATGCTTCTAGAATATGAGATTGAGAGCATTCACTGAAATTTCAAAATTCATTGAAAGCTATGAAATCAAACGCTTAAAAGTATCTATTTAAACAGAAGTAATATGCAAGAGAGGTGAATCTAGCGTTCTAAGGATCTAGAAAGCAAAATCAGGCGTCAATTAAGGTCTCCTATTAGCTAGTGTTAGCATTGCTATTTGATTAAATGTTCTTTAGACATACCTCCAGTGCTCCATGCATTTCATAATGCTCGATTTGAGGCTGCCCGCTTTCCGCTCTTCCATTTTCTGAGATACCGCGCTGTGATCTTCCATCTGTGAAAACGGCATGGTCAAGGCTTCGACCTCTAAAGCTTCCATCTCCCGATGCAATACGTTCAGATCTTCCCACCCCTAGGAGTGACAAAGACCACACTCTGAGGACCATTTGTGCTTGCTGATCTTTCACCTCCCCACCGTCCATCTCCAGACTTCCCATTTCCAGGTGCCATATGCTCGGCTCTTCCACCCCGGGGAGTTACAAAAACGACACCCGCAGAGCTGCTGCTGCTTTGGAAGTCCTCGCCTCCCAACTTTGTATCTTCACTTCCATTTCCATCGTCAGTGCTGGCAAACTCAGGCTTTCTCCCGAGAAAATCATCCAACGTAATGAACTCTGGCCTAAACCTGTTGAACAGATTCTCCACCACCTGCAATGGGTCCTTGTATCGATCGACGCTCTGTCTCGTATAATCGTCCATTGTCAACATCATCCATCCCAGCGCAATATCCGCCAAGATCCTCCACTCCTGGTGATACAGCCTATCGTCGCTCGTCAACTGTCCTGGCTCCTTCATCTCCCCAGAGACAACTTGCCAGGCACCTTCGATGAGCAGGATGGCACGGAGCTGACGTTTCCAGACCCCGAGGCTGAGGTGGTCTTTGATGCGGATTTCTTGGTATGGAGGGTGAAGTGCTGCCATTGTATGCGAACGAGGCTTGCGCTGGAAGAAGGCTGATACACGCATTGATCTTATTTGCGGAGAGCGAGGAGTCAGTTGAAGACCGGATTGTTGATTGTTGTAATCAGAGAGTGTCTCTGTTTTGGTCGTTCTTGCGTTTTGACCTTTGTTCGCTGTGTTTAAAAGAGCTGGAAGGCAGATGCAGTGTCTGATTCAAGCTTCTCATGGGCTTCATGAAGGAATGAGATCGCTTGAATTTTCCACTGAATCACACGGGAAAGAAATGCATTTAGCGATCACATGGACGTTGTGATTGTGTGTACGCCTTCTGATAAAGTCTGAATGAGCTTACTGCAAACATGAAGTTTCGATCCTCTAGATTTGCTTATTGAATATTTTCTACACTCTATGTTTGTGCGGGCTTCTCATCTGAACCTCACACATATAATCCACCTATAGTACACATCATTTTATCATAATAACGCCAGTAATGCATCTGTATCGCCCACTTACGTCTTTATATGACCTTCTCAGCCTCTGCTACCAGATCTTCAACACTGAAAGCCGGATCTCCCTTCCCAAACAGCTCCAGCAATCTTCTGCGCTCGGCATTGTCACTGCCAAACCCATAGAACTTTTGCAAGCACATCAGCAACCATTTCGCCTCATCCACGCTGATCCCTCTCCCTTCGACCACTTGCCCTTGCAGCAAAACCAGCCCCTTCTCCTGTGCAAGTTCCAGATGGTGTGTGATAGTTGTGTGCGGCTGCGCATACTCGCCTCTCAACTTGAACTCTGCCAAGTGGGTGAAGAGCACAGTGACAGTATCTGCAGCCGGGAAAGTCCACTGAAGGAGATGTATTTCGGCTCCTTGGCCTTCACGAGGCACAGGAAGGATGAAGTGAGGGTATTTCTTCGCCGACGCCTCGATCGTCTTGTATGCATCGAGAGGAACGACGGCACAGAGGGATTGAGGATTCGAGGCGTGACGAAGGCGCCAGATGACTTCTATTTCCTTTTGTGGAAGCTCCTTTGTCTTGGCAATGTCGATAAAGTTGGAGAGAGTCTTGACACCGGGCGTGCTCTTCTTCGCAGAGGGAACTTGTGGCGGCGGAGGAGGCGGCGGGAATGGAGATGTGCTTGCCCTCTCGCTCGCCGCTTGAGGAGCTGGTGGTGGCGTGCCGTTTATAGAAGGTATTTCCACCGCTGCTGTCTTCTTCAACTCCTGGATTTTGTCCTTATAAGCTTCCTTCAATTCATTGATATCTTTCAGCCCCTCCCTGTCCACGTAAAGTAATTAGCTGAGGCTCCGTATTCAGCGATTGATCCAGAGGATTCCGAACTTACTCTCTAGCTTTCTGCGCAAGCTTCTCCTTGTACTTTTCCAATATTCTGTCCGACTGTGTTACCAGAAACCGGATGTCGTGCACTTGCGCCCATCGGCGCTGGGACGCGCGCAGATACGGCGCTGCGCCGGAAATTGTATGCCGAAGGGCAGGAACTCGCAAAGAAGCCATATTGGAGTATATGAGATGCGCAAACAGACACCCCGACGTCCTCGATTTCATGGGGAAAGGTGCACTGCTGACTACTACTACTGCTGCAGGTGAGCGGAACAACGGCAGGAGAATCCTGAGTCGCCGTAATCCGAGCCTCGGCGTCCCCATGCACACTTACCCCCTTGGGTCTAGTCTTCTCCACCAAATCCCCTCATTCCCACGATCGATCCCCCATGGGTTCCCCAAAAAACTTTGTATAAATCCCCGCATCCCCAATGGCTTTCTTCCCCCAATTTATAGACGTTTCGGTGGGCGTTTGTGTTCTGTTCTGTTCTTGTATATTTTCTGAATATCTACGTTTCTTGGGCTCCCGAGTTGGACATCTACCTCTTCACTATCATTATTCTACTTAACAGTGCCCAATTGGTTTTATAATGCCTACCAAATCTACGTATGTCTGGTTATCCTAGAATCTGATAACCACTGCTAACGCCAGCAGTTACCCGGACATTGAGATTCCGCCCACTGATATTTGGGGGCTTCTTTTCGAGAGGAAGAATAGGGACTTCTCAGATGACAAAGGTGGGCAGCGCACTTGATTACAGTGAACATGTCAGAAGTCTAATCTTAACGTCAGTGATATATGTCGACCCCGAGACCAAGCGATCCTACACATTTGCCGAAGTAAAGAAGACTGCAATTGACTTTGGCACGGGTCTCAAGGCTCTTTGGGAGTGGAAGAGGGGCGATGTGCTGGCACTGTACACTCCCAACAGCATCGACACCCCCGCGGTAACATGGGGAACCCAGTGGGCTGGAGGAGTTATATCGCCGGCCAACCCAGCATATACCCCAGAGGAATTAGCTTTCCAGTTGAAGGACTCGGGCGCCAAAGCTCTTGTAACGCAGAAAGCCTTCCTGCCGGGTGCCCTTGCTGCTGCTAAAATCGTCGGCCTTCCCGAGGACAGAATTATCCTCCTCGGGAACGAGCGAGATGGTAAATACAAGCATTTCACGAGTATCCAGAATATCTCGAGGGCGACTAGATATGCAAGGACCAAGGCAAACCCAAAGACGGACCTGGCGTTTTTGGTGTACAGTAGTGGCACTACCGGACATCCAAAGGGTGTCATGCTCACCCATGGCAATATCGTGGCAAACATTCTGATGCTCGCCTCTGGAGAAGCCGAAAACCTGAAGCCTTCAGGTGGGCCAGACGGAAATGGCGACAGAGTCCTGGCTTTCTTGCCATTCTTCCATATCTACGGTATGATTCGCGCCCTCGCCCTCCCGATCAATAGCCGCTAATACAAGGCAGGTCTCACATGCATCGTCCATTACACACTCTTCAAAGGTCTCACAACATATGTGATGGCTAAGTTCGAGCTCGAACGATTCTGCGCCATCATCCAAGACTTCAAGATCACCTATTCGTATGCTGTGCCACCAGTCGTCCTGCAGCTGGCCAAGAATCCAATCGTGGACAAGTACGACCTGAGCTCGATCAAGATGATGAACTCGGGCGCCGCACCGCTCACCCACGAGATTGTCGATGCCTTGTATACAAGCCGCAAGCTCAAAGTGAAGCAGGGTTATGGCCTGTCCGAGACCTCTCCTACGACGCATACGCAGCCGTGGGAAGACTGGCAAAAGACTGTAGGCTCCGTTGGACGTCTCTTGCCAAATCAGACGGCGATGTATATGTCGCCCGAAGGAAACGAAGTTCCCGCTGGCCAGACTGGCGAGCTTTGGGTTAAAGGCCCCAATGTCTTCCTCGGATACTTGAACAATCCAGAAGGTACAAAACATGCTCTCACCGAGGACGGATACTTCAAGACTGGAGATGTAGGACATCAAGACAAGGATGGAAACTTCTACATCACAGATCGCGTCAAGGAACTCATTAAGTACAAGGGCTTCCAAGTGCCTCCGGCTGAGTTGGAGGGTGTCCTCCTCGCTCATCCTCATATTGACGATGTGGCCGTCATCGGCGTCTATAACAAGGCACAAGCGACCGAAATACCTCGGGCATATGTCGTGCCGAAGAAAGGCGTGCCTGGAACCCCCGAGACAGAGAAGATTATTGTCGATTGGTTAGCTACGAAAGTTGCCCACCACAAGCGCCTGAGAGGAGGCGTGAGATTTATCGATGAAGTGCCAAAGACTGCAAGTGGCAAAATTTTGAGGCGGGTATTGAAGCAGCATGCAGACGCGGAGGAGAAGGCCTCCAAGGCAAAATTATAAAGTCCTGAGCTGTTTTTCATTCATAGACCGAGTTGTATACGAATATAGAAGCTATATATCCTTTTCTGCACAGCATAGTGTTTCGAAGACACTAAAACATCGCCTCCATCCGAGTATTGTTCATCAGACTAGTGATTATGTTATCTGTCCTCGATCTGACTGCCTAGGCAGATGGATCTCGAGTTATACGCTCTGATTCATCATTTGAACAAAACAGCAATCTCCAAAAAGCACATTTGCTCGCGAACAAGAGTTCACAATATATGACTCAACACCGCCTCAAGAAGCAACAGAGAACATATCGTGGGAGATCAAAGAGCATATGAGTGCTGTTAAGGTAGAGGTAATCGGCTCACACTCAATGAGCAGTTCATCAGTCTTCCGGCACTTAACTTTCGTCGATCTGACATCAAGGCAGATATCAGGAAAAAGACAAAATAATCAACATTTGAACTTTAAAAATGATTAATCTTTCTAAAGTCAACGTGCTACTCCATAACATCAGTAGATATCTCTTCAAGCATGCTGGCAAAGGAAAGGCTATTGCTAAAAATACCACGGATCTCCACTTAGGAACCTCTTCATCAGACCGCCAATCGTAAAAGTCCTGCACTGATCAGCCTCACTACGAGAATGATCTGAAGTATTTTCACTTAATGCTCATCACTTGAACAGATCCCGCGGTTTTGTTGAGGGTTAATCTTTCCAAAGACAATATCCATGTGGAATCACAGGATACCTGGCAAGATATGCTGGCAGAAGAAAGAGTATAATTTAACGAGTCTTCCACTTAAGAAAATTCTCATCAGAGGAACTACTGAACAATGTCTTGCGCAAATGATTCCCCACCAGGAAAACATCTGAGCATCACGATGATGTAGCCACCCATCGACTGAAGAGATCGTGCGGTATTATGAACGACGATGAATTGATGATGGTGTCCGGCCTTGCCAAGGAAGACTTGCCATCATCCACAGGATTGCTGACAAGTCAACATAGTGACAGTTAAAAGAATCAGTAAGTTGGGGAGGGAGAAATTAGCACGCGTCTCCCACTCAGGAACCCATTCATCAGGACTGCCAACAAAGATCATGCGCAGATCACCTTCCACTAGCAGAGCGATCTTCAGCATGACTATGTTGAAGTTATTCATCACCTGAACAGATCCCGCAGCTTGGATGATAATGATAGAGTTCCATCTCGCCGAAGTTGACCTACCATTATCCACTGAATACGGGAAAGCCAACATAACGGCAGGGGAGAACTTTTTGAGGAAGAGAAAGGTTAGTTATCACGCATCTCCACTGGGAACATATTCATCAGAGCGAAAAATAAAATGTTATCACCGATCATACTGCACTAACAGGATGATCTGCAACCCCCCCCCGAGATCTGTCATCACTTGAATATGTCACACCGTTTTGATGCTAAATAATGATCGATCTTGCCAAAGATTGCTTAAGACTCAGCTGGAATCCGAACATATCGACGGCATGACAGAGGAATAAAGAAGGACGAACAGAAAGACAGAGGCATTGACCGCTATCGATCTGTATATACTGCACTGGCATATCAGTGTCACTCAAGAGTAACTTCAAATGGCCATGAAACATCAATTCAAAACAAAGCAGTAACAAAGGATAGATGTCGGTAATCCAAGGTCTTGAAGATCGGACATTCACTGGAATCTGACCAAACATTACGGGGAAGGAACGAGTGGATGATCGATCTGATGCCGCTGGGCAAAAGAAAGCATGTGATGATATCTCAAGAAGAAAGAAGGATTAGGGATTGGGGACGATAGAAGTATTGACCCCATGTTCCGATCTGCCCAACCACTTGCAGACAGATCAAGAATAAAGGTAGAGAAACTGATGACTGATGATCGGTGACAAATGCCAATCGATCTGATGCCGCTGGGCAAAAGAAAGACTGTTGATGAAGACCAAGATCGAAGAAGGATTGAGGATGACACAAGTATTGAAATAATAGTCCGATCTGATACCGCTGGGTATATCAATCGATATTGGTGGAGGAAGGAAAATGAAAAAGAAAGAAGGAAGGATGTGGGAGGTGGAGAGTGTATTTATACCCAGGGTTGTTGCTCTGGGAATTCCCTAAGCGCGTTGATATTCACTTAAGCGCGGCGTATTAAGGCGACACGTCTGTCAACAACTCAGGTTCTCGCCTAGATTAGAAGCGTGCAAACAATGCAAATGTTGGCTAGCTCTATAATTTGGGGTTGGATACTGTGGGAGGCTTGACCGAGGTGGGTAACTGAGCATTATATCTGGAGGTGATAGAAACTCAAACAGCCTGACAGGAAACAGAAGCTACAGAGGACGATGATATATTTCCCATTAGCTATCTGGACAAATGAGAATATTTGTTAATACTGTGACACTATGCCTTTATCCACAATGCATCATTTAGATCTGTGCATGTTGTGATGAAATGTTGCGCCGTAGGGTCTATTCTTTCGGGTATTCAGGGGCAAACATCTATGTTTCTGCCACGTCTTTTGGATACGGAAGAAGAAGTCATGCTGTTGCCGAACAGTCAATGGCATCTGAGAAGCATGTACAGTTTGGCCAACACATACGATGCTACTTTTCCTAGTTCCATTAAAGTCATGCATAATGGAATGGACACAGTCATGGAACTTCTCTCAGCCCATTGTCACGGCGCCTGTTACCCACCAAGTAAGCACAAATGGCACAGTTCGGAAACCAGTTCAGAAAGATTGCAAGAATGGGTGAAAAATGCTGAGTTATAGATCTAGAATGCATCTTTACCCCCGCAGAAGTTATTCCGTCCATTCTCCCCTGTGGTCCGCTATCTCACATCCTTACGACTGCGGCGATTGTCCGCTGTCATAAACCTGCTCTACAAGACCAAAGGCTAGGCTTCTAACGATGGCAAGACACATGCTTCTATATCGAACCCAGACACCAAGCTTGACTTTATCCAGACACCTATAAATCCAGCGTCAGCAGTGGTGGCAGTGGAGGCTGAACATGGCTTTGCAGCCGAGACAGCTCACTCCTGGGAGGCGCGACCAGCCCAGCCACCTACGCATTATACGGCGCATTCCAAACTAAACGTTGCAAGCATTATAGATGTAGAAACATGCTTTTTTCGAGGATCAACTCGGTCACATACAAGTATGTGCGACATGCTGAGATAGCCTATAATGATGGGTCCTCCTCGGCCGAGTCCGAGATGGTGGCTTCGGAGCGGGATGTTGACAAATGTCAACACCCCATATCGCGCTTCTCCTTCACAAAGGACCCCGTTTAGATGGTACCGGCAGGTTAAAAATGTATGGGTCGCGACAGCCCCCGATGTTCAATTCAGAACAAAGGGTAGCAACGTTGCTAGGTAGTTTTATTAACAACGGCTATTGCTAGCGTTACCTACTGGAGGCAACGCTCTGCAACGACTCCCCCAATAGCAGGCTACTGGAGAAACCTGCTGCGCTGACTTCCATACACCCCTGCCGTCCGGACGTCTCGCCAACAGTATAACCATTGACAAGGCATCTTTCTTGTTCTGCTGTTCTGATAAATATGCTCTGGATATCGTGGGCCTTTTAATGTGATGCCCAGCACAACGAAGAATAGCCTCTCGCATTGCGGTAGATCCTCGAGGGAAGATCAAATCTCAACCAACGAATTCGCCGCTTACGAGAGTCTCCCATGGCTTGCCAGTATCCCAGACTTTCTGCATGAGTCTTCTCGCTTTGCTGACCTATAAATGACTTAGTTATTGAATCAGTGGAGATAAAAGCAAGCTTACCTGGCTCATGCCAAAATCTTCAATGCCTTTCATCCTATCCATGATGAGCGCCTTCTGCTTCTTATCTTGCGCATCACATCCAGCAGTGAACATGGGGAATAGCAAGCAGGCCTCTGCAGAAGAGCCCTTTCGGACCTTGTACAGGAGGCTAACGATTTCCCTCACGGCTGTTTGAACATCCACATCAGTTGATGCCTTGCTGAGAACCCGACGATGTAGATGCACAAGACCAGCCCAGTGAAACGCTTCATTCGTCGCCGCCATTTCGCGATTGTCCCACTGATACGTCGCCTCTTCCGACGATTGCAGATGCGGGCAATGCTGGATTAATGTGCTCGTTCTCGCATTATCAAGATCTTCAATTAGTTGCTCCGCTTGTTGTCGGATCTCTTCCGTCGGCTCCCATTCAGGTCGGACCTTATGATCCTCCTCGAGACGTTCGGTGGCACAAAGCGTAGCAAGGTCTGCAATCTTCGCCAAAATAGATACGCAACGGCTGGTGAACCCAAGCATGCAATCGATTTGATAGTCATTTTCATCGGTATCGTAAACAATGGCACTCATTGTTATTGAAGGCAACCCTTGGTGTCCACCAATGAGCCGGCCCAGGACATCGAGATATGCAAACCATCTCAGGAGAAAGTATGACCCAGCCGAACTGTCCCGCATACTCTTGGCGCCACCTCGAGCAGCTATCATTTGCCTGGCCACATCCAGATGTTGCTGCCACGGAACCTCCACGCCGAAAGCCTTTGGTGAGATAATTTCCAATGACGCGAGCATGATCGCGGCGGCAAGGCTTGAATCAGAAACTATCTTTGATGGATCATCGAGAGCGTGGCGAAGATTGGAAAATATGTCCCGGACCCATAGGGCAATTCTTGTTGCAGGTTCTGGCTGCTGTAGGAGCCTTGCTCTGTGAGATGCGGAATAAGCTAGCAACAAATTCATTAAATCTGGATCATGAAGTGCCATTTGCGGCAGTATCTTCTGAAAAGGATTCGAACTGCAGTGATGCGGGACAAGGATTCTTCGCAAATTAGCATGGAGCTAACGGATGTTTTGAAAGTATCTTACCGCGCAGTATGTGAAATGAAGTGATGGAAGTAGAGAATATTCATAGGATTCTCCATCAGAATAGACGGCAGAGGCTGAAATGAGCGGGGAAGCTTGATGAAAACGGGACTGCAACCGTCAGTCCTTGGTTCGATGTCCTCTCTGGAAATGGGGATCAGACCTTGCATAGTAGCCACCCTTTTCAAAAACAATGTCCTTGGCTTGCACACCAAAGCCAAACTCATTTGGGACATAGTCATCATCAGCAATTCGGACAAGTTCCAAATGCTCTCGCAGTGCGGCAGGGGAATTGCCAGAGATTGAATTCGCATCGTCATTCTTCCCAATATCAAAATCCTTGAATCCCCTGTCCACCCCCCAAGTCTCCATATCATCACGAGGATCCCCATACGGAAGAGGAGTGTGTTCTCTGCTCTTGAGGGAGGCCGCATACGGAGTATTGTGAGTGAATATACCAGGAGGACCTGAGAGAAGAGACTCGACAGAAAGCCTTCTAGGATCTGAGTTATGAGTGTCATGGGAAGTGAACGGTGAGAGTTTACTAGAAATATTTTTATAGCCATCGTCACTCTGAGATGACGATGCAGCTGGTGTGAGAGGTTGGCCAGAACCAGATGTCATCGAGGTTTGTGGTGAAGCACATACTGAAGTACCATAGGCGTTTGATAATACAGTAGGCGGAGGCATCTCCATAGGTCCTGGTGAGTTGCACTCTTGAGTTGAAATCCCATGGCGGAATCTTTTCGGAGGACGTTCAAATGGCACTATATTAAAATACATGTTAGATCGTTCCAATATACAATACAATAACATCTCAGGTACTCACTGCCAGTTGTGAATTCAATGAAAGAGCCACTTGTAGGGCTCTCCAGGCCTGAATCCGACGGCGATTCCAGTCCAGCACTCCGCATGGGGGAGCGGCGCAGTCTCGAAATGGCCGGCTGCTGCGCCTGGCCGGCATTCACAGGTAGAAAGTTTGAGCGATAACTATCATCTCGATAGCGGTCATAGCTCTGAGAGAACCGCTGATCATTCAGTTGACCTGTTGGCTCGTATGGGATGGACCGAAACATATCTGAGGACGGAGTATTCCGAGCCATTATGCTTGGATCTATAACGCTCATGTCCATAAGCGACTCCTTATCTGGCTTGGCCAGGAGCTGTAGCTGTGAACTATGCGGCCTGCCATGAGCTGTGTATGTGGGAGCTAGAAGACATGACGTCGTCGTGCTGTGATCCTCATCGTTGTTTTGAGCGTCGAGGAAACTCTGATGCCCCTCTTCCGCCGCTGTTGTGGCTTTGTACTGATATATTCCGAACTGTGAATGAGCAGGCTCTTTGTCGAGTGGTTCAGACTTCCTCTGTACGTGAACATCAAGGCCGGCCATGAAGGTATTGGCCGTGAAGTTGATCTGCCCCTCTTCAACAGGCTCCGTCTTCCTCTTCCCCCTTCCATCCCAATTCAAGCGCACACTGTAGTCGCAGGCCTCATCCTGTCTCTGGCAGTTGAGGCATGTTGGATGAGCCTCGTCGCACTTCACTTTCCGAGCTTTGCAAGGCCTAGGTGAAAGGAAGAGAGGAAGTCAGCGCTGTCCCTCGGAGGTAATATATATATATACTATATATATAGTGTCTCTCTCTAGCTGGTCAGCGAAAGACAAAGGTCTGAACCTACCAGCATCCGTTCCTGCTACGCTTCTTAGGCGCTGGTGCTCCAGGTTTCTTCGGTCGCGGCATCACGAACTGAACTCGCCTACCGAGGCAGAGAAGGTTTGCTGAAGCGGTGCTGGGCCAGGAGCCTTGCGTGCGTTGGGGATAATGGACATGTCTACACAAGCCGTATCCGTCACACCAGCTCGATGTAGGCTGGTTAGTCGTAGTGAGCGAGCTATGTTCCTGGCAGCTTTATCCAGTCCCCGCACGACTCTCCTAACAATACAGAGGGCGGTGCAAAAGTCATATCGGCAAGAGGGCTGTCCTGTCAATATGTACTGTAAGACTACATAATGCGGAGCATAGAGGTCCAGATGCATGGTTGTTGTGGGTGGAGGCTTAGCGGCCTGGTAGAGCGTTATCGGGAAATGATGAGATAAGTGCGATAATAGGTACTAGAGGAGTTGGTTGGATGCTCTAGCGATAAGATCTAGGGGTACCATAGCTTAGCATAGGGACTTAGCATAGGGTAGCATTGTTTTGAAGGTTGCTTGCTCTGCATGATGGTCTACTGTCTATCCCTCATATACTCACTCCAGGCTGATATCTCTCTATATTATGGAGATATTGATGATTTTAATGTCCTCCTCAGGCTTTTCCTTGAAGACCCTCGTGTTCTCGATCTTATGTATAACATCCAAGCCTTGAATAGCTCTTCCAAAAATCGTGTGCTTGTTATCCAGCCAAGGCTGTAGGGGTCAGCTGCGAGGACCGAACTACAACAGGAATGAGGCTCGACTTACAGTCTTTTCGGTCGTGATGAAAAACTGGCTTCCATTCGTATTGGGTCCAGCATTCGCCATGCTCAGAGTGTAAGGCTTATCGTGCTTTAGGGTGCTGAATTCGTCCTCGAACTCCTTGCCCCAGATGCTCTCTCCGCCCGTTCCGTCACCCAGTGGGTCCCCACACTGGATCATGAACTTGCGGATAACTCTGTGGAAGATTGTGTTGTTATAGTATCCTCGTTTCGAGTGTGTCACAAAATTCTCCACAGCCTTCGGCGCTGCGTCGGGGAAGAGACGTATATGGATATCACCATAAGTGGTATGAATAATAGCACCGGTTCCAGTCTCGGCTATTTTTGCCTCGACCGCTTTCCTTGCATTGAGATTTACCGGCTTCTCGTTCTGGATATCTCGCTCGGACCTTGATATCTCCGCGTCATTCGTGAACATGTAGAAGCGCTGTTTACCGACGCCAGTTTCTATCAATATCGGATCTCGAGCTTCCGCTTCCTGTAGAAGGGGATTGTCAGAGGCAGCCATGGCCACTGTCGTGACACCCTTCTTCAGCGGTTGCCCTTGGTACATCGCCAAGTTCAAGGCTCTGAAGCTCTCTTCCTGACCATATACCTTGACCACGCGGTTAGTATAGGTGTTGATGACCTTAGTCCCTAATATTGAGCCATATAGAATGAAGTTGCCTGTTTCGTCGAAGATGACATTGACCTTGTTCCGTAAAGCAGGCGACTCGATCTCCCTCTGCGTCGCTAACTTCCGTCCGAATTCGACATCTTCCAGTTTCTGTAAAGCTGTGCCTGCTTGCTGCATCTCCTCAATGGTCTGCAGGGATTCATCATATGTTCGATAAAGCTTGCCGGTAGGAAAGTCGAAAACACGAATCTTCCTGTCCGGAAAGGAGATAGTTGCAAACTGTGCTCCGGTCGGGGAAATCGTAATCGAAGCTGGTACAGATTTCGCTTTCTTGAACTCAAACAGACTTGTCGAGCTCTTATACTCGAAGACATTATCCGGCTTCTCGTAATTCCCACTTGGTCTCCAATACTCGATCATGCCGTTCTCATCCGCCGAGATAACGCAGTTGTAAGCATCGTTGAACGCCATCAACGATACGACACTCCTGTGCAGTCCATTGATCGTATGTATCGGCTCCAGATTGTCTCCTCTCCCATCATATATTCGTATCGAGTGATTGACCTCATCCGAGACCGCCAGCAACGGCAACGAGGCCCCACGTTGATGAACCCAGCAAACACATTTTGGAGTAAACTCCACCGTAATCATAGCCAGCAGATCAAATGTAACAACGTCAAAAATCTTGATTGTCTTGTCTGCGCCTGCGCTTGCAAAACTCCTGCCATCTGCGCTCACAGAGACGCTTTTGATCTCGCCATTGTGAGCGCGGAACTCCTTCACGAATTCAACGCCTTCGCTGCCCTTTTTCCAGAACTTGACGTAGCCATCGATGGAGCTGGTGATGAGAAAGTCGGTGAGTGGCGTCACAGTAACGAAGGAAAGTTGCTCCTTGTGCATGAGCGACTTCGAGTATCGTGCTGAGGTAGGCAGGGCGGAGATGTATAGCTTCTCATAAGGCAGAACACGGCGCTTTTTCTTAGGTGCTGCTGATGGGAGTTGTGGCCCCATGTCGTCTTCTGAGGATACTATAGTACCGTTAGCTACAGTGAGAAGCTCAACAGTGGGACGCATCAGCTCACCCTCGTCTTCAGCGGCGGCAGGCGCGCCCTGAGATATCGCAATTGGAACCTCCAATTCTTCATGCGACCTCTTTTTCGGATTTGGCGCGTTAGAACTCATAGTTGTGTTTTAGATACCAGCGGTGGAGATGAGCTGGATGAGGCTGAAAATGTTCCGATCGTGTCTGTCACAGCCTCACGTTGAGGTATATACAAGAGGGGCGAAATAGTTCTTCCGTTGGAGAACCCCTGGGACAAGGCTGAAGCTCCCCACTAATGTTCTTACGTCACTGCCACCTCGCTCCTTGATTTTACAATCACTTTCCGTTTTGCCCATTCATGAGTCGCATTGCAGGCGTTCAATGTTTTCTTTTCCAATTCTAAAGTTATTGACCCTTCATCCATAATGGCAAAGTCTTCAGTCTCCCAATTCGCTCGGCACCCTCTCCAGCGGCTCCAATCTCCCTCTCGCACCGTCTCGCTGCTAACCCACCTCCTCGGCCTCTGTTCGTTCGCGGCCTCCTACTGGTACCTTATCAAGTTTCCCACCTACATCAATTCCTCTTACGGCTGGCACTGGCAATACCTCACAATCATCGGGCTTCTTCTCGCGACTTTAACCTTCGCCTTCGGACTCGTCGCGGACATCACTCTCTCGCCGCGCCTCTTCGCCATCAAGAACGCTCTCTCCCTATGCTCCGCCCCTTTGGAGGTCCTGATATCGATTCTGTATTGGGGCCTCGTAGCGATCGATAGAGAGCTCGTCATACCAAAGGAGATACACCTGAATATATGGGCGGATATCGGATTCCACGCTATGCCTAGTATCCTTCTCTCATGGGATCTGCTGGCGCTGAGCCCACCTTGGACGATTGCGAACCTGCCCGCAATGGGGTTGAGCACTGTTTTGGCGTTTTCATACTGGGGATGGGTGGAGCATTGCTTTTCGCACAACGGCTTGTAAGTCATTCCGGTCAAGGCACTTCAGAGTTGTGTTTCATTGAGTCTAATATGTACGCAGCTATCCCTATCCGCTTTTCGAGGTTCTGACGACTCCGCAAAGAGTTGTGCTGTTTGCAGGTGCGGCTTTGACGATGACTGGGAGCACGATTTTGCTGAAATGGTTATATGAGACGGCGAACGGAACCTTGGGGCCACGGCAGAGACGAAGCACGCCTGCGAATATCAAGGGGGAGTAGAGAAAAATCTTACGGCGATGTAGCACCCATCTGTCTTAAGGGTTTCTCTAATATGACATTATAAACATCCCAATAGAAACATTGTATACATATACTGGTACTCAATTTCGTATGCCAAAAGACTTGCGATCTCAGCACATATGGATAAAAGTAGTCCATCGTAACGAGCATTTTGTTTCATTTCGTCTTTTGATCTCATGCAAGCGTGTACCGTCCACATAGACACCCGTATCAGATAGAGGAAATCCTCCATATCTTATAAGCTACTCCATACAAATGCAAAAAGAAAATCTATGAGCAAGATCAAATTCCTTATGCGATGATCTCCTCGGTCTCCTCAACGATCTCCTCAACAATCTCCTCGATGACCTGATCCTCACCCTCCTCAGTCTTCTTGATCAGACCCTCCAGAGGATCATCTGGTAGACCCCTCTCTCTGCGGTCAGCCACAACCTCCTCAACGACCATCTCTCTCCATGCAAGCCACTCATCAAGGAGTCTGCGTCTGTGCTCAACGACGGCCAAATCGGCGGATGCACCACGATCGGCATCTTCTTGGTCGAAGACCTTGCTGTACTCGCGGAGGTTCTTGCGGATCTGCTTCTGCTCCTCCTTGGTAAGGAGGGATGCTGGGCGTGGGCGCCAGATCCACTGCTTGAACTTCTCAACTGGCTCTTCGCGTAATTGCTCACCCTTGAAGTCGTACAAGTGATAGCCGTTCTCCATCTATCGAACAATTAGTACCCTCGTCAAGAGACTGCAAAGGGTGCAACTTACAGTGTGCTTCCATACGCTGGCACTTGTGGCAACGTATCTTCCGGTAGGATCCCAATCAATATCGGTAACGCCGTAATGGTCGGCAGTGTTCATGAGCATAAGATTGGCAGTCAAGTCCTTCTCAGACTCTGGCTTCTCGCCATCGAAGTCCATATCGTAGAACTCCATGTCGAAGCTTTGTTGTGAATGGACAGTAGCAACAATGACAAAACGACCCTTTGGCGACCAGTAAATGGCATTGCTGTTCTTCTTGTCATATGTTCTAAGGTGCTTGAAGTTTCCGACAGTTGCTCCACCCTTAGTCTTCTCCGGGCAGAAGAAAGATACAGATGTCTTTGGTGGAACAGCAGTAGCAGCAACAACTTCGGCAGTTGTGATGGCTACAAACCTATCACCCTTAGGCTCCCAAGCAAAGTTGATGACAGTGTCCTTAATCGAGTCAACGACTTCGACTGGTACTCCCTTCTCCTTAACACGGAAAATCTCCAGACTGGTAGCGAGAGACTTCTTGGACTTAGAGTGACGGTCCACCTTCACGCAGAGGTAAGCTCCCTCTGATTGCCAGTGGAGCTTGGCATCAGTCACACTGAAAAGATTCAATGTTCTGACAACCTCTTTCGATGGGATGCTCATCAATCCAACCTTCGCTGGGTTGCTGCCAATTTCCGGAGTCCAGTAACAGAAAAGTTGCTCGTAGGTCTTGATACCATCACGACGAACAGCTGCAGGCGCCCAGTCGAAGTCAACAACACCATCGATCTTGATGGAGGTCTTGTCGAGAAGACCCATTCTTGGCAGCTCATATACAGAGATGGATGCTCCTTGAGTTAATCTGGCGACATATTGGTCATCCGCGGACCACTTGAATGCTGGCCATTGGATCTTGCGCTTGACGGGTTGTCCAGCCTCATCTAATCCAGTCCCTGGAAGGTCGATGTTTGCGAAAGAACGAAGAGGCTTGCCGGTTTCGATATCCCAGATGACATAGTTCTTTCCGTCATCATCGATTGACAGAGCTGGGTGGCCCTCTTCTGGAATAGAAATGGGTTTGTTGGACCAGGTAGTGAGGTACTTCTCTCCGGGAGAGAAATCGACCAAGTTGACGAACGGATGTGGGAAACGCTTTTGGCGAGTCCACGATGGACCTCCCCAAAGTTGGACACCTTGCATGTGCATAGATGTGAGGAACGTGCCCAATGGCGACCATTGAACGAAGGTTTCGGTCCAGTGAGCGCGGTCGACAATATTCTCGGGAGAATCCCTCTCGTTGTTCCAGAAGACACCAACGTTGTCGCCTCTGAACATGACGAATTGATCACGGCCTCTTCCAGCTGGGTCGGCGAGCCAAGAACGGAGATGCTCTTTCTCGGCGAATGGCTCGATTCTTGGTGGGGTAAAGTCCTCTGGTACTGCTCCCTCACGGCCATAGCGCTCGATATCAGTAAGCTTATTGACGCGCATCGTGTGCTTCTTGTCGATAGCTACGCCATCGAGAGACTTGACCGCTGCTGCGGCTTCGGCGGGGGAAGAATATTCAACGAATGCAAATCTACTCAAATTAGCCACTGCATACGCGATATTTCGACTTCTGAGCATACCCGTCAGTCTGTCCGCTTTCGCCAACTGGCATGAAAACCAAATCTTCTCTCGTCTTCCCAACAGAGTTGAGCTTGCGCAATAAGAACTTGATGAGCTTCGGCTTGGTCTCCTCGGTGACCTTTGGAAGGCCATCCACGCACACAAAGGTGTCGAGTCCTTGTTGAAGTTGAACCTCGTACTTCTCTCTCAGGTCGGAGAAATCGAGCTCCTCATCCTCATCGTAATCCTCCTCCTCCGGGTCTGGAAGGTGATCGAAAGACGGCGCCATGATTGCGGTCCGCAGTGATGCACTGGGCACGCGGGGTGATCGAGGCAAAGACTTTGCGACTTTTGTATTGATTTGTGCGTATTTCTGTCTCGGAGAGGCTTTGGGGGCAATGTCAGCGCCAGAACAGCAAAAACAGCCACAGGTGCCGATTTGGAATGTTGATTTACCTTAAGGATCTTAGACTTACTGCAGATTAGAGTGTACGTTGCAATAGATCACCTTGTCGTCGCAAGCTTTGAAGGGCAACTGAATATTTGATCGTGATGTGCGTGGGGCCCGCGCTAAATTTCGAAATTCAGTACGGTAGCCGACAGAGCGTGAAGCGCGTCCCAGAAAAAGTAACCTGCGCGTATAGCACCATGAAATAGAAATCCAGAAGCTCTAATCACACATCATGGCTTCTTTCAACCCTACGCAGATCTTTCAGAATGACGTGACGGAAGAGAAAGGCGAAAATGCTCGTCTCTCTGCTTTCGTGGGAGCTATTGCCGTTGGTGATTTGGTGAAGAGCACATTAGGCCCAAAGGGCATGGACAAGATCTTACAATCGGCGTATGTTGACATGAACTTCATATGATGGCCGGCACTGACTTTCGATAGTTCTACCGGTGAGATTTTGGTGACGAATGATGGAGCAACTATCCTGAAATCCATCGCCCTGGACAACGCAGCCGCCAAGGTCCTGGTCAATATCTCGAAGGTTCAAGACGACGAAGTAGGGGATGGCACCACATCGGTCACAGTTTTGGCAGCAGAACTGTTAAGAGAGGCGGAGAAGCTGGTGGATAAGAAGATCCATCCTCAGACCATCATTGAAGGTTATAGGATAGCAAGTCATGCTGCTTTGGCAGCTCTTGAGAAATCAGCCGTTGATCACAGCAGCAACCAGGAGGCATTCAGAAAGGACCTATACGCCATTGCGCGCACAACACTCAGCTCAAAGGTTCTTGCACAGGACAGAGATCAGTTTGCAGACCTAGCATGCGACGCAATATTACGTATGAAGGGATCATCGGATCTCAGCCACATCCAGATCATCAAGAAAGCTGGTGGAAAGCTTAGCGACTCGTATCTCGATGAAGGATTCATCTTAGACAAGAAGATCGGAGTTAATCAGCCAAAGAGATTAGAGAAGGCAAAGATCATGATTGCCAACACCTCGATGGACACAGATAAGATCAAGATTTTCGGCGCACGAGTCTCGGTTGGCTCTACAAGCAAGCTTGCGGAGCTGGAGAAGGCAGAGAAGGAGAAAATGAGAGCCAAGGTCGAGAAGATTAAGGCACACGGTATTAACTGCTTCATCAACAGGCAACTCATCTACAACTGGCCAGAACAGCTTTTCTCTGATGCAGGAATCATGTCTATCGAGCATGCTGATTTCGATGGCATCGAAAGACTGGCTTTGGTCACTGGTGGTGAGATCGCATCAACTTTCGATCACCCAGATTCCGTGAAGCTTGGTCAGTGTGATCTTATCGAGGAGGTCATTATTGGCGAGGATACCCTGATCAAGTTCTCTGGTGTTGCTGCAGGCCAAGCTTGCACAATCGTCCTGAGAGGTGCCACAGAGCAACTATTGGATGAGGCTGAGAGATCTCTCCATGACGCCCTTGCTGTTCTGTCACAAACAGTCCAAGAGCCAAGAACCACCCTGGGAGGCGGATGTGCAGAGATGCTGATGGCTCGTGCCGTCGATGCTGCAGCGCTCAAGGTTGACGGCAAGAAGCAAATTGCGGTTGCTTCATTCTCTATCGCCCTCCGCCAGCTCCCAACTATCCTCGCAGACAATGCAGGCTTCGACTCCAGCGAGCTCGTCGCCAAGCTCCGAACCGCTATCTACGATGGCATGACGACTTATGGATTGGATTTAATGACCCCTGGTGGCGGTATTGCGGATATGCGCGAATTGGGGGTGATTGAGAGTTACAAGCTCAAGAAGGCAGTTGTGTCCTCGGCCTCGGAAGCCGCTGAAGTAAGTTATGCCACAGTTGTACGAAAGATCCCATGCTAACCTATTTAGCTTCTGCTGAGGGTAGACAATATCATTAGGAGCGCCCCAAGACGGAGAGAAAGGCAATAGATGAGTCATGAAAAGAAGGAGCAATTGGCTGTATTATGAGAAGCGGCTTATTAATGGCGAAAGTACTGTACCATACCTTAATCATACTGTAGCGACAATGAAGGGATGGTTTGGGAACTGAGATCTCCTCCTGCCCTAGAGGAGCCTTCTTCTGTGATATTCACAACTGTGGGCAGTGAAAATTCGTTGTGATTCCTCTTCAGGAAGTATCTTTACTTGACACTGCATGATCACACTCACCAATACTTCGTAAGAATCAAGAAGTCTAAATCGAGAAACGGCACATCCTACCGCTCAGCCCTAACGATCGTCTTGAAGCCAATGCTCCACTAAGGTTTGTGCCATGACAACAACGAAAGCAGGCTCATGAAGGTTGACCTTCGGATGTGGATGGACTGCGGGTGCAAGACACAAGCCCGCAAGGGAGACGGCACTCGTTTAGGTATGTAGTAGTGGGGAAGTGGTGGCCGGCGATTGATTGATTGCATTTGCTCATATAAATCTTCAGAGCTTCGCGGTGCTAGGGGCAAGATACAGATGGTCGCACCGCTCCTTGCTTCAAAAGGACAAGATCCACTGCGGAGTCTTCTCTGACTCTCTCAAGACGCCGCCATCTTGCGACTTGTTCGCTGTAACTTTCAAATTCAAGATCTTTGAATCACTGGAGGAGAGACTTCTAACCCAATCTCGTCCAGTGCTGCGTTTGGGAGGCCATGAGCCCTTAAGCTTAAGGGTTTGACCTAACAGCTCCAGGTCACCTAGACCACCTTTTCTTTGCAGAAGATTGAAAGGTTAGTAGTCTAGTTGTATCATCATAGACCATTCACGACCTTATTGTTACCCATTTCGAGATTCAGGCCTCTTTGACAGTTTTGAGGGAGGTGCACATGTACATATATATAAATATGAACAACTTACGAATCCCCTCTACGGAGTAAACTTAACCGGTGCTGCACTTAACTTTTGATTGGACCATAACCTGGTTCTGTCAAAGAGTTAGAGTGGCGGGGATCTGCTCTCACGCTCAGAATTGTGGTGTCGGACCGTCGGTGCAACATGCAAGGGAATGGAATGGCAAGGAACCGCAATTGATCAAGCCTCGTAAGCTCAAACCCTCGCTGTAGATGGCCCCTTCCCACAAGTGAAACGCTGACGCTGACTTTCATTCCATACCTACTGTATGTACCATATCAACAGCCCACAGCATCTCCAAATGTTCTGAATTCTTTCTCTCTCTTTCTTTCTTCCCTTGTTTCCTCCCATCTCCATCGCCTGTATCCATTTATATTTATATACTCTTACTCTCCTCCGCTAAAGCTGCAGTAGTCGCGTAGGTGACTAACTAGTCAGCACCCCCCATTCAATCGGCCTGTCACCCCTCCAGCCTCTCAACTTACTCCAGGTTACATACATATCTACGACGACTTGAGCTGCTCTCGATCTCCTTGACTGCCTGCATCTCAGCCCTATCGCATGACCCATCATGCCGCGTCGGCCTCCCGCCGAGGGGACCGTCACGAATAAACTCATTCTCGCCGTAGTCATATTACTTTTACCATGGCTCATCGATGCTCAGCAGCAGCAACAGAACCAGGCCCGAAGCCTACGAGAGCACTACAATCCTCCACGCGAGGGAGTCAATCCCATAGCAACTCTCGAAGCAACGACGCTTGGAAAGCAGGGACAACGCGTTGAGACTCCTGTGAGCACGGGACCGACGAAGAACACCCAAGGTGCAATTGTGAAGAATAAGGATATTGGAAACGATGCGAGCGCTATCGCAGCTTTTGCTCCGGCGGGATCCGCCGTTCGAGCACCGTCCGCAAGACGATCTGGCATTGAGAATAATGCCGGGCTCTCGCCGCAATCTGCGCGGAGTCTTGAGGATTGGGAAGTAGAGGACTTCGTGCTTCTGGCGACCGTCGATGGAAAGATTTATGCGAGGGATAGAAAGACAGGAACGCAGAAATGGGTCTTGGAAGTCGACAGACCCGTTGTGCAAGCAACATACCACCAGAGGAATAACTCAGCCGACAATAACGAAAATCATCAGCCTGTCGACGACTATCTATGGATTGTCGAGCCAAGCAGAGATGGGAGCCTCTTTGTTTACATTCCTGGCGGCTCTCAACCAGGATTGGTCAATACTGGCCTGACCATGAAGAAGTTAGTCGAGGAAATGGTGCCTTACGCCGACACTGAGCCGCCAGTGGTCTATACAGGTGACAAAGTCACATCGCTTTTGACAATCGATGCCGCCAATGGAGCAGTTCTCAAGTGGTTTGGATCCACAGGGTCCTATAATCCTGGCCAAGCAACCTGTGTCAACCCTGAGGAATTTCAAGACCTGGACGGCGAGGAGTGCACTACTCGGGGTACATTGACTCTAGGGCGAACGGAATACACCGTCGGAATTCAAGGGAAGGATGGACATCCGATTGCAACTCTCAAATATGCCGAATGGGGCCCGAACAATTATGATCAGGATCTGTTGCGTCAGCATCATGGCACCCTCGATGGGAAGTACATGTACAGCAGCCATGATGGAGGCGTCTTCGCTTATGATCTCACACGTACGAAGGATCGTGCAGCGCTCTACAATGCGAGGCTTCCTGCTCCAGTCATCCGGGTCTTTGATGTTGCTCGTCCCTTGACAGCGGACAAGAAGAATCCTGAGCTTATTGTCCTTCCACAGCCTGTGCCACCCTTAGTCGACGATAGTCACGCAGGCATCCGCAACGCCAGAATATTTATCAATCAAACAGAAGCAGGCGATTGGTATGCTATGTCTGGCAATAGCTATCCCTTAGTGATCGATGGACCTGAACAGGCACAGTGTGATAAAGGGAATTGGTGGCTGGGTACTCCATTCCGCAAGCCATTGGATAATAACCAACTGAAAAAGGCACTAGTTGGACTTCATTCAATTGATGGCCACAGACCTGAACCTCTATTGACTATTTCTGGTCCTATCGATCATACAGTGCAAGAGCAAGAACGGAAGGAAAACGAGACTGTTGCTAATGGCTCAGCTGCAAACCATACAGGTCCAGCTGTGGATCCCAATGGATCGGTTCTACATCACGTTCGCCAACTGCCTACAACAGCAGTGACAAGTGTAATTGATCTCGCCAGCAATCCGATTATGACAGTCGGATTGATCATCCTTCTTTCGCTCTACTACAAGGAAATAGCCAGGTGGATCAAAAAGCTCTCTGAAAAGTGTTTAATCTCTCTGAGAAAAGTGTCCGTGAAACCGGAACTTTCGATTGAGGAAAGCGAGGACTTGTCAAATATCGCTGCACCACTACAAAGGGACGCATCAGCTCCTGAAAAGATCACACAAGCTGTTGCAATCGAAAAATCGGATTCATCTGACGACTCCGCCACTGTAGTGCCTGAAAAGTGTGACGAGGACAAAGTGGAAACGGCCGATGAAACTGATCGAGAGCCTCTTGGTGAAGTTGTTGTTAATAATGCCACTCGGCCCCCCAAGCAGCCCAAACCAGATGGGAAGAAAGCCCATCGGGGAAAACGCGGTGGACTCAAACACAAGAAAGGACAAAGGGCGAATTCGAGTTCCACCTCCGACGGACCAGTTCCTCTGCCACCAGCGACCGTCGAAGATGCCGTTCGTGATGCCAAGAGATTGGGAGAGTCGACTGCCATTGAGCCGGATGTGCAAACATTGCCAAATGGTGTCAATGAAATCTCAGGTCCTATCTTGCGGATGAACAGTCTTGAGGTGAACACCGACAAGCTAATAGGGACTGGCAGCAATGGTACAATGGTTTTTGAAGGCAAATTTGACGGCCGTAATGTGGCAGTCAAAAGGATGCTCATTCAGTTCTTTGAAATTGCCTCTCAAGAGACAAAGCTCTTGCGCGAGAGTGACGATCATCCCAATGGTAATCTCTTCCCTCGATTTCTATTTTACCGAAGTTTACTGACCATTTATGCAGTCATTCGTTACTATGCTCAGCAACAAAGCCAAGGTTTCTTGTATATTGCACTCGAGTTGTGCTCGGCATCTCTGGCAGATGTCATTGAGAAACCTCATTTACATCGTGACCTTGCACAAGGAGGAGAACGAGATCTTCCCAACGTTCTGTATCAGATCACCAACGGTCTACAGCATCTCCACAATCTTCGCATCGTACACCGCGACTTGAAGCCCCAAAATATCCTCGTCTCAATGGGCAAAGATGGCAAGCCACGTCTACTTGTCTCCGATTTCGGACTTTGCAAGAAGCTTGAGGGCGAGCAATCGAGCTTTCGTGCTACAACGGCCCATGCAGCAGGCACGTCTGGCTGGCGTGCCCCTGAGCTCCTCCTCGATGACGATATCCGCGACGGATCTGTCACTGCTCTTGAGTCAACCCGTTCCAGCAATCATAGCGTTTCTGGCTCCCTCGTTTCAGCAGATCTGATGCCCACTCGTCGAGCTACGCGTGCTATTGATATCTTTTCGCTTGGTCTCGTCTTCTATTATGTTCTTACCAAGGGCTTGCATCCCTTCGACTGTGGCGACCGCTATATGCGCGAAGTCAACATCCGCCACGGGAAGTACAACCTACGGCCCCTCGATGTTCTCGGAGACTACGCCTACGAGGCAAGCGATCTCATTGCCGCCATGCTCGAGCCAAAGCCGAAGGCTCGTCCGACCGCACTCCAGGTCATGGCTCACCCATTTTTCTGGCCAGCCAAGAAGCGCCTCAACTTTCTCTGTGACGTGTCCGATCACTTCGAGAAAGAAAAGCGTGATCCTCCATCTGATGCGCTCATCGAGCTCGAGAAGTGGGCACCGGAGATTACGCATGGGGACTTCCTAAAACCGCTTGGCAAGGAGTTCACTGATTCTTTGGGCAAGCAAAGGAAGTACACTGGAACAAGACTGTTGGATTTGCTCAGGGCTCTTCGAAATAAGAAGAATCATTACGAGGATATGTCTGATTCATTGAAGAAACACGTTGGTCCTTTGCCGGAGGGGTATCTGAGCTTCTGGACGAGGAAGTTCCCTAATCTGCTCATTGCATGCTGGAATGTGGTATACGAGGTGAGATGGGATGACACAGATCGATTCAAGGAATACTACCAGCCAGCCGGACTGTGAATAACATATCAGGAGTTGCAAGACCTTTTCTGTATGAATCGCGTTGTTGGCCCTTCAAAGGACACGAGGTATTGAGCGATGCCTGTGGTAACGTAGGGATAAATTGTGCGTTTAATTTGATAGCTTATAGATTCCAAGCACCGTCATATTTTCAGTTGAACAATCCTTAAATATTATATTTATTTTACGATACTACATGACTTCAGTGATACTCGGTTTTTCATTGGATAGGTATGTATGTACATACTCGATGTCCTTCTGTATTGGCAACGCAGCCACGACCCCGCTTAAGTGCGGAAGCGGCCGCTCTTGAGCGACTGGGCGTATGTCGATCGATCGTGGTGGCCGTGAACGACATGTTTACTCCGCATCAAGCGCGCTCAGCAGATGTAGTGATCATGGTTTTTGGTTTAAATATCTAAATACCTCTACAAGAAAGAAGACTTTATAAATCATTAACCACCCTTTGGTATTACGCAGCAGCATTGGAGAAACCTCCTGTCAACTTAAAAATTCCTGAGCCAACAATCTCAGCCAGGGTACGAAGGCACTCACTCTAGTTCACAGAAGCAAACTTGCACAAACCTATAGCTCAAAGGTCGCATCTATTCTCTCGTTCCTGCTAGAGTTTAGAAGTGTTCTAGCAAGCTGCACTTATTAACGGCAACTACCAAAACCCAAGGCGCTCAAGACGGCCTTCATATCAGCAATTGCCATAACCTAGCTCAGCATTTGATCACTAGATACCATGGAGTTGTCTAAGGAGCTACGAAATCAATATGCTGTTCATATCGACAAGATCCTGGGCGAGAGCGACTTAAAGACGATATCAAACAAGAAGGTCCGCAATAAATTGCAAGAGATCGTCGGCCAGGATTTATCAGAAAAGAAGGCAAGCCAGTCCCCTCAGATGGATCTCAGACAAAGTCTGTTGAAGAGCATTATGCTAATATGACAATCACAGCTTGCGATCAATGCTCTAATCGAAGAGCGCTTCGACAAGATCACTGCGGATCAACCACCAGCCTCACCCGATGAGCCTAGACACGAAGCTCCTAAATCCACTGCGAACGGCCATGTGAAGAAAGAGGTCAAAAATAAAGGCATACCCGATGACTCAGACGGCGACAATGCGCCTCCGAGGAAGAAGCAGAAGAAGTCGTCTGCAGATAGCGATGCGAAGTTGGCGGCTTTGCTGCAAGCGCAAGAGAATAGCAGGGGAAGAGCGACGCGGGGCGCAGTAAACAAGAAATCAGTGAAGGCCAAGGCGACGCCGAAAAAGAAGAAGAGCGCGGCGAAGATTAAGGCTGCGGACGACAGTGATATTGAGCTGAATTCTGATGGCGAAAAGAAGGCGGTTGTGAGGAAGGGCGGCTTCCACGTAAGTCTGCCCTGGCCAGATCCTGACGAAGCTGTACTGATATGAACCAGAAAGAATATGCGCTTTCGGAACCGCTGGCGGCGTTGGTTGGAGATGCTCAGGTTTGTGGATCGTATATTCTCATGCTTCAAAGTCTGAAATTAACCGTACCTAGCTATCCCGACCGCAGGTCGTTAAAAAGATTTGGGAGCATATCCGAGCGCACGATCTCCAGGACCCGTCAGATAAGCGCCAGATCTTTTGCGACAACAAGATGCAGCAAGTTTTTAAGCAGGATACCGTGCACATGTTCACCATGAACAAATTGCTTGGGAAGCACCTCTATGAAGTCGAAGAAGCTGCCGCGGAAGCGTCGTAGAATCGGAGAATGGCTCAACTGGACAGCAGGCCAGTTGTTGGAGCAGGGTCTGGATATATGGCATTATGGGAATATGGGAATATACGGGGCGTATTGCATGGTTTTGAGGCTCATGTGCGACATACCCTCGTCTATCTTACATAGGAGCGAGGCACTTTAGGAATATTCAGATGATAATGATTCACCGGCATTGATTGCAATTTTAGATTAAAGGGACTTGAAGTTTCTGCTTTGAAATCGACGCCGGGGGTAGATTGACCCTGATGCGATACAAGTGACCAGTTGCGACTTCCAATTGCTCTGCTGTGGCCAAAACAGGCAAGAATAAGTGGCGAATGTCTCATAATCACAGAAGAGTTACGGAGCAAAAATGTCAATTCCAAACAATCAGCCTTACGCCAAATTGTACGTTCAAAGTATCTCGAATCACACAGCGGTATGACTCTGATGTGCGTTGTGAGCTGTGTCATCGTGATTTCCACAGCCTCGCAGCCTTGCTCCCACACGCCGATATTAACAATTCGTCAACCCCACACCCGAGCCTAAATTTCCGCTCCAACATATTATTCACAAGCAAACAGATCGCCAGCTACGCCCCGCCACCCCGCAAATATCTCGGCCTGGAATACATCTTCGCATACTGCAATTGAGACGACAGATATCCAGAGAGTATTTTTAGGAGGCAGCGAGGACGAGACGAGTTATGGCGGACGCGAACGCAGCTGCGACGGGAACGGCACAGAGTGCCCCACCACGTGGACCTCGCGGGGATAACTCAAGAGGCGGCAGAGGCGGTGGACGAGGACGAGGACCAAGGAGAGATAACGCTGGAGAAGGAGCAGCAGAGGGTGCTCAGAAAGAAGGTCGTTCGCCACGGCGAGGTCGAGGAGGGAATAGAGGCGCGAGGGGACGAGGCGACAGCTCAAGTACACTTACGCCCGCAGATCTAGCTGCACGGTTCTCGCAAAAGCCTCCTGCGGCATCTGAGCCATCGGTCCCGAATGTCTCGAAGGTGCCGGAGAAGGTAGACGAGGAGGAAGATCCTGATGCGGAGGTGTGCTTCATTTGCGCGTCGCCTGTTGTGCATAGTGCTCTCACGCCTTGTAACCATAGGACATGCCATATCTGCGCGTTGCGGATGAGGGCGCTGTATAAGACGAGAGATTGTGCACATTGTCGGGTAAGTTCGATGCCCACTGACGTTTTGATGAGCTCAGTTGCTGACATTATGATACCTAGACTGAGTCCCAATATGTGATCTTTACAGATGACACAACGAAACGATATGAAGACTTCTCCGAGAAGGATTTCGCGAGCATCGATCACAATATTGGGATCAGATACGAGACTCCCGACATTGTGGCCGATTCAACCTATTTCTTGCACTACAACTGCCCGGATCCAAACTGCGATGTCGCCGTTCGAGGATGGCCGGACCTGCATCGTCATGTGCGCGCTGTCCACCACAAGAAGATGTGTGATCTCTGCTCGCGAAATAAGAAGGTATTCACGCACGAGCATGACCTGTTTACGGATAAGGAGCTGCAGCAGCATATGACGAAGGGAGATGATAATCCAGGAGCAGTCGACCAGAGTGGTTTCAAGGGCCATCCACTGTGCAGCTTCTGTGGGCAGAGGTTCTACGGGGATGACGAGCTTTATGTGCATTGTCGGCAGAAGCATGAGAGATGCTTCCTCTGCGACAGAGCGGATAGCAGGAATCCTCATTATTACATCGACTACAATTCTCTCGAGGACCATTTTAAGAAGGATCATTTCATGTGTATGGATCGAGAGTGCTTGGAGAAGAAATTCATCGTCTTTTCTTCCGAGATGGATCTCAAGGCACATCAGCTCCAGGAGCACGGTAATACTCTGTCGAAGGACGTAAGGAGGGACGCGAGAGTAGTGGACATCTCATCATTCGACTACCGCGCCCCTTACTATCAAGAACGACGAGGCGGCGAGAGTCAACGAGAAGCAAGAAGCCGAGGAAGAGGCAGGGATCCAAACGCCGAGCCCATCCCAGCCTCGAGTGCACAGCCGCTGCGTAGAGACGAGCAAGCCTTCCAACGCCAAATGGCCATCCACAGTGCTCAATCAGTCACCACTCGCACGTTTGGCGGCCAACTGACGGCACCCACCCCCGCCCAAGCAGCAGCACAAACTGCCACCCGCAGTACTGGAGCTGCCAGCTCCTCACGCCAAGCAGCACAGGCACCCGTCGACACAACAGCCTCGCAACTCCAAAACCTCGCCGTCTCCGGCGCAGATCTCACACCGCAAGAACTCGCCCGGCGCCAGCGCCACGCCGCGGTCATCTCCAAAGCAACCCAACTCCTTAACAACGACAACCTAAAACTCACCCAATTCCGCAACGCCATCTCCTCCTACCGCACCGCGGCCATCTCCGCCTCAGGCCTCATCGACTCCTTCTTCGCCCTCTTCTCCGACACCTCCTCGTCCGCCCTGGGAACGCTCATCCGCGACGTTGCAGACCTCTACGAGGACGTCCAAAAATCCGCCGCCATCCGCACCGCCTGGAACGACTGGCGCGCCATCAACGAGGACTACCCCTCCCTCCCCGTCCCCTCGGGCACCTCCAGCGCCCCGACGGGCTGGGCCGGCATCACGGCCTCCCTGCCCGCCAACGTCACCGTCGCCCAGCCCCGCTCCTCCAGGGTCCTCAAGCTCAAGTCCTCCACGGCGCGGTCCTCGCGCGCCACCGCGGGCAGCTCGCGCAACGGCTCGTGGACCACAATCTCGACGCCCAGCATGGCGAGCGGATCGCGGGCCGAGTCCGCGTTCCCCGGGCTGCCGCCCAGCGGATCCAGCATCGCGCCGACGCCGCGGATCACGACGACGCCGTGGGTCGGGCCGGTGGCCGGGACTGCGAGGTCAGGCGGCAATTCTGCGCGTGTGACGCCGCGGCCCACGCCGCCGACGTCGCGACCGGCGAGCCGTGCGACGGGCGGCAGGGGCGGGGGAGGGGCGACGGGGGGTGAGTTCCCCGCGCTGCCGCCTGCCCCGAAGCCGGTGAGTACGATCTTTGGGTATGGCAGGGGGATGGTGAGGAGGGATACGGGCAATGCCCCTAGTGCGAGTGCGTGGGGCGGTGGTGCGGCGGCGGAGGGGAGTGTGGTGGAGGAGGAGGGGCAGGAGAGGCGGAAGGGGAATAGGAATAAGGGGAAGAAGCAGGTACTTGTGCAGTGGGGGTAGATAAGTAGGGGGGGATGGGAGAGAGTGTATGGATGAGTCTACGATGAGCAGGGACGGATAGATAGATAGACGAACATGGTCTTGCTTCTGGCACGCACGCACGCACGCACGCACGCATAGCGATGTTGTTTTTTCTACGGTCTCAATTGCATAGAGCATTGACGAAGGAAGCATGAAAGGATGTGCGCCAGGTGGAGAGTAATGCCATTCGTATCCCCTTGCACTCTCGCCCATTAAGGCGCGCACCCAAAGGTGTTGCTGGTCTCCCGAGACGAACCCGCAGCGAACACGTCGTCGCATGACGAATGAAAGTTAAACGCCGGATATCACACCAGCCGCCTCCCCCGTCCGAATCCCACCAAAACGCCGCATCGATCAAAGCCCCCAATCCACCAGGCAGCCAGCCTAATTACTTTTTTCCCCTTCCCATGCGCCCCAAAAAAACACTTTTATTTCACCCCTCCTCCATTACCCCTCCCCCATCACACGCCCGCCTCTCACTCACTCGCTTGCGCGCTCGCTCGCCGGCCTCCCCTTCGCCCCCTTCCCCTCCCTCAGCCCGAACAGCCAGTTCTTGCCCCTCTCGGCCAGCCCGGCGGGCGTCCTCGTCTCCCTCCTGTCCTCGGGCACGGCCGGTGCCGGCTCCCAGGCCGCGACGTTGTCGCGGCGCGCGGCGGCCACCTCGTCTTGCGGGAGGTGCGCGATGTTGGCGGCGCCGCCGCGGCCGACGTGGACGTCCGGGTTGGACTCGATCCGTGGGTGGCTGGGGATGGGGCGTCAGCTGTTTGGTCTGCTAGGGTGCTTGCGGAGGGGGCGTGGAGGGAGAGGGGGGGAGAGGAGGGGGAGGGCGGACGAACCTAACAACGTCTTGTGCGCGGCGCGCATCCTCGGGATCGGTGTTCTTGGTCATATTGCCCGTCCCGCCGCGGCCGGTGGTGTAGAAGTCGCTCTTGATGGTCGGCGTGCGGAGGTCCTCGGGGGAGACGTTGGGGGCGGGGAGGTCGGAGACGTTGCCTGTGGCGATGTTAGGCGGGGATGTCTCGCGGGGTGTTGGTAGGGAAGGGGATGGTGGTTGGAAGGAATAGAAGGGCAGGGGGCGATGAGGATGAGGACTATGGGATTGGATTGTGAGTTGGGAAGAGAGGGAGACGTACCGGCTCCACCGCGGCCTTGTGGGATATGTTTCTTGGAGTCCTTGGACGAGCGCGAGGAGGATGAGGAGCGTCGACGATCTTCCTTGGCCTCCACTTCGGGCTGTCTCGAGAGTGTCCTTGAGAGGACCTTGCTGAGCATTTTGGCGGTTGTGTGAGAAAAGGCTGTTGGTGCTGGTTTTCCTCAGACGGTGGTGGTGTTCAATCGTGTCGATGATGGTGGGTGTTATGATACTGTGTCGAGGTCGATGCTGAGGTATGTAGCAGATAGTTGTGGTAGAACAGAGTAGAGTAGAGATGGTGATCGAGAGAGAGGCATATGTGTATAGATGTATAGATATATAGGTAGGTTTGTAGGTTTGTAGGTATGTAAGTGTGTATATGTATATGTGACTCCTTATGGCCGTTACTCTCTCCTCGTCATCTTCCTCGTGGTCGCTCGCCCTGGCAGTAGCGCCATAGAATAGACCATCTATTATCCACTCTCCACCTCTCTGCCTCTGTCCGTCACACCCCCCAAAAAACTCTTGGCAAAAGTCTCGTCTGACTGCAAAATTCTGAGGGAGAGTCTTCACTGAGTCTTCACTGCCCCTCTTCCCCCACAGTAATAATAATGCAGTAAAACTCCAGAGTGCATACCCGGAATCCCACCCTTAAGGCTGTTCTTCCCCTTCCTGACTCGCGAGGTCACTTGAGGAACGACTCGGCCCTATTTTGGCGGCAGGTTTGCCCGCATTGGGGACAGTTGAGGGGGGCCTAGGACGGAAATGGAATTTTATTATTTTATTATTTTATTATTTTATTATTTTATTATTTTATTATTTTATTATTTTATTATTTTATTATTTTATTATTTTATTATTTTATTATTTTATTATTTTATTATTTTATTATT
>Ga0123337_10000729_pt1 | contig 50473 bp, 55 predicted proteins | sample frozenSSSSmetaG_FD_89792 | JGI IMG/M metagenome (GOLD analysis project Ga0123337, IMG submission 89792) | Glacier valley bacterial and archeal communities from Borup Fiord, Nunavut, Canada, to study Microbial Dark Matter (Phase II) -... | ecosystem: Environmental > Aquatic > Freshwater > Ice >... | reverse complement strand
TAGTAGAAAATCCAAGGCTTCACCGCTAAATGGCATTTTGGTGAGGCGACGCATTTTCGCTTCCGCGACGCATTTCGCTTCCTCCGACTCTGAGCGGAGCTCAGGTTTGGTTCCGACGATTAGTAGTACAATTGTCAATAATAACAAAACTAGGGTACAAACTTGCGAACAAGGAGATTTGTCTATCTATCGCTCAATGCTTCGTCCTGTCTTCCAGTCCTGTCTGTGGAATGTCTATTTTACAATGAAAAACCTAGACCCGAGATGCTGCTAGCAGAACAATACCAAAATGCAAAGAGAGAAAACAAAGACCAAGCAAAAGAAAATCAGAAGATCCACGCAAGAAATCTATTTCGATCCATCGTATTCTCAAACGCCTCCATGAACATGTCGACTGCATCCATCATCTCCGTTGCCGCAAGGATATGACGCTTTGTCCCAAAACCAATTCGTCGGGGGGACAGAGTATGTTTGTCCCAAGGGAAACTCGACTCGTATTCAGTGAATTTAACTCGAGTAGATCTGATGTCGATATTCGAAGATGGATAGCCTGTCTCGACGGCTGACGGGCTCGGCGACTATCTCGTCTTCTTATAGTAGACATGGCAGCTGCTGCAACAGGAGTGGTAGCATTCCGGGCATGACTTGTTGAGAGCATACGTCATCCCGGCGGCATTGCAGTCGCAGCATTTCCACAGAACAACGCTCCCGCGAGATTGAATGCCATCGTTGGCTGACGACGAGAAGAGGGCGTCGATGCCGGATGATGATGGAGCGGAGTTGCAGTATTTGATGCAGTGCCCCATTGAGTGGTGATGCTGCATCATCGATGGCATGGAAACACTGCTCGTCATATCGACAAGAGATTTGGAGGTAGATGGTTCTGAAGTGGCTTCGATGTCGGCCATGTTTGTTTGCTGAATGAATTGCATATTGTATATATTGTAGAGATTGAAGATGAACCGCTGAGATGAGGCCAGGACGATGTTCTCGTTTGAGATAGATGTAGATTGAACGATTAAATGGGGATGTTTAGCTGTTCTAGAAGGGATGTTCTTTGGGAGAATGTGCAGATGATATAGGAAGGAAATATATGTGACAATGGCTATGCAAAGTCTCGTTGCAAGCCATTCGCCCGTCCATTGTATGCAAACTAATGAGAAAGGTACTCACCGAGACGTTCGCCTCCTCATCCGTGCCTGTGTGCCCAAAATCAGAGGGTTCAAGGCACTCCTGCAAAAGATTATTGCAATATGAAACGAATGACACCTAAAACACTTGTAGGAAGATTTGCCCAAAGGGCACTTTTGGAGGCGCAGACATATGTAGAGAAGGGCGAGGCGGTTGACCTTCTTTAGCGCTGCCCAGAGTTGTGTGCAGTGCATCTACTGCTCGGAGAGGAAGCAAGACAGAAGACAAGACCAAACATACTCCGGTTCATCAGGTCGATGCCCGAAAGCAACCCAGGCAGACCTAACATTAGCTACAGTTGCTCGGCCACACTTGCAGCCTTATATTTGGATGAAGTCACGTTCGCTGATACTCAAGAGTCAAGAGCACATCGGTGAGCCAACTGTGAAAAGGCTCCTCCGCGACTTGGAAGCAGGTTTGAAAATGGAACTTGGAAATTCACCGCCTTTTGTATGCATTCGCTCAACAAGGCTGTTACAATTGCTGCGGAATATGTGGCACACCCTCTTATTTCATCCTTCCATGTTGGAAAGTGCAAGCAAAATGCTCCGCGCGGCAGCGCAGAACCAGAGGTGCGATGACTCGATGAGGCTCAACTCCCAAGTAGTCTCTGAGGCTCTGTGTTAAGCTCATGATTGGATGCGCGAATTGGCGAATCCGTGCCTTACATCCAGGGCGCACTACCCGCAAGGCTCTCTATGGCTTTGCGCGACTCCTTACCCGGCGCTGATGATCGGCAACGACATTGTTAGCCCGTGACTAACCAGGATGATATTAGTGAATAGCACAGCCCTTGCTCGGTGACCAGAAACATGGTAATTCCAGAGCCGTTTGTGCTAAATAGTGCAAAGATTCCTCATCATTTTTCCAGGCAGCGGGCGGCGGGCTGTCTCGGCGGTGCCATATGAGGGCCCGTGAAAAATCGTGTGAGCCTCATGATGGCCTCAGTACTCCTAAGACTCTGTGATGGGGCAATCCACCAGGCAGGTCTTCCGTAAGGGCTTTCGCGTTGGCCTCAACAATCCGGAATTATTCTGGTGTATTTGAAGTGTCGAGAGACATGGACTCGGCGTCTATTATGCATGCCCTCGTAGGCGAATGCCGAACCATGTCGTTGCCATACCTAAATGCTGCATGTTGTACAAGGCTGCAGCCATACACGGTACATGTATTTACCTCCGCCTGGAGCATGTATTGTGTAGGCATTCACTCTCCATCAAGCCGAACTCCCACAGCAATCCTGAAGACGATGAGGCCTGATAACCAATCAAATCAAATATATTCCTCCACCGTTTGACCCTGAGCAGGCCGTGATGCTCCATGGCGGCATAGATGCTTTAATGCCGAAGTACGTGGTACCGAAGTCATTCGCTCACTGGCTGGACAATCCTACGCACTATGATGGGTGAATAAGCCGAAGGACTTGCTGAATCCAATGTATCTTTTGCTTAAAGGAATTGTAACCAAGCACGTGATACAACGGTAGCACGTGATGAAAATCTTAGATTTGACCCAAAGTACTCCAAAAATTCCAGAAAACTTCAAAAACACGCAAATAATCAATATGCCTTCAACTCGCAGGATAAATTTGATCCAAAGTGCTCCAAAAACTTCTAAGGCACTCCAAAAACGTCAATGATCAATGCGTCGCCTTCAAGTTGCAGGATAAATTCAATCAAAACAACGATATCTCATACTCCAAACAAAATCCGCCTAATATGCTCTGGAAAAGATGTATTCTGTATTCATCCATTAGAAAAAACTATCAAAAATGCAGAGCAAGCTTCTCACAATATAGAGAGCCCGAAACAAAGGCTTAAAGAGCCGGTGGTTGATGCATGGATGATTCCATGCATGAACACAAAGATTCTCCCAGATTCTCATATTCCTGGGAATCCTCCGGTGCCTCCGCCTAGGCCAGTAAATCATTCATCCAACATATGCGTGATACTGCCGGATTCTTGACAGCTGTGCTGGTTATGGTCTGCTTTTACACATTAGCATCTGCAGCCTTTGATAATGAAGATTTGCCAAAACTCGGAATGACCTACATCTCTACTTCTTCGGAAGCATTTGAGTGCTGCAACATGAATCGAATCTGTGAAAGCAGGTCGTGCATGTGTCGTTATTGGCAGAGAGGTATGGCCCGGCCTTTTCGACGCAGTTCCCGCAGAACCACACTTGTATCCATCGTTGAAGCCTGGGGTAGCCGCAACCTTTGCAGTCGTTCGCCTGTGACGAATTCTTGGTGCCGCATCCTCCGCATCTCCATGCCATCGTGAACTGTGTTGGTAGATTGATGTGAAAGACTCGACGAATAAAATGATGGCACAATAGTAGATGAAGATATCCTTAGCAAGAGAGGAAAGAAAGCGTCTGGATGCTCATAAAAAAACACAGGAAGCATGCCATAATATATCTACCATGAGAAGACTAGAAATCCAGAAGGCAAACAAAATCCAATGACTGGTCCTTCACCGAAGCATTGGGATTGAATCTGAAGTTGTCAACAGATGCCCAACCAAAGTGTACGCGGATTGCTTCCTGACAATTCTGGGCGTGAGCATTTCTGGAACTGCCTGGACAGAACTACTCAGGCTCAAAGACCAAGCCATTGTGCTATTCATCAGTAACTTCACACCGACGGAAGTACCTTACATTTGCTAATAGGGCGACCAAGAAGTCGTTCTATTCCTCGCAATGTCCCAATCATCTTGATAATTTGTGAACAGCATGCTGTTGGCATATGCTCCGCCTCTATTGCAAGGCGAGTAAAAAGATGGTGGCAAAATTTCACCGACAGAATTGAAGAAAGAAGTGGCAGGTATGAAATTGTGGGCAGGATACCAGGTGTAAACCGTGAAACCAGAACAATAAGGCCACCGAGAAATAGAAATAGCCACTGGCAATTTCGGGAAAGGAACATGCATATTCGCCCTAATCTGCCAGATTGACCGAAACTGACTGGAACTGAGATGGGCCGGTACTTCACGAACAGGTATGCCAGATAGCCCTGTATAGTTGTCTAGAGCAAAATAATCTTGTTTCAATGTCCCAAACAGTCAAGGCGCAGAACATCAGAACAATTGTACCCCGAAATCGGCCATTCGAATGCATCGGGGCAAGAGTCCCGCAGGAGGGAGGAGATGGAGACGTTGAGATTCGAAGGCTGTGCAAAAACATATTGACTTCAACAATCCTTGTTTCCCCCTCACACCGACGAAGGAAAGCCTCCAGTGGACGATAGAAGCCATAAGGCTCCGCAAATCGGCCAGAGTTCTTGACTGTAATCGGGTAGGTATATACGACTCTGCGGTGAACAGAGGTAGAGTACGAGCCCCCGTGGCTTAGCTTGGTTCGGTGACAGCCTTGCGTGACTTGTTTGACGCTCATTTGAACTGTCAAAGGATCTCTCTGAGTCAAAACTGCCTGCGTTGGTTGAGGAAAGATCTTATGCTATAGCAGATGACATGTCTGGTGATGAGATATGAGATGCAGGATTAAAATTCAAGTTGGAAGTAAGACCTCAGGCTTTTGGAATCAAGCAAAGATAGTTATGCCAATCCATTTAACAGCCTTGCGGAGCGCCTTGACATGTCAAGCAACTCGCGGCTATGCACCAATGTAATTTCGCTTGCAAAGACATCGAGAATACCCTCCAAAACATAGAGAATGACGTTGCCAAATTCAAAAGTCAATGTCAATTCGATAGCTTTGAATCCGTGTGAACTTCAAGTCAACAAAGATCACGACATCGCGGATGCATATCCAAAAGATGAGGGATAGACTGCCTGCCAAATAGTTGGCGGGGCCAGAGATCAGTAGGTCAATTTCCGTGAATCTGGATACAAGTGAAGATTCATGTAAAGGGAAAGCTAGCTACAAGATCTTGACTCTTATTCTGAGCTCTGGATTTGTGTGGGACTTTTGATGTAGACGCGACTGCTCATTCTTGATTCTGCTCCTATGGCTTTTCGTCTCCCACACGAATCTCGGATCTCGAAATCGTAGCGGTTTTGCAATCCAGCGGCTTGCACCGAGTAAAAGTATCATTAATGATACGCTTTGCACTGTTCGGTTTCTTGCTATTTTTCTCTGTTGGCATCACTTGCGCCCTAGCTGAATTTGGGTTTTTGTGTCTCAGCCCCGGGGCTGAGACACAACCCAAATTCAGCTAGCTTCAGTTCCGTGGGTTGTCTTTTCATCCGGGCCGGCGCTTGCAAAGCCAACATTAAATTGTCTCCTTTACTGTCTTGAAAGCTTCATCTCCTTCAAGAAAAGTCCGAGCCTGCTGAATCCATGCAAGTGCATCATATTCTCCTGCATCATACTGTGCACCGCGAGAAGTCGCCAGTTTGAGTTTCATGTCTTGAATGTACATTGCCCAGGCCTTTTGAGAACCAGATATACATACGCTCTCTGCAATCCACACGCGCCTCTCTATAGTCATCACCAAATATACTATCTGATAGAGACGCCTAAACAGCACCTTCTAAATGGCAAACCGTGCAGATGCAATCATAGGACCTCCTCAGCATCAGTTTTCCTTCCTGCACGTCATGGAATGCAATCACTGGACCAAGCATAGGGATTACGTTGAATCCCTAAATTGCATCCTGACTCGTTTTGAGCCGAGTCATCGACGGTGGTTTGTCGACGCAAACCGTACATAGATGGAGATGAGCAATTCGGGACGCCAGTGGAAGTGATGCGAGCATGGCAGTGAAGCTCGTGCAAAGTATTCAACTAGTTTGAATGGGAAAGGGCAGATGAACGAGTTTGGGAAGCAGAAGGGTTGTCTGAGCTGCTCATTGTCGATTTCGATTGCGACTGCGACCGCCATATCTTCAGACGAACCTTCCTCCGCAACACTGCTTGGCGTCGCCTGCTACTTGCTGAGGAATTGGATAAAGGATATTAATTTTTATGCTCATATGTTCCCAACAATGGTTGTTTAGCTGAATTACCAAATTGTCCTGTCCTTCCATGTTCTTGATAGCTTTCGATTGGTTGGCATATGGCGTCCCAGGGGTGGCTTTCAGAATGGAGATGGGGGGGTTCGATTGAACGTGTATTACGCCATAATGGAGCACGATCTGTATAGTTCATCATGAGATGGCGAGCTGAAAGATAAGAATCGTGGGGTTAAGTTTCACCATCCCATGTGGAAGAGCTGTCAATGTCGTGGTGGTGGAGCAGTGTTGTGGCGAATTTGGCGCTGTGGCTTGAGGGTTATGCACACTAATCACAAAGTGTGATAGTACAGAGCATTGAAGAGGGTGGGCGTTCATGATTCTCCAACAATGCTATGAGACGGATTGTACTTACTAGTATGGAGGGGACATCTCGATTCAGATCCACGTACCTTGTGGTTGCATCCTTTACGCGGGAAGTGCAGATGGCCGCTGGTATGGTGAGATAGATTATGGACATGCGGCGGGTATGTGCGCGGGAAGGAGGTGCGCCCGCATGCGATCACCACCAACATACATACATACATTATGACAGCTTGAACCGTTGCAGTCCTCTTGGTGTTGGCAATGGAAAATACGGCACGAAATGCGCCATCAGTCTGGATCAAGATATTTATCACACACACTTTGCAACTTGAAAGGTGTGCAGACCTGCAATGTTTGATGCAGACGGTCTCTTCAGGAAATAGCCAGCTCCTTTCTGGGAAATGGTCGGCTGCAGGAATCATTTCTGTTGAAGGGGTGTGCGCCACATAGTTAATATAAGAGACATCTAGCCTCAGAAGAATCCAACCCTCGTAGAGCATCCACAGAGTTTTTAGCCCTTTGTACGTGCCGCTTCCATCCTGAGTTATGCCTCTCTTCGATCTATTGCCTTCTACCACCAGGACTTTGCAGAGCTCAAGGCAGCACGGTGACATTACGTGATGCAACGAGTTGAAATGAGAGAGCTTGCTCTCACCGCTCATTCCTAGCAATGGGACGCGAGCGGACGTGCAACCAGGCCTCCAGTATGCAGAGCCATGCAAACCATAACGCAATATCAAAGAAATCAGCCAATATTCCGAGCACATTTGAGCCTCAGCCATGGCTCCTTCGGTGCTGGCACATGTACACGAGATCAGCATTGCACTGAACCTGAAGTAATCTCTTTCCAAAAGCTCACTGGGGAAAGTTCAGAGACTGAATGTGAATAGAATTTGCTTATCATTTGACCCGTGATGAGGCAACCAAAGACCAGGGTGCACAGAGCCTTACCCCTATTTTCCTTGCGCCCGACTTCGAGCTGGCACCAGCTGCGACTCCTCGAGGAGTCAAGAATGGCATCCTTAGGGCCATACCTCGAAGTACTGGTCGCCCCTTTTGCTTCGAAGATCTGACGTTGAGACTCGACGCGGTCCGACAGTACCCACTGCAGCGGAGAACAGAAGGCTGAGCAGATAGATCATGTCATCGGGAAGCCGGGTTCCAGTGGACCAACAACACCACATTGGATATCGCGCTCGTAGGCGTCGACGGTGATGCCAACAGAGTACTCGTGGATAAGTCAGCCCCGCAAATAGGAGCGGTGAGAAGTGATTGAACAGAGGGCGCCTGAGATCGTGGCACTATACAAATTGCTGCCTTGAGGTCGGTTCCAAAAGGTCGTCTCGGTGGTTCTTGTTGTGCGTACCTATTCACAATCTGGTGTCCTCGCTGGCGTCTGCCCCTCGAACTCCGTCTTGCGCTGTTCAATGTCTATAACCACCTCTGCTACAGATGAAGTCTCGGAGTAATTCGGCCATCGACAACAAACATGGCCAGTTAAATTTTTCGATGGTATCTGTGCCGGTCTGCCTCACATTTAGTGTACTCGTTTCATCTCATGGCGAACATCCTCAGCGAATCAACCATCAGACCCTGTACACTGTGAGCCCGACATGGGCACTTCCCTCCCGCCGCTAATGATCGTCCCACGTATCGAGGGCTGTTTGGATGTTTTTGAATCCAGTGCCATATGCCGTCTGGAAGTTGGGCTTCTGAAGCCTGTACGCTCGGTTTCCAACTGGCGGGAAATTACTTGCTGTGGCAGTACATAGTCTATGACTATCAGCCAGATGGCGCTCTTAGAGGCTCTTTCGAAGAGATTGCGCAAGGAATCGCCAGGATATCATGGCTTCCCATCAGTGCAGCATACGATAGGGCATATCGAGCACAGCAGAGAAAGTCCCGTGGGTCTCAGCCCCTTTTGAGTCGCACAACACCTCTTCAAGGGCTTAAGAAGCTCAATATCTTCAACTTTCTTCTGGATAGGCGGACACTCGATATCACCACCAAACTCCACAGTGCTCTTTCTCTGAGCAATTCCAAACAAGAGAGACGGTCAAAATTATTCTCTTCTCGCCATCAGTATTACGCAAGGCGATTGTGAACTTCTGCGCTTCCGTGCTAGGACCATACTGCCGCTAGCCACTGTGCAAAGCTACGGTAGCAGACAACAATCTTCGGTACCCATCGTCTATTCGAGCTTTGATCATAAGTCCTCCTCTTGCTAATTCAACAGTGTGAGCCAAGCCTGCCCGGTTGTGCAGATTAGCATGGCTGCCAACTTGTGTTTGGACTCAATCACTGACGGTTGTCTCAGAATAATCATCCTGGAATTGACAAGAAGGCTTGTCCACTTCATTCATCTCCCAGACGCCGAAGACATCATCAACGATCGTCGACAGTCCGGTTTAGGTACGGAGAATGGCTCAACCATTGCTGGATACGATGTGGCAATGCCACGAATGCAAACGAGAAGTCGTAAGGGAAGTTTATCCGGATGCTTGTCCAGACTGTGGACACGAAAAATGCCATTGGTGCCCTGACCCGTGCCCCGACCCGTACCCTGAGCCACATCCACCGGCTGAGGTTGCTCATCTTATGATCGGCATGACGACAGGCTACAGAAAGACCCCAAAGATGATCACTGCACCTTTGTCATCAATGTGGTGACGCTGCCAATGCGGCAATGAATTAGTCAAGTCTCTCAACCAGAATGACTGCCCATATTGTAGGCATGAGAAGTGTTCGTGTTGAGGCGACCCTCACCCGACATTGTGGGCAGCAGTCGACCCGGTGATCAGCATGGCAACATGGGCCAACATATGAAGACTCCACGAAGAGATTTAAGGACTGCCGACGTGGTCAGCCTAAGCGTTAAGACTTCCGATAACCATGATGCATGAGGATCCGCCCTGCCGACATCAACATCTCGGCCTTGCATTGGAAAGTTATTTGCCGCGTCGATTGCTGTCATATCGATCGGCATTGTATCTTGCTCAGCCATGCAGACACGCACTGACATTTGGCATGTGGATCTTATTGTTCCGAGGACGAGCTGGACTTGAATTCGGGCTTGGGTTCTTTATCATCAAGTCAAGCTGTCATCGTCGTTCTTCTTGTGGATATTGCGCTGGGTGGCTGGCATGTCAAGGCATCTTGGGAGAAGATACAATGCGTTCGGAGATGCATGCAATGCTCAAGTACCAAGGATCCTGACAAGCTCAGCCCGCCGTGGTGGGAGAAATGGAGGTGTGCCATCACTGTCTTAGGGTTGGTGTTGATGATTCCTTTCCTTCCTTCCTGGCGCCTATTTTGTTTGTTGTATGTTGTCCTGAAGATGGGCCAAGAAGTTATCGATCAGAGATGGAGCCATCAAGCGCATTCTGGTAGCAAAGAGATGTTGTTTACCGCTTCGCCTCTGGTCTGAACATCAAGGTCACGTGTGTTGTTTCTGGCGGGAGGCTTGCGGGCTGGTGGAGGCCGCTCATCTGGTCTACTTATATGTATGCAGCAGCCTTGCATTAACATGGTCGTTGTTCATACCGCATTTCTTCCTGCTTCACAGTGACTGGTTGCCCTGGCGAGAGATGTGGATGTGGTGTAATGAATGGTGCAGAAGAAGTCGCTGATGTGAATGGCGGTGCGGTCGAAAGCGGGAAGAGTCGCCGATCACGACTGTCCATTCCCACCTTGGCTAGGGGCAAACTCATTTCCGACGTCTTCGCATCGAAGAGGCTATATCAGAAGTCTGATATAAATTAGTCAACTTCAACTGAAGATATCGGAAGGACTGTAGTAAGCGTGCTGCTCATCTGGAATTGCAAGTTCAAGCACTCATCTTTGCTGAAGGAACCGCCGTTGTCGAGAAGCAAGTGAAGCATGATGAATCGGGTATACTCCATTGAAGACAGAATCAGGCAGGCCATGGTTCATGAGAAGATCTGCTAGGGCCCCGCACATTGCCGGCCTGAGACCCCATGGGAACAGTCAAATATAACCTCAAGTATTGGTCTATGAAACATCCTGCCAGAGATAATTCGTAATTAGTTTGCCACCTTTGCCACCATTTTCCATGACATCTATTAAGAGAAGAAGCTTTACTACGATTCTGTGGCTTAGCATTTGTATGCGTTGTCTCTAGACTCTCGCCATCGCGGCTATTATGAATGCGGAAAATAGTGTGTATAATGTATTCCCCCTTTTCATAAGAAGAACTACCAAAATGAGCGATAATGTCCATGCAAGCGGATACATTTTACCAATACTATGCGATACTGACGGATACCTGCTATCCAATTCCTTGGTCAACGGAATCAACAAACAAGATCTCTCTCTAAAATAACCAAATGGTTATAGAGACTTTACTTCATATTATCTAATTGCCGTTCAGCTGCTATGCATATGTACTGTTTCAGCTCAGGTTTCACTTCGTTATATTGGCGGATGCTTCGCTTTGGGTAGTCAGTCCAAACTTCCACGTTTTCATGCAGTGCGTCAATTGAAAAGCTGTGGATTCAAAATGTCCTTGTTCACAATACACAACATCCAGGAAAAAAAAGATGGGAAGTTAGGCTCGTGTTTGACAGCTTTGGGCACGTTAAAGGAATCTTACTTGCAGCAGGAAGGTCAGCGACAAGCCTCGACAGCCATTCGGATCAAGTTATCATGAAAATGTGTCGCAGCTGGGCAACTCTTCTTCGGGCAATCGTAACAATGCATTTTCAAGAATACATGGAAACATATATCCTGACATCTGCAAAATACATGCACAAAGACGATTTGAGTTCGTAAGCTCGTATTAGCACCTGTGTCTATTCAGGTGGCTGTCGTCCCAGAGTAGCCAAATTCACTCCTACAGCCATTGCGCCCGCTCAAATATGGTATCTTATGCACACAGTTTATGTGGCCCTGAATCCAAACTCCCGCTGAAAATCCATCATTAACATCAAATGCAACCAGTCTGGTGTTTTCAATGGGCATTTCTCGGTATGCCCTCCGCGGTTATCGCAGGCTTCACAGCCCTCATCTCCAAAGGAATCGACATGATATCCTTTCGATTTTCATGCCGTCCAGATATCGGACGAGGTTTTCGCATGTCCCGTTCCGAAATAAACCCGACATCAACCTGGAGTTGTTCCACCCAGCGGCCAGCCTCGAATTGCGACTCATCACTTTCGTGGTTACAGCACGGAGACCTCTTAATCGGCAGAAACCAATCAATAACATTATTTCCCATCACCGACTTCCAGTTTCCAGCTGCTCCAAGGTCCCAGGGGTTCCTTCCAATGCCCAACTGCAAAACGGCAAACGTTTTGGTTGCCTTCGCATCTCGTTCCGAGAGAAGCTCCAATTCGCGTCCCGGACCATCATGCTGAGGAACGGAGAGTATCGGTTCGGATACCCGAGAATCAATCTTCCTGATCTCATGCGCGGGGAGAGGCAGTGGATATGTTACATGCGGATAGTTTCCTTCTTTCGGAATGATGAACGTCGGCGGAACCAATACAGCTAATATCCAGGGACGACGCTTCTTGCTTAGGTTCTCGATTGTGGTGAGGTTTTCGAAGACGAACTGTAGAGAGCTACCGGCCATTCCAAGAGTAAATAACCCAAAAAACCCGCCAATGGCGAGTACAGCAACAAACTGATGCTGCCATTTTCCGGAAGGACTCGCAATCTGTTCACTGAGATATATTGCCATCACAACCACCACGAATATACAGTAAAGGCAAGCATACGCAACAAATTGCACGAAATACTTGAAGCTATTCTCCCCAATAACTCCTCCGACCCTGTTATATATCAGTTTACAGAATCATCCACGAAGACAAATGAGATGAAGCCATCGATGCACATACCACGGGCAGTAATGATCCATTTTGTAGACACATCTACCAACATCACTGCAATGGTGAGTACGATCAGGTTTCCAGTTGGCGCACGCACTGCACCACTTAGGCCTTCCATCCTGGGAGCAAACAAAGATCTTCTTCGAGAAAAATAGCTCGAGGCCAGGCGAGTCTGGATCTTCATCTCTAGTTATGCAGGTCTCTGAGGATGCATACTCGCGGCCAAAGTTATCGTTCTCTTTATCATTTGACATATCTCTCGATCGTGGCCGCGTTTTTTTATTTTGCTTATAGCTCTTCGCCGCTTTGCCCAACGGAAGGTAGCCCGGATCGAAGGTAACGACGTAAAGAAGTCGTATATAGGTAATCGTCATGAAAAGAATTAATATGAAATATATTGTGAGAAGCGCAGCTGTAATGCCAGCTCGTGGTATTGCGTCTTTCGGTTTCAAGAGATAGTTGACTACCACAATCATTGTCAGCGAGAGTTCTCAGCAAGGTGATTCAACCTTCCCACTTACCGCATAGTAGCGCTACAAAGACATATGTTGCATAGCCAACTGCAGCAGCCAGCATAGCTGGCACAATGCGTCCTACCCATCGGTTCACTGTCTTGGGATCGGGAGAGCCCATACTGATGCTTGAAGACCAACACAATTTGGGCAATGCTTAATGGTGGATACGGAATGATGGACAGTAGGTACTGAGGCTTATGCGACTCCAGACTTTGGAGGCCACACGATAGAATGGACATGCATCTCTGAGGGGGGCTGCATTTCTCAAAACGCGTTGATTCAGAACATCCTCAGTGAGACCTTGCTGCTTTGCATCAGCAGTGACGGTGTTCGATTCGGAACGGATAAACCTTTCACCGAAGTTCCTTGCAAACCAAACAACCTCCACACTCTATTCCCAAATTGACTGTCACTGTAATGCATTGGTTCGATTCATCGTGCTGAATGAACATAACGAACGATATATTTCTATATTGACCTATGGGAATAATGGGTTTCGAATGTCAACAATACCTCCAAAAATCTGTGACTGTCGCACTTACAATAACAATGCACAATCCTTGCTTCCAATTCAATACTCGCAGTCAATCTCCAACGATATCCTTGATGGTTTCCTCATCTCACCCCAATCATCTTGACAGTCGTTGTTGCAATCCTACGATCATCCTACATCTAAACATAAAGTCCACAATGCCGGAAATCCGTGAATCGGAGCAGGCAGTGAATGAGACGACGATCTCAACTTGCGAGGCGTCTCAAATCTTAGGACAACTTGATGGCTGAACTTCAACAAGCCGAGTTTTTGCTCCTTCATCAAGAGTGGGACGAACGTGGGGAAGCAGAGCAGAGAGCTAAGGATGAAGTTGGAAAAGTACGAGAGAGACTAAGGACGTCCTGGAGCATGAGATTCGCAATTCTCGAAATGAGTTGACTGAGGCTCTCAACGAGCGTGATGAAGCCCCAGACACGTGCAAGGATCTCGTGGCAAAAGCGAAGAGCGCCGAAGATGAGGTTCTAAAACTGAGGACTGAGGTCGATGGACTAAAGGCACAGCTCGAAGCCTTACAGCGAAAAGAAGAGAAAAATACGGATGAGTTGATCGTCAAGGAAGAGGAGCAAATCCGGCTGTTCCCCATGATCTTTAATCTTGGTGGTCACCTGGATGATCTCTTTTGGCTCGAGCAAAGTTACTACCTAATAAAAATGGTAAATGAATGACGATTATGAACAGAGAGGCGAAAAAATATTAGACCGTGAGAGAATAGAATAGGCAGAAGGTGATTATCGACAGCACAGTATTACAGCAGGAGTAGAATGAAATCGATTTTACGCTCTAGAAATATCACTCATATTTCCATATGTTTAGACCAGTCTACAAAATCAACGCCTTCGCAAATGACTTGGCCGAAGAACAGAGAGTCATAGGATGAGATGAATGGGCACATCAATGAGCGCGACAATGCAACTAAAGAGGTGACAAAGTTCAGAGATTTAGCAAGAAGGACATTGACAAGCTCGACACCACCATCAAGGAGCTCGACTAGGATGTAAATAATTCTAATAAACTCGAGTGAAAGGTTGCGAAGTTGAGTCTAACAGTCTGAAAGTTGCTATAGGAGATACAAAGCAAAGCATCATGTAATAATTTTGAGATTTGGAAGTACTAGAGAGCGACAAAATAGAGTATATGTAGGCATTTATGAATTATTACGTACTGTTTTGTAAGATGAAAAGATATCAAAGTATGTTCAGGACTCGGATGGATTTTGATCTGGACTTCGAACCCTGTGAAATCGAGGAAACGTTACAAAGATGGGCGAATAAATGGAGAGCCACAATCATATATAACTTTATTTAAACCTTAATTTTCTATATTTACCACATTTTCATACAAACTGTCAGTAATGCGTCTGGCAACAATGCGCTATAAAGGTTTCTACATTTCTTCTTCTTCTTCTACTTCTTCCTTTCTTCACAACATCAAATGGAAACACAATTCTTTCGTCCTAAGTCGATCGCATTCAAGCATCATCGTCATATCATACTTCAACACAACATTGTCAAAAAAAGCCCTTTCGACTTTTGATAGGATGCCGACAATCAGACCATGGCAGCGTTCAGGTGTAGACATTGCCAACAAGCTTATTCGTGACCTCCGCCAGGAACTTCGGGCCAACTTGAATGAAATCTCTGACTTCAGAAATGAGAATTCCGAGCTTGATGATGAGCTTCGGGTGAAATCAGATCGAATTGCCGCCCTCGAACGCGAAATCTTGGTGTTTGGTGATCAGCTCAAATCCCTAAAGGTCCATCTCAAAAAGTCCCAAGACGCGATACAAGATCTGAAGAATGCAAAACTCGCCGAAAAGCTTGAATCGGTAAACTTTCAACTCCAGATCGCCCAGAACGAAATCCGAGATCTCAAGAATCAAGCCATTTCTGAGCGGGAGAAAGCAACAGAGAAATACGAGGATTTGATAGATGCCCTTAGCAAGCAGAGTTTCATCTGTCAGGACTATGCGGCTACAAATAGAAAGCTTAAGGATCAGGTTGCAGCTCTGAAGGCAGAACTTGAGGCATCCAAAAATGCAAAACTTAGTATGGCCGCCAACACTGAGGACAAGAAGGAATGCCAAGGTCGAGAATAAAGACGGTCGACGACCTCAGCCAGCCCCGTGGTCTTACAGTGCCTAAAAAGGATTCTAGGCATGTAGCAAGCAACAACTGCACACATCAATGGTAAAGAAGTTTAAAGTGAGAGTGTCAACGACAATGACAGAAAGTACGCCAGGAAGGGCCGGGTAATGCAAACTGTAAGGGGAACAGCAAGCTTTGAAGGTGTAAGAACAGGGTGTATAATTCAGATCTGAATATGGGTTTATGTTAAATAAAATGCTCTTTATAATCTTTAAGCTACTTTATTAACTTCCTTTACTGTAGAAATATGAGGCGTCAAAAGCTAAATGGTCACGAAGAGCGAGTAGGCACGTGAAAATCGTATCTTCTAAATGAGAGTGAAACGAGTTGCGAATTAAACTGATGCTTCTGCAATCAGGTGATCGTGGAGGTCGGGAGGAGTTAATAAGTGTGAAAGCAGGTGGAAGATTTGAGTTTTGATGGGACAACACAATAAAGTAAATAAATACCCTGCACCTGCACGCTTTAACCACTTTTTCATCCCTACATTAACTCAACCAAACAATTTCAAATATCAATCTGCGTTCAAGATGCCAGCAACAGCCAGAGACTGCCTTCTCTCTGGACGAGAGGTCTATGAGACAATGCTGTCCGTCGTGCTCAAGGATATTCGCGAGCATGCCTCTTCGAATGCGGAGTATGTAGCTCAGATCAAACAGCTCAACTCTCAACTCCATAGAATAGGCCTCGAGCTTAACGACATCAAGAATGATGTGCATGCGACATCAGCTGCTGAGGCTCTAGCATTTAACCAGCGTGATGAAGCATTTGGCCAGCGGTATGCACTATGCAGTCGTGCAAGTTTTGAATGAAGCCCAGATAGAATTTGGGAATGACGGCCGAGGATGTCCAGACTACAAAAGCAGAAAATAAAATGTTGAAGGCTGAACTTGCATCACTCAAGTTAAAGTTCGAAAGGACGAGGCGTAAGAAAAATAGTGACACTCCGAATTTCGCAGATTGCGTCCCAGGTGAAATATTTATTACGGCTGTCTAGGCCAACAAGGTCGACCTTAAGGAGTTCATTGGCCTTGCCGCTTTTAAGAGCATTGAAGGTATGCAGTAACAGCTCTATTCAGGAACAAATGTTGTATAACAGTTGATAACTAACTATTGACAGTGAGCTTCTAAGCAATGACAACAATTGACTGACTGAAGTAAAGGACAGAAAGTATAGCTTGGGTTGAGGAAAGCACAAAGTCAGGAAGGCATGGATTATGCACCTATAACCTCTCTTTGTAGGATCATAAATACAGCAGGCCTTCACGATGACATGATCCCTACACCATAATGGAAGAAGCAACGAAAGGATCAGACAGGAAAGACACTATTCAAGACATGAGAAGCAGATTGACTAACAGACTGATCTTAAATAAAGGGGGGTTTGGCTCTCTTCATAATATTTTCGCCATGTCTGATTTGTGGATACTTTGTGTACGAAGACACAAGGAGCTGAACATCAGAATACAGGAACAGAACACACAAACAAGTCGCACATGGTATCTAACACACAATCATGGATTATACTCAAAATACCCCATGCGTCCCTCGCGATAAATTTCCTGCACATCCAGCACTATCCCAAGATTTCGATATTCCCTCCAGTTCATTCGCCCTTCTCAGCGACTCCACAAGAGCTGTATTCATGTTCTGAAGCCAAAGCACGCAAGACATGCTCACTCGTGAACTTACTCTTGCTCGTTTCTTCCAGCATGAGGACATGCATGTTTTGTAACTTATGCAGTCGATCGTCTTCTTGCTGATGATAGACCTGTTATCATCATCGCATATAATATATCACGTGGGTATTGCCAGTAGGGGGGTTGGATCGCCGGGGATCCGACAGGACGCGGAGCTTTGCTCCCTCTTTTTGTGGAGAGGCTTTTTGCTCTTCAGGCTCAAATGTATTTGCCCTTTATACTTAGAGTTTTCACTTTTGGACGTCATTTACTAACCTGACATGATCTTGTCCAAGAGCTCTCCATTGTCGTGTAGCCCACCCGAGTGAGAGTTACGATGTGCAGCGCAGCGTCCAGGTGTGGCATGCAACTCAATATACTTTTATTTTTAAAGCTATAAAAATGATAACCAGTCATCTTCCCATCCATTGGCCGTCAGCCCAGATACGCTCAAAATCCAATTCCAAAATCCACAATCCACAATCCCGTCACATCTCATCTCCTCATTGCATTTCAGAGTCCATACCACCAAGGACTCAGGGTTCAGTTTCAGCAGCTTGCTCACGCGCGGCGAGTTTGAGGGCTTTGAGCTTTGCAGTTCCCCAGCCAGCAATTCCCAACTCCTGATTCTTGCCGAGCCATGGCTTCTTGCTATCTCCCAGCATGCTTCCAGCGAGGAAATAGATAATCTGGCCGATAATAATCAGAACAAACGCGATGGGATACAAGAAATAGATTGTATATCCGAATACTTGAATTCCAATAATTGTGCCCCAAAAATTGCCCGTGAGCAGTGAAATGTCAAAGAACGCCGCGCTCGCCATGCGCAGCAGAATCGGTGCCAACGAATAGAATATCGCGAGTGCTAGAGTATATCCGACGAGATACCCCCCGACGCTACCATCCCAGGTAGCATCAGCGAATGATTGGCGGTCAAAGATCGCTGCCTGGACACCGTTTATCAGGACCCCAAAGACTCCGAGCATTCCCAGCACTTCGTACATTGGGCGTCTGCTGACGAACCATTCCTCGAAGACATTGCTCAGGCCATAGCAGGAGGCTCCCAGCAAGCCGAACAAATCCCCTTTGAGTTGATCGGGGACTTGACCGCCATTAACACCTTGGATATGATCAGACGCAAGCAATATTCCCATGCCACCGCAGCAAATGAGAATGCCAGCAATTTGGGTGATCTTATATCGGACCTTGAGAAAGATGAAGGACAAGATAACCACGCAGACTATCGACCAGAAGTTCAATAGCTGTGCGGAAAGAATGGTGGTGTATCTGTAAGCCAGTACCGTAAAGTAATTGCCTTGCACATCGAAAAATGAGAGGATGAAGTATTTCCAACCATCGACAAGAAGGAATCGAAGATATTTCTTCAGTCCATATTTGTACAGGGTGTATGTGGTGAATATCAAGGTGAGCAGAACGTAGTTGAAAAGAGTCTGGAAGGCTGGAATAGAAGTGCCTGCTATCACAAGCTTTGTGGAGAACGTGTTCGTAGCTGTGATGCACAGCGCAAGAACCTGGCTATGGGAAACGGCTTAGTCCATGTTTACAATTGGCAATAGCAAAAGCAAGATATTGAGAACTTACCCAAGGACTAAGACTATGTAGAAGTCTCTGGTCATCAAATAAGCAAACCAGGATTTCTTGTTCTCCAACTCGTCAATTGCGTGCCCTATGTCATCGTTCTTGACCTCTCCTGCAGCATCATTGTCTTTCGAAAGTCGCTGTTGAATGTCATCCATGTCCCCGACAATCGTCTCCTTCACTTCGAATCCATCATTAACTGGCTTATCCGCAAGTGTCATCCTCTTACTGGGAGACACATTCATCTCAGCCCCAGACGCCTTCGTTACTTCATCATGAGAAGTCATTGCGACGTTGTCCCTTTCAACAAGTCCAAACCAAAATGTATACAAGACCAAAAGCTCCGTATGCTCCCTATAGAAAGAGCTTGTGTATGTGTATATTACCGCGGGATATCAGGAAAAAATGTATCGTAAAGACGTATTATGGAGCTTGTGTATGTGCGTATTATCGGGGGATGTCAGGAAAAGTGTATTGTAAAGACGTATACAGAATGAAAAGACTCTCCCGTAAGTCTTTCTAGCTCTCCCCGGTGAACGCAAAGACTCGAAGTCGTTCACTGCTATGTCTATTGTTGGATAAAGAGCATTGACTCTGTGCAGGAACAGGCCAATGAGTTGTGATATCACAGAGTGAGGTGATGGTGATGTGGTGATGTGGTGATGTGGGGATGGAGTGAGGGGAAGAGGAGAAAAATAATTCGCTTGTGTGGTGTCAAGTCACGCTAACTCTTATCGCCCTTAGCGCCTGGGCCATTTATGAATGTGTCACCTGCAGATAGCAGTGATCTCCATTCGCTACAATGATGATAAGATCTAGATAAGATAATGAATTAACAATTCAGCACCCCAGTGCGACGTCACATGAGAGTCTTGGAGGCTTGTTGATTTTGTTTGCAGCTTCAGACTCTATAATCGTGGCCAATTTTAAATATTCAAAATCATTTGAAGATGCGTCTTATTTGCTCAGTAAGTTTCCCTATTAAGCAGTATGAATTTCTGCAGCCCATTCCTTCACTAATTAACTGCAAGTTAACCTTTACTGACTCTGCTCGCTTGTATTATCATTTATCACTTTGTAATCGTCTCCCTTTTCCACCCTTTACAAAACTATATTTTTTGGGAGCGAAGCGACCAGTCAAGGATCCGACGATTAACTCTAACATCTCCCCTCGCCAAGCCTACATGCAAGCGGCCAAGGCCATTACCATCCCCCTCCGGCGCTCCGCTCTTACGACTAGCTTTACACCGCAGCTTGCACTCCCTTCATTGTGGCATTCATCATTCTCTCATTTGTAAATTCTCCATCTCATAACCGGGAACGAGTCTAACTCTAAATACGTGGTACAAATCTGCTAGGATATTCGAGGATCTCAGAGCTATATGCACATGTCACCACTTTGCAACTAGGAGTTTATAGATTATATGGCTATTGGCTGCAGAGTGGCATATGGATGATGCATTTTGGGAGAGGGAGGATGGGAAAGACGACAGGAAGGTGGAGCAGTGGAGTCTGAACGGTGTGAGAGATGCATTATTTTCAGTGTTTCTACTTCATCTATTGCCATTGATTTCTAGTGGTGACAAGTTAGAAATGGATGGCTTTGTTAAGTTGGAATCTTAATAACAGGAGATGCATGAAAGAAATAATAATGTAACTACTAAGGTAGAAGATATCAGCAAAAAGTCTCTTATGAAAAGACCTCAGAATTATTACCTATAATAACAATATCATCAGAGAGAAGATATAGGAAGATTTTACCCTGGAAAACCTTTTGCAGTTGCCACCGCAACTGCGCACGTCACATATTTAGAGATAAAATATATAAAGGTTCCACTGTGAAATGTTTGTGCACTCTGCACTCTGACAGATTCTTGTTTTCAGATGATAGTACAATCACAATCAGAACAAAGAACGTAAATTCAGTGCAACAGTCCAAAAACGATTCCTCTACCTTGGTTTTATGGACGAGCATGCGGCCATGCAAATAACTCCCAAGCCAGTCATTTAAGGTGTAAACAGTGCATCTTTATTGTCTCAGTCGCTCAAATGCCGCACGTCTAGCCAAACGAGGAGCAAGCCATCAGTCCAGAAAACATAGGACACAAGGTCCTGCTGCATTTGTTTCTGCCTCATAATGATTCTGGTCTAGTCCGACGATCTCTTCAACTGCTGCTATTTCGAATGCAATCATCTCCTCAAAATTGAGAATCAGATCATCACTAGTCCAGCAGACTCGGGTCATAAGGTTCCACCAGAGTTATTTGAGCCTTAGCATGATTCTCCTCCGCAGCTGTGTTGGCTTGAATCGGCCTTGGTGTTCTAAGTGGAAACATGGCAGCAAAATCAAGAAGCAGATCAGCATCGCTCTTAACTTCCCCATCACCATCCACGTCAACATCCATATAAGCATCTGAATCACAATCGGCAGCGGAGTTGGAATTGGTATCCGCCCCAGAACCAATATCCGCATGTGTAGTAAGTACGGCAGCTGTGCCACCATCTTTTCCTTCAGTCTCTTGCGTCGTCTTCTCCAAATCTGCCATGGTAAACATCTTCTTCTTTCCCTTCCTGCCCGCCTCCGCTGCAAGCTGATCATAATTGATGGCCAACACCTGCATCTGCATCTGTAGCTCCATGATCTCCTGGTCTTTCTTCTTTCTTATGCTCCCTACCTGGGCTTTCAAAGACTCATTAATTCCCTTCTGCATAATCAGAGAATCTTCCAGCCTGTTGTTTAGGATCCGAAGAGCCGAGTTTCCATTTTGGAGGTCTTGGATGGTTCTTCTGAGCTCAATGCCCGAGGTGTGGAGATTATCGCTAGTGGTGCAGAGATTGGTGCGGCTGGCTTGGAGGGCTTGGAGGGCATCACGCTGGTGAACAACTGCAACGATGGTAGCCTCAGCAGCAGACAATTTGGTTTTCAGGAGGTTGTAGTCAGCCTGGAGGCTTTCATGGGCAGCACCAAGGTTGAGGAGCTCAAGCTGCACATGCCCAAGCTTAGAGAGGCCAGACAGAGATGATTGGGAGGTGACAGTTGCAGGGGGTGCTGTTGGTGCAGACATTGTGGGTGTCTAGGATGGTGACAAGCACAACGGGATTTTGGGAAGGGGATGCGTGGAAAGCAGCGGTCTGCATGCGGAGTCAGCAGTGGCACAGGTGAGTCGCAAAGACATAACATGAACAGGAAATGAAATAATTTACATTGATCTAGAGACAGCTCCTAACTCTGGAAACCTGCGGCCTAGATGCGGAGTCTGTAAGAGAGCAGGTGAGTCTCAAAAGGTACAAAATCAAGGAGAAATGAAATAACTTACATTGATCTAGGAATGCACAGTGACACTGCAGAAAGGACCGCTCTGGACACAGAGTTAGCAATGTCTCATATAACTGCACAAGAGAGAAGAATTGAAACATAGAAATCAGTCACTTGACTCTACAAGTTGATGGCGACAGTTCGCAAAGCATCGGCCTCATCACAGGGCCAGAAACAATGCAGATGAGTTCCTAAAATGTAAAATGGAATAAAATATCACAACTTACTATGATCCAAGGACAGCGATGGAAGACGGCAAGGAGAGGCCTGGGAATTGTTAGCTTTGGTGCTAGAGGAGAGGAAAAATTGTACAGCAACAAGGCAAAATAGGAACAACTTACCTGAATGCAGGGAAACGCAGTCACAGGTCGGCTATCAAAGGTCTGCAAATTGTGGGTTCTATATAAAATGGTAAGAAGTTAAGAAGATAAAGGAACGAAAAGAAATTAACTTACTGAGACAAGGGATTTGACGATGGGGACCTCTTAGAAACGGTCTGTGCTCCTGGTGGTTAGATGATCACTACATATAAATCAATTTTCTATGAATAGAGCAAAGACAAAGGACAAAGTGCAGCTACAGAAGAGTTGCAAACTTATAGTTGTTTTGTTTCATTTCAAGTCAGAACCAAGAAGAAGAATTAATGAGAACTTGTGTTCTAGAAAACGATAGTCGATACACATTATGATATTGTGCATCTTAGACAACTATCCTACAATCCAATGATGTAGACTGTAAAATCTGTCTCTACAGACAAAGTCCTTGTATGTGAGTATCTCATCCCATCTGGCCACCTGCACCTGGTAACTACCAGAGCCTTCATGTTCACTAGTTAATCATGCTTATTTCCTGATACTAGCCTCATCTGTGCTACAGGGATTTTCTTCATCTGTGCCTTTGCTGTATTGTAGCACTCCTTCCACTGCTTGTGTTCAGCCTCACAAACCTTGTGTGTCTTTGTAGTTTTTGATGTTAAAGGAATGTGCATTGCGAATGGTCTGAAAACCGAAGTTCTTGTCAAGTCATTTTTGTAGGTGTTTCCTTCCGTCCTCTGCCATTCTGAATGAATCAACTTGCTTTTCCGGATGGACTAGGAATTGGTCAATCTCATTGCACTTGGGACACCCACATCCACGCTTGAGTTGTGTCCAGTTTGCAGGATGAGGAAGTTCTGCACCAACATAACGCTCGCAGTATCGCTTGATTAAGGTCAGTTGCGCCGTCTGAAGCTTTGAAGGTATAGATAGCATGTATCTCGTCAGTTATATGAAGAGACAAACATTGCGAGATCATTTGCGACAAGTTAGCGATTGTAAGTATGAGTACTTCAGATTCCGCCTCCTCACGAAACATTTCGTGTAAGTCACCCACGGTCATTGAAGTATAGGCTGATTTTTGACACAAATATCTGTCAAAAGGAAGGTATTATTCAGGACAATCTGGATAAAGCTCGAGTTGGGTCTATACATCCCATTTCACTTCCTATCCTAGGAACCTAAAGTCGGAATCCTTCCGTTTGTTAAGAAAATCATTGCTAATGTGCAATTTGTGACATTCCTCATCTCTGCGCTTTACGACACATGCACGGAGAACAAATTTGCAGAAAATGTTTGTACAGGTGTTTTCCGCGATGTACTTTCAGATCTCATCGACCTTTTTAGAATATCGCCATTACCTGAAACCGCAAAGCGTCATGAAAGAGCCATTAAGTTCAACAATATGAGTGAGTTCCATGCTATCGACGAATATTTGGTGAACATCGTGAAAATTCCCTTTTGTGTACTTGGTAAGCCTACCCCCCACTATTCCAAGCATAAGAAGCGCCATATACTTGGCGTTCTATGTTCGCAAGATATACATAGAACCCTTCTGAGCACAGATATCTTTCAAAGCATTGACAGCCTGCACATCATCGCCTTTGAGATGAGATAGACAGAGGCTTGGTTCAGTATATTTGTGCGAAAGCATATATGAGAGATCTACTAGGCATGGCTCAGCGTTTCAGTCGTGCTGAGCCTTCCATAAATCAAGGGTACCTTGTATCCGCTGTTGACATTTGGAGAATGGTGGTGTGAATGGTGTAATATCATTGAAGGTTGTATGTAAGGGAAATCTTATACCCGCTTGACTGGTTTGGTTTCGTGGATGACATCTGAATACCTTCAATCCAGTAAGGTTCACTATTCAAAAACATTGATTGAACAATGTTAGTGCGAGCTACGAGCTATGTTTGAAAGTACACATACCAGGCTGCATATGAATAACCATATTCGGAGAATTGTAATGTTGCAAATATCTTCGAAGAGCCAGAATACTTCAGGATGATTTCAGCATCATCATGGAGTGAAGGCAAGCACATTACAAGCGTGGCAAACATCCCTTTGCCTCCTCGGAACCATGAGAACGCGCTATCTGCCAAGATCATGAGAGTTTAGGAAATTGGGCATACATACTCTGAATGAGGCTTAAAGAAGGCGCCCGTATCATAGACCAAAACTTTGTAAAATTCAGCCTTATCTTCGCAATGTCTCCAAGCCCCAGATGGCAGCGTCAGCCACAGGGTTTTTCCAAGACCTTCTGCCATGCTGGGCTTTTTGTGCCAAACTGATTTGTGTCCAATTGCCATATATTTCTCACAGCGGTGTCAGTCAACTATGGTCTCCGTGCCCTTGGCAAATGGCGACTGACAGCACTGGATGACAACTTTTGCGTCGTGGTCTGAAACCAGAAGGCCAAATGCACCAAGTCCTTCCACATGCAGTCCTAGATTCTCAGGAGCAGAAAGCTCGTTAAATATGGCGTACATATGCTCCCCGACTACGGGCTTCTTTCAGGCACTTCTCGAGTCGGAATCTAACTTTGGACGATGGCCCGGTTTCACTGCTTCAGATTGACTTTCTTCTTAACGGATACTGGAGCTGGAATGGCCCGCCTCCTCTCCTTCTGCTTGATTTCCTCCTTAAACGGTTGCTGGAGCCACTTCCCCCTTAACGGATATTTGGGCTGGAATGCCTACCACAGCTGCTTCAGAGTCGGCATCATGAAGGGGGTCTTCATCATCGATTTCCGACTTCATGACTTCATGACCGGAATGTGCGGTGATGATGCCATTGGAATTGACAGCGCGATGGCAGCGCACACATCCAAGTTCAAGCGCCTGAAGATTCCGTCAGAAAGTGATCAGCCATACATACGGTGCTTAACGTCAAGAATTTGCACAATGATGGTCAATTAGGAGTTCACATACGTAGATGGTCAATGCTTTTATTATTTGCGCATCCTCGAGGACTCGAGGCTCGGCGCGACGCGAAGGCCTTACGCGAAAGATGCGTCGATCACGAAGTCACGTGTACATATTTGCACGCGCCAAACACATTTTGAGACGGGCTTCGCAAACGATAATCCGGTCTTCGTCAATTCATTTTTCCGTTCCGCAATACAATTGGGACCCTGGGTTGTAGAACGGCACGTGTTTATCTTGTGTATGCTTTGTTTTGCCCACGATACTCTCTTCAATTGACGTCCTATAACTGATGGTACCTTATTGATGTTATATGCATATTCAAAACTTTGTACCCTAATATCATTCAGAGACAGGATTGGCCTTGTTGTTGGCATTGCAAGCTTATCAATATGGCGGGATCTGGCATGTGATTGTCTCGCTGAAAGTTGGTATGTGGTAATCTCCTGACGTCTTGAATTGCGATCTTGGTCTATGAGGTCCAGGGCTGACAGGAAACTGTGACGGAACAGTAGTCTATAGCTTACGGCCTCTATTGCCATCGTTCCGCTGCTCAGGGCATCGGCTGGCCGAGCAGTCCAGTGCGTAGTGGTACAGTACACTGAAAGCACAAACCCTTGACTGCAATATGTGGCGCATTCCTTTTCTCTCCAGACTGAATCCGTAGGTCTCAGAGTTTGACAACGCCCTCTATATCATATGTATGTGCTGATATCATTCAGGAGCGAGTATATCGCTCTCGTTATATCTTGTCTCCTTGTAGGACTCGAGGCTCTTATACGAATCCTGACCCTTGCTCTACGTACGTTTACCTTAGGAAACCTCCTATTCCGGGTCATATATCTGACGCTTCAGTAGCTTCAAGTATAATCACATTATGCTATCGGGCCTCAAGGCGACTATATAACTATATTACCTCACCGGCTGCGAAGAGATCAGTGTCGAGGAAGTACTGTAAGCAGGCATTTCCCCAGACTTTTAAATACTCGTACTGACAGTCCAAATAAAGTACGATCAAGCTCCATTCGCGATGCATCCGATTTTGTCGATTTGTGCGCGCTGTCTGGATATCTAGCGGAAGAGCACGTAGTACAGACAGCTGATGGATATATGCTTGGATTACACAGACTCGGTTGGAGGAAAGGGGAAGAGGATACGAAGGTCAACTCACCGAAAGGTGTGAAGAAGCCAGTTGTGTATCTACACCATGGGCTACTCATGAATAGCGAGGTCTGGGTCTGCTTGACTGACGAGGAGAGGTGTCTGGCGTTTCACTTGGTAGAAAAGGGTTATGATGTTTGGGTCTGTGTTCTCCATTCAGTGTACTGAATATCGCTAACGGACAATAGCTTGGGAATAATCGCGGAAACAAGTATTCTAAGAAATCAATCCACCATCCTCCAACCTCAATAGCATTTTGGGATTTCTCGATGGATGAGTTCGCGTTCCACGATATTCCCAACTCCATCGATTACATCCTTTCCGCAACAAATCAGCCTTCATTATCATATATTGGCTTCTCCCAAGGAACAGCACAAGCATTCGCCACACTTTCTATACACCCAAAACTAAACGAAAAAGTCAACGTCTTCATCGCCCTCGCACCAGCCATGTCTCCAGCAGGGCTACGTAACGGCGTCGTTGACTCCCTCATGAAAGCTTCCCCACAAGTCCTCTTCCTTCTCTTTGGCCGCCGATCCATCCTCAGCTCCACGACAATGTGGCAATCCATCCTGTATCCGCCTATATTCGTCCGCGCCATCGACACATCTCTCTCCTTCCTCTTCGGCTGGTACGGCAAAAACATATCCATGTCCCAGAAACTCGCCGCCTATCCGCATCTCTACTCCTTCACCAGCACCAAGAGCGTCGTTCACTGGTTCCAGATCATTCGCAATAAATCCTTCCAGCTGTACGATGACGATGCTCAGGCTCCTTTCATCCTCAACAGTGCCACTAAGTACACGAAAGTCGCCCGTTTCCCAACACGGAATATTAAGACACCAATTGTCCTTGTCTACGGTGGTAGCGATTCGCTGGTCGATATCGGCGTGATGCTCAAGGAGCTTCCATCCCACACCGTGGCGATAGAGATCCCGCATTTCGAGCATCTCGACTTCCTCTGGGCTCGCGAGGTCGACACGCTCGTCTTCCCGCACGTCTTGGACGCTTTGCAAAGCTTCTCCGACTCCGACCACTCTAAGGAGGATTTTGCAAAATACAGAGCCGCGAGGCACGCCTCCCTCGGTCCTGGAAGCCAGCGTCCAAAGTCCATGGGTAGCAGCCACGCAGATGTCGCTACTCTGTCGCCGAATCGCGTCTCGGATGCCCTTGCACCGTTGAAGCGTGAAAATTCTGGTAGTACGATACCCGTTTTGGCGGGGAGTCGGAAACGTGCCAAGGTGGATTTGCAGGACGATGGAAATGAATACGACTCCTCTAGTTCGGCGCCCGTAGCGCATACGACTTCGCGCGCAGTGGAGGACTTGAGAAAACCTGCTGGCTTTAGTGATGGTGCTGAGGATGGAGATAGTAGTTCTACGGCGGTGTCGACTGATGAGAAGAGGGTGAGGAAGAAAGGAAGTGATGTAAGTTTGGCGAGTTTAAAAGGGAGTTTACGGGCGGGGAAAGGGATTAGTGTTGGTGTTGGGAAGGCGGTTGGGGGTGTGATCAGTTTGGGTATTGAGGGCTTGGAGGGTGTGGGGAATGTGACAGGAAGCGATACTGATAGTCATGGACAGAGTCGTGGAGATACCCGTAAGAGGTGACTTGGTGTGTCGAGAGGAGCAGATGCTCAATTTAACATGTGTGGGATAGATAGGTATGAATGCATTGGATACTGAGATACGATTATTGTGGTAGCCACAGGCAGAGAATGATCAGGGGTGCATGCATTTTGGATCTCTTTCGAGAGAAGGCGGAAGCGGCCAAATTGAAAAAAGGGCCTTCGAAGGGTTGGAATAGTTGAAATTTTGCGGATGATTGAGAGTTCCATGAAAAAGAGGAAGATATGGTGAGGAAGAAGATCACGGTATAGAAGCTAAGTCGCGGCGGATTCATAGGGTGGAATCTCAGAAAACGGCATTGTATCTTTATATTTTCATTAGGAAAATACATCTCAGTAGCATTTCTGTGTTCTCACATCAACACCTTTGTACCTTTCTCTTATCATCTCACTTCAGCGCATCCTGGGAGTTGCATGGTGTTTTGGGCAAGTCGCCATAGATACTCTTCACTGACGCCTGAAATAGGCCGGAGTAGCACCAGATAAGAAGCGGCTCTTACAAGCCAAATACCTCTTGAGCTCACAGCCCTCAACCCTCGCCTCGAAATCCTCAATGCCCCAAACGTGACCCCATTTCGCGAACGACGTTGGATTGACGCATTTGGTCATAACCGTCTCTCTTTCTCTCCGCAGCGCTCGGGTCAACAAGAAGATCCGGATAATGAAATCTACCCACATCAGGGAATACTGTCATTGATCCATTCGGATTGGTCGGAAACGGCTTTTGTGTGACAATATTTATCACTTTAAAACCGCCATCGATTGGACTCAGGCATAAGAGTCCATGGGCTTGTCTTTGCGCGTGAAATTGATATATGCGTTGTAATAGTCATCATAATCACGATAGATGTGGTTTGGTGAGCCAAGATAGCCTGTGAGACCACGAAGGCAATAGCTGACGAGATCATCAACTGCGTATAGGAGATCGGCCGGCGAAGTATCAGTTATGGTGCTACCTTCATATCTTCCATGCACAGTCTCTGTTGTTCTCGTTCTTGAAAGCAGCCATCAAGCACATGTTGGGCTTTTAATCGTGCCCTGTCATGTTGTGGAGGCAGAAGATCTCGATCATATGGGCAGGGTCGAAACGCCGAAGAACATTGTGATTGACATATTTGCGCTCTCGGGTGCCAAGAGCTGTTTGGATGGAACCGTAATCAGCCTTTATCTAGGTTAGCTTGGGCTCTTTTGAGTCTGGTGGCAATGTAATTGCGAGAAACTGATCATTTGGCCGAGAGAGCTTCAAGGCCTGAAACTGGCTGCGAAGTGCCTCATGGAGTGTCTTGTTGAGATGTCAGTGTATCTTTTGACATTCGAATCGCAATATGCTGTCGAATGATAAGAAGTGCAAAGCTTTGCACATGCAAAGGTGCAGATCGTGCACCTAAGTCATCGAAGCCAAATTGGAGTAGTGTAGAGATTGCTAGTAAAGCCGTTCGATGTAAGCAAGCCGAAGTGTTGAAAAAAGTACATATAACACCTAGTACTGGACCTAGTTTGACCTTAGGGGAAGATTGCTGAAGAAAGACCAAACGGAGGCATCAATGGCGGTCAAGGCACCGTGTTGAGAGCAACGATGGCGTTCAACAAGCCTGATTGTTCCAGAGGAAATCAAACTTAATGCAGCTATGACAATATGAGATGGTTTCCAATCAGAGCAAAAAGTACGTGGCCTTTGGATTAAAAACACAAAAACACACCTTTCAACCAATTTCAAATGATCTATCCTTGTTCTTTATGGCTCAAATATCAAAACGTATCTTACATTGGAATTCCACGTGACAATAATCAAAATCAAGGGGGTCCAATTAAGCTTTGCAAAGCTTAATTCTTCCCCATCTCCCTCGTCTCATTTCATTTATTTCGTCCTATTCTGTATCCTAGTTTTGTCTACATTCCACTTGTTCTTTGCCATCATATCAAAAAGGATTAAGAGCTAGCTTATAGCATATCGTCAACGTAGATGTCGTTGCTATTAATCCTCTACTTTCCCATAGCTAAAATACAGCATACACCTATTATTAACTGTAGGCAATTATAGAAAGCGCAATTTAATAACCAGCTAGAGTCTCCAACTCTGTATAGCATATTTTAACCATAACGCATTTAAAATTACCCCACATACGTTTTCCCCTCCTCACAAAATGTAAGCAATTTCTGATTACGATAAACATGGCTTCAAATTCTCTCATCCTAGCTCAGTTTCATCTTCTACCTACTTGTGTCAATCCATCGCCATCAAAGAAGTCTCTTATCAGCAGCGAAATCCCAACGGGCTACACTCCAGTTCTGTATGCAATCTCGCGACCTGCAACGTCAGTTTATGAATGGGTTTCGTACAAGGGGGCCTTTAGGCCATTGGATACATTGTAATTGAGAAGGGCATGATATAGGAGCGAGGGATTTGAGTAAGCGGAGAGAGGATGAAGAAATGGTAGGGATGGAGGAAGAGGAAGGGCATTGTTGATTGTTTCAATTGTTTAGTGTAATGGTCTGGGAATAGCGTTTATCTAGGAAGGCGATCCACGGCAGCACGTCAACATCAAGCAGTTTAAATCACGGCAGATAGTTTCAGTAATGATCTTTATTAGCGCTAAGTCCAAGAGGAGGCTGCAGACCAAAGACTGAAATTTCCAAATTGCACTTTCTGAGGAGAAATCGACTGCGCACCATTGCATCTATCCGCGACGAAAAGGAACGATGCGAGGTGATTCAAAATCATTGCGCCGTTGCTGGACGGTGAAAGACGAAAACAGCAGAAGTGTCGAGAGCAAACTTGCATGATGAGGGTGGAGTCTTGAAAGATTCAGCAGTTGTTAAGATCAAGCTTGACATCGAGAGATGTTGTTGAGCCGAAAGAAGATTCGCGAGATGCTGATGTCTCGAAGTCAAGAGCTTGAACTGGAAACCCATGCCAAAGTCGAAGACAAACATGGAACGTGTTCCTTAATTGCCCTCAAGAAAAGCAATTTCGGTCTCGTTCAACGGAACACCGGCATCCTTGATTTGTGGCTTCTTCAACTCATCCCCGCCACCCGGACTCAAGTTATTCTCGCCACCGCCAGTTCCATCTCCCGGAGCCTCACAGAGAAATGCGCACTGTCCAGCATACTGCCAATTCGTCGGACCCTGCATATACCAGCAATCCTCGCGGCGGTATCCGACGTTGTTATACATGAAGTTGGGGCCCGATTGCTTGTTCGCGACCCACAGCTCACCTGGGAGCTTGCTAGGGATCTTCTCCAAGCGCCAGCCGACGTAGTCCTTATTGCCCAATTCGTTGCAGTTGCGGTCGTAGACCCAGATGTGGACCTTGTTGATGTCCCAGTCGAACTCCCAACCGAGATTGCAGACGCCGGGGCCGGTGGGGGTGCAGTAGGGAGGGTCGCGGTAAGCGGATGCGACGGAGATGAGGGAGAGAATGGAGAACAGGATCATGGTGAGAAACTGCATCTTGATGATGTGGTCTGAGGTGGTCAGTATGACAGTTAAGAAGATGAACGATCTGTGGGACTCACTCGTCAACTTTGAAGATTGTTTGTGGGGAATCGAGTAATAGCCCTAGGGACTAACTGAACCTATAGATTGATGTCAATATACCATGAAAGATAGATCGAGTTTGAGGTAATCTGTGAAAGAGTGATGGAGTTGAGGTGGATGAAGAAACGATCTCAACAATGAAACTTCCACCCTGTTCTGGACCACTAAAGACCAAGAGACAAGACAGAAGAGATTAGTGCCAGGCAGTGTGAGCAAGCAGGATGATGTTGGCGAGGTGGTCAGAATTGGCAGTAGAGTCTGAAGATATCCTCAGAAGCCGATCTGATGCACCACCAACCTTGAAAGGCAGTAAGGTATAAAGAATGAAACCAATGCCACATACAATAGTAAGGCTCTTGACCAAAAGGGGAAATTGTGGTGCTCTTTGCAGAGACCAAAGTATTGCAAATCGAGGTGTTGTGATGAAAGAAGAAGAAGAAGGATTTTACTTTGCGAAATGCGTATTATATAGTTCCCCAAGTCCAGGAATTCACCACGAAAATAATTCACCTACTCTACTAGCGAGACGTTCTTCCTTAAAAGGGAACATGAATCCTATCTCTTGCTGAATATAGAGGAACTTACCCGAGAAAAATTCACTGAAGGAAATTATCTGTACCCTAAGTGATATCATCTTATATGTCCTTCTCATCTTAACTTCATCATCAAACCACCGTTATTCTATATATTGTCTTCCACCTAAAAGTCCAATGCAGCTCGTAAGAGAAAGTATCCACCCACAACTCCAGCTATTGTCCCCAGAACAACACACCAGCCTTCCCAGGTGGCTGTCAAAAACCCGGAAATTCCTATAAACAGCTCCTCCTTCCTCGCCACTGCCCTCTTTGTTCTCCATTCCGGATCAACCTCAAACGGCGGGCGGACTCTTGGATCTGTGCTATCCGCATCTTCCTCCTCATCCGGCTCTGGTATCCTGATCAACGGCAGCTTCACATTGAGTGCCACAGCCCTATGATCGCTCGTAGAGAATAAAGGCAGCGCAATATATTTCCCCAGCTGGATCTTTGCCTTGGGATTTTCTCTCTCCAACCACTCTGGCACATCAAGGAACAAAATCCTATCCGTCCAACTCGGCCACCGATGAGGTGCCCAATGCCAGAAATCTAACTCTTCGTCCGCCTTCATGGCTGGTTGTTCGGCAGGATCATACTTATACGTCGGTGGAAACGTGACCGGTGCCTCGATAAGCCCGTGACAAGTCCGACCTGCCAGGCGCTCCTGGTTGAGCTGATCATTCTGGTATAGCACGGAGTAGTGCTGAGGGCTGGTTTTAAGGTGATATGGCTGCGGGAAAGCGTCTTCATGGTCTGTTGGGCTTGGCTTGATGCTGCTTGTGCGGTAGTTCAGATCACCTGCCAGGAACAAGTGGGAGGTTGGCTTGTAGATCCCGTTGTACGCTTTCTTGGTAGGCAGGAGAGACGCTCCCTCCTCTCTACCTTGCGACCCATCCTTCATGGCGTCTGCATCATCATCGTCGGTGCCGGATGAAAACACCAGTCCCTTGACAATATTCCTCCAATCCTCATTCCTTCTTTCCATATCCCATTCCATAGCCGCCAAATGCGCCGCCACGAATGTGAGTTCCGTCTCGCCGTCTTTCCTCACATCTGCGTACGTAAACCGCAGCCCAACAGCGCCTTTGGTTCCAATATTGCTTATCCCCAGACCTACTTCGGCGGTCTGAATATTCCTGACCGCCTCTGCATCTCTTGCAAATGCCATGATGACTGTCATTCCGATATTGCGCGTTGCAACATTTGTGTATATAGTGGGCTGCGAGCCACAACGGATAGAAGATGTGTCAGAAAGGTTTCTAGCTGCAATCTCGACTGCGTCTTTGACCCGGTTATAGTATGGCGACAAAAGGGTGCCGCCAACGAGACCGTGGGACATAGGACTTATTTCTTGCAGCGAGATCACCACAAGATCCGGCAGATGGTCGACGGCATTAAAAAGAGTGGAAGACAAACTCGGTACATCGATTAGGTTATGTCCGCAGTTAAACGTCAAAACATAGAGATCCAGGGATGGGTAGGACATTGTGGCGGTTATGTCTTTGGAAGCTCAAAAGCAGGATGGAACAGCAGGTAAGAGTTCGATGAAGTTCGACGAAGGAGGGAGATGGACAGGATATATATATCTATATCATCATTAAGTGGTGAAGAGGTAGCTGAAGTCTTGGGTTGGGATACCTTGTGATCTCAGTGAGACATTGTCACAGCCTGACGTTGCTCAGCCTCGTCGGGCCCGCTTAATTTCGGATAGCGGAAGCCTTATCGGCGGTGCGAGAAATCCGGGCGGAAATCTCAATTTCCGGCTAGCCCCTCGTAGCCCCCCCCCTGATTGGTGCTCGTGCTCCATATCAAAGACAGCTAGCGCAGAGCCATACGTCCTTAGATACAACCTCCGAGCAAGTCCATCTTCATCTTTTGCCAACGACATTAGTAAGAAACACACACAGAAGTAAGGATGCATTTAGTCACTCTGAGTACTTGTAGCCTTAACCAGTGGAGTCTAGACTTCACAGGTAATAGGGCAAGAATCCTGTCCTCGATCATCCAAGCAAAAAATGCTGGAGCATCTCTTCGCACAGTAAGTATAGAGCCCCAGCCATCTCTTCCCTAAATTCCATGGTTATCATACCATGCTCGTATTTCTCTCCTAAATCAGCAAAAATGATACTGATACCATTATAGGGACCTGAGTTAGAGATTCCCGGTACGTTTCGCTTGATATCGCCATCGCTGCGCTCGCTCTGTCTAGCAAAGCGCTGCGTCTGCGGACTAGAAATTAATTGTACACAGGCTATGGCTGCGCCGACCATTTCCTAGAGGTATGCAATTTATTACTATGATGTGTATCCCGCGTTACTAACATTTTTCCTTAGGGCGATACGGAGCTATTCTCCTGGGAAAGCTTAGAAGAGATCATTAAAGATGATCGTACCTTAGACATCCTCTGGGACGTAGGAATGCCGATCTCCCACCGCAACGTTAGATATAACTGCAGAGTTCATGTCTACAATAAAAAGATTCTCCTAATTAGGCCCGTTAGTTTTTCCTGCTCCTATGTTGTTTATGGACTGACGATTTCTTGCGCAGAAACTTTCACTTGCGAATGATGGCAGTACGTTCTTATTTGCTACTCTCTTGTGCTTTTTCTTCGGCAGCTGCCTCAATCTATCAGGCGCTGTTGTCAAGTCTTAATATATAAAGGACGATGCTAATACGAGAGGAACTAGATTACCGCGAGATGCGTAAGTGCAACTGCCGCCTGCTGCACCGTGCAGCCGTGGTTGCTAACAGGTTCTACAGGGTGGTTCACTCCTTGGACTGCGAGAAAGGTCGAAGAATGTAAGTTCTACGCTTAATCTGTATGGGTTTTGGAGGAGCTTCCGATTTTCTTAACATGGCATACATTCTCAGCCTCTCCCCGTTTGTGTATCGTACTGACTATGCATTCAGACTTCCTTCCAAGATCCATCGCTGAGATCACTGGGCAGAGTAAAGTTCCGTGGGCGTTCTTCGAAGCTATATCACTTAATAGACTAGCGCTAATACAGCGATAGGTTTGGTGACGCTGTTGTTTCCACTAATGACGCAGTTGTCGGGTTTGAAACCTGCGAAGAGCTATTCACCCCGAGAAGTCCTCAGTAAGTTTCTCTTCATGCTAGCACTTCTTCCTTACAGGTTCCTTAGTGGATGAGGCCCAGTATTCGCTCCACGCCTCCTTGTTTCATTTTGGAATGGTGGCTGACGAATGTGTAACCCTATAGCATTGAAATGGGCCTCGACGGCGTTGAGATTGTACGTCTGCGCAAAACTTATCACCAAATGTGTCTGTCGAAACTAACAAACACAGTTCTTAAACGGTAGTGCAAGTCATCATGAACTGCGCAAGCTGAACACTCGCATTGAGCTGATTAGAGAGGCGACATTAAAATCTGGGGGTATCTACCTCTACGCAAATCAGCAGGGCGTGGATGGAGACAGGCTGTATGTGATCCCCTAGAACGAGCTATTTTCGTAACTGGACATTCTCTACATGAATGACTGCTAATCTTACATACTTACACAGATACTACGATGGCTCAGCGACTATCTTTATAAACGGTCGCATCGTAGCTCAAGGTTCTCAGTTCTCTTTAAATGAAGTTGAAGTAGTAACTGCAACAGTCGATCTTGATGAGGTTCGGGTACACAGATCTGCAATATCTCGGGCGATGCAAGCCCGCGAATCCTTCGGCTATCAAAGATTCCCTGCTGCTATGAGTCTTTCTAGTGACTCTGACGAGTTTGATCCGGCCTGCGCACCTTCAAAGGAGATTAAGATTCGGTACCATCTTCCTGAGGAGGAGATTGCTCGTGAGTTTGTCTTGCTTATTTTCTCCTATTTCTTGTTACGACAATGATGATGCTTAGGATGATGGTGATAAAATGAAAGTTGATTTGGAAGTCTGACGATAAAGCAGTGGGACCAGCATGCTATTTGTGGGACTATCTTCGACGCTGTACGTGTTCTAAATTCTTCTCCCATCTAAGTAACAGTCGGGCGAATACATGTCTTTAGACTAAATTTCTAAAACCCGTATGGCTTTCACTCTAAAGACATGATCTGAGTTCTACGGCTACTTCCATGCACGTATATCTTCTTAGGGAAGTGATAGCTAACTCTGAGAATAGCTCGGCAAGCAGGTTACTTCATTCCGTTAGTGTCTTCCCTCATCTCCCTCCGAGAGCTTGCCTACTCCCCTGGGTTCAGCTGCGACCTCGCACGTGCTAACTCTCCGGTAGTCTCTCAGGTGGTATCGACAGCTGCGCAACTTCGGTTATCGTTCACTCTATGTGCCGCCTCGTCCATCAAGCGATTGAGAAGGGGGACAATCCTATTGTGCTCGCAGACCTGCGCCGCATCGCCGGAGAGGAAGAAGACAGCAACTGGAGCCCTTCTAGTCCCCAAGAAATCGCTGGTCGCATATTCCACACGGCCTTTATGGGCATGGAAAAGAATTCGAGTCCAGACACAAGAAAACGAGCCCGCGATCTGGGAGCAGCGATCGGCAGTTATCATTTGAACTTTGACATCGATACTGTCGTGAACAGCGTAGTTTCCCTCTTCACCAGTACGTCCTCCACTCCTGAGTCAGGATTTGATGTTAGGACTACGTGCAAATATTTACATTTCTGTGGCAAAGGGGCAAAACTGACTCCCAAACTTTCATAGCTGTCACACGTTTCACCCCGAAATTCAAGATGCAAGACCCTGAAATTCGCAATTCCGCGAACTACTAACATCATTTTCAGGTATGGTGGGACTCCAGCCAGCAATCTTGCTCTACAAAACATTCAAGCCCGTCTTCGGTAAGCAGCTGCTCCTTGTCAACTTTCTTGTTGCGCATATAATTTAGAGTGGCGCATGATTCTAAGCTGCCGTGATTGCTATTTTCTGCCATAAAAGCTATGTTTAACTGTGAAATTTGCAGGATGGTGATGGGTATGAAATGCTCCAACACTTTATCTGTAGACCGTCATATACTAACTAATATGTAGCTTACATGTTCGCACAATTGCTTCCCACTGCTCGAGGAAGAACGAAGCCTGGTTCGCTTTTGGTATGTTTCTTTCTTGAACTGAAACGCGAAGTTCTTTAAGGCAGTGACGCCGTGCTTCTCAAACCCCAGTGTGCTTCAAAACGAAATGCTGACTTCAGAACCAGGTGTTAGGCTCAGCCAACGTTGACGAATCGTTGCGAGGTTATTTCACCAAGGTATGTATCTCTCTTGTTTCTACTTTGTAGTACAAATGCGCATGGGATTGAAGCCGTGATTTCAGATTTCTGTCCGCGTTAGAAGTCTATCTTCGCACCTATATAGTTCGCCTAAGAATATCAATTTTAAGTGAGCAAAAGCTGACATGAACTTGCATAGTATGACGTACGTAATATTCCGATGTTTTTGTTCCCCCACTTTGGAAGATTCGAAGGCTTAAGAGTTGAGACATAACTTCCAGGCGCTTGCAGCACTAAGAAAGTCTCTCGACGTACCCTACTCAAGCGCTCACAATCTTGTTAAAGTACAAACTAACGTTGAAGTTTTTGTAGTGCAGCAGTGCGGATATAAACCCAATCGGCTCTAGTAAGTCTTTCTAAGTTATTTTTTCCCCACCCAGATCACAGGTTAGGAGCTTGGATATTCTTCTGGGCTTTCCTCCTAGAAAGTTGTCCTGGAGGCGATATATGCACTCGAACGCCCAAACGCTCCGATTCTGTGTCGAAGATGCATGTGCTAACTTGACTTAGTATCCAAAACAGACCTAAAAAGGTTTATCCTCTGGGCTGGAAAGTAAGCTGATCCTCAAACTCGTTATTCACCCAACACAATAGAGGTTGGGAGCTAAGATCTCTCTGCTCCCCACATCTACATGTCAAGAAGCGCTTGCTGACTGGGGTACCTCAAGGAACTTTGATATGCCACTCCTCGAAACCTTCATCAGCGCACCACCAACTGCTGAGCTAGAGCCAATCACGGATGACTATGTTCAGAGTGACGAAGTTGACAGTAAGAAACCGTTAACACCTAGGTTTGGCTAACGAATTGCCATAGCTGACACCAAGAAATTAGTGAATATGACATATAATGAACTCTCTGTGTACGGCCGTCTTCGCAAAATCGACAAGCTTGGCCCATATGGAATGTGGTCGAAGTTGCTCCATCAGTGGGGCCATCTCCTTTCACCGCAAGAGATTTACGAAAAGACTCGATTCTTCTTCTGGTGCTACTCGACCAATCGCCACAAGAGCAAGTCTCCCTACTCCTACGTATAGCATGGAGTGGAAAGACTAAGTCTAATATAGTGACCACATTGACTCCAAGCTACCATGCAGAACAATACAGCCGTACGTCCCCCTTTTATTACTTTCTTAACTCTCAGATTCTGGTAGAGCCTAGAAATTAGGAGTTTCTCGATCAAATATCGCTTTGCCGTTTTTCTTTTGGAAAACGAGACCGCTGACAAATAATACTGCACAGCGGACGACAACAGATTCGACCTGAGGCCTTTCCTGTATCCAAGCTTCGACTATGCGTACACAAAAATCGAGAAGACGCTCAAGGCCATGGGAGCTGCGGCAATGAAGAAGCCGGAGGAGAAGGGACAGAAGGACGATTGAGGAGATGGAGGACTTGTAGATTCCGAAAAGACTAGAAAGCTAACAAGGGGCTTGAGAGCATATTATCATGGTTGGACTTGGAGACATGGGGTCGCACTCTGCCAATAGTACATCGGTATAATAAATTATCCAAATTGCACTGGACTCTATTCACAGCATGATTTCTCCTTGTGCAGTTTTGCGCGGGGTTGTTGCCGATTTCATGGCATTGAACCATGTCTTTCCCTGAGTGGACAATATCACGTGCCATACCTGCACGGGCAGGACCTGATTAGTAAGCCCGGCATGGACGGTTAAGCCTTAACAAATTGACGTCTACCTCTCCACACGCAAGGAACGGCACCAACGGTCCGAGCTCTATCCCTCACCTGCCGATAGCTCATGCGCCGTAGCATGTACATACATACCCACCTATGTATCAACACAAAAAGATCCGGTTCCAGCAACCTCACACTCTTGCGAACCACTCTTTCTGCTGATGCGGGGACTTTCATTATACCTGGAGCGTCCATTCTCCTGAACATCACGAATCGAATCGGCTCCCATACACAAAGCAGGCTTCAAGCGGAGAGCCATGTTCAGCATCAGCTCCCTCGTCAAGTCCGCACAATCCCTCATCGACCCAACGCACGCCCTCAACCTTTCGTCCTCTGATCGCAATCCTTCAAAGTCTACGCTCTTTCGCAGCCAATTCCGCCTTCCAGATTCCCAGAATCCTTTACAAGAGATCACTGCGGAGCTTACGGTCAGCCCTGCGATCCAGTACCCAGCAAATGCTACGCAGGGAGAAAAGGATAAGGATAGACTTCGTGGATACCATTATCCGGGCAAGCTGCACTTGAGTGAAAGCTACCTCTGCTTCTCGACTCAGCCAACGAGCTTCCTGCCGACCGCAAGCACCAGCACGAGCTCAGGGTTCAATGGCCAAACACATGGAGCTGGACCTGGCGGGAATGGATTTACACTACCGCTATGCGCGATTCGCAGGGTGGAAAGACTGCACAGTCAGAGCTATCAAGTGAGTATGAGCATGCTTAACTTGGGCGTTAGCTGACAGTTGGCAGTTCGCGCTGGCTATTACGACATGGAATGGAATGAGCAATCTCACCACAAAGGATCCCTCGAAACCTGCCCCTTCACAACAAAAGATTACAATCCAACTAGCTGGTAGTCGGCAACAATGCGAACGATTCTGCGATGTGCTGAAGAAAGGGCTGAAGAGCGCAGTGGGGGATGTTGGAAAGCTGAAAAGGGTCGTGGCAGAGTGTTATTCCGAATTTCTACTCAGACCAGATCCGAAGAAAGAAGACCCGGCACCAGATGCGGGCCTTGGGATGAATTCCGAATTTCGATATCCAGGCGATGCGAGAAAATTGAGGGATAGAAGCAAGATGCGTTTATGGGCGGAGTATTTGAGAGAGAATGGAAGGAATGTCACATTGATACGACAGCCGACTTTTCATAAGCTTGTAAGAGTTGGCTTGCCAAATAGGTTGAGAGGCGAAATTTGGGAATTGACGAGTGGGAGCTTATATTTGCGCCTGGAGTCACCATCGTTATTTGAAGATACACTGTCGAAGTTTGAGGGCAGAGAATCTCTTGCGATTGATGAGATTGAAAAGGATTTAAATCGAAGTTTGCCCGAGTATCCTGGATTCCAGAGTCAACATGGCATTGAACGGCTACGAAGAGTTCTGACCGCATACAGTTGGATCAATGAGGAAGTTGGATACTGCCAGGCCATGAACATCGTCGTTGCAGCCCTTCTGATATATATGTCAGACGCACAGGCATTTTATTTGCTTTCGGTCCTATGCGATCGATTACTTCCAGGGTATTACTCGACAACTATGTATGGCACGCTCCTTGACCAAAAGGTGTTTGAATCGCTAGTTGAAAAGACCATGCCCATTCTATGGGATCATCTTCAGAAGGCAGACGTACAATTGTCCGTTGTCTCCCTGCCGTGGTTTCTATCGCTGTATATCAATTCAATGCCGTTGGTATTCGCCTTCCGGGTTCTCGATGTTTTCTTCCTCGAGGGCCCTAAGGTGCTATTCCAAGTCGGATTGGCAATTTTACGGATCAACGGCGAAGAACTTCTAGATGCCACAGATGACGGCGCGTTCATTTCTGTCTTGAAGTCCTATTTTTCAACGCTGGACGAATCGGCACATCCAAAGTCAGAAAATCCAAAACTTCGAGCTGTGACTCGTTTCCAAGAGCTTATGGTTGTTGCTTTCAAGGAGTTCTCAGCCATCACTCAAACCAGCATCACCGAACAGCGAATGAAACACAAAGACTCGGTGCTAAATGACATAGAAAGCTTCGCCAAACGGACCTCCATTCGCAATCTTGGGCCTGATAGCAAGCGATTAAATATGGAAGAGCTCGGTTCATTATACGATAGATTCTACGGCATCATATATGAGAGAGAACAACGTGCACAGATGATACACGAAGAAGTTGAAAGACGTGCAAAAGCAATCAGAAACAGGACGTCAGAGTTGGTGTTCAGTGATAGGCAAAGCATTGAAAAGGGCCGTGTTGGTCTGGGACCGAGCCCGACGTTGATGGATTATGATGGATTCCGTGAGTTCCTTGCTGGGATATGTAGGTGGGCAGTTTCTGACGCGCCGACGCCACCGGAGAAGGATACGCCAAAAGAGCAGTCGTATGTCGGAAGTATCAGACGCAAGGAAAACTCACTTTCGCCATGGGGCGCAGGAAATCCTGTGCCGGCGGATCATGAGTTTATGCAGAGACTGTTTAGGCGATGGGATGTGGACATGAGCTCCGCTCTTACTCTGGCAAATGTTGTTACTGGGCTTGCACATATAAAGGGGACGCGCGACATTATGGGAAGCATAACTTACTTTTTCGAACTCTATGATGATGACGGAGATGGAAAAGTCGATCGGGAAGGCATTTTGAGGATGTCAGAAGCGTTGCTTTTTCTCTCCAGGCGTGGGTTAGAGGGTTCTTTAAGACCTTTAAATCCCAGCGAGGCTAGTGTCGCAAATTCGCCAGATGGACCACATGGAACATCGAACGAGCGATTTTTGAGCAGCGTGAGCGCATTCATCAGGAGGTGTTTCGAGTACGCCGACCCAGACCGTCCTCAAAATCGGAGCGAAGCTTCCACACCAACCGAAGACGACCTGACTCACCCTGATTCTTTCGGTATCGGTGACGATTCCGAAGAAGCAGAAGAAGAAGACCTCCTCGACCTCGGCACATTCGAAAAGGGCTCTTCATCCAAAACACTCCCAAAAACCCCGAGTGAAAAGCGACGCTCTCAGCGCTCCGCCTCTAGACAGTTATCCGAAGCCGCAAACGCAGCGCTCGACCCCTCAAACCCTCTCCACATCACGCTCCCCACCTTCCGCATGGTCGTGCTCGCCGACGAGCTGCTGGAGCAATTCTTCGAATCCTCGTTCCCCTCCTCCTTCCACATCCTCGACTCCGCCGAGGCCGTCTCGCCCACGGCGCGCTCGTCGAGCCTCACCACCTTCGCCAACCTCGGCTTCGTCCGCTCACCAATGGCAACAGCAGGAGTAGGCGGCACAAGTTCGGCGGGCGCGGTACCGCCGGGCAAGGGCCTCCGCGGCGTCCTCGACAATATCGTCACGGATGGGATGCGTGTCGCTGCGGAGGTGAGACGCAGAGTCGACGAGGCGCAGAAGGATATCGAGAAGAACGCGATGCAGCGCGACGAGGACGAGGACGAGGACGACGTCGAGGACTACAGTAAGGCTGGCGCGAGCGCGTACGCGAGGGATGCGGATCGCAGAAGTGTGAGGAGCGAGGATCGCGATTTGCTGGAGGGCGCGGATGCAGAGGCGGGGAGTCTGAAGGGCGAGGTGAGTGAGGTTAGCATGGAGGCTTTGGGGGTGCCAGAGGGGAGTATGAGGAGTAGGAGTTCTAGTGCGGCGAGCAGTGGTAAGAGCAAGGTTGTGGAGTTTGAGCAGTGAGCAGTGAGTGAGCGAGCGAGCAAGCTTGAGGTCGGGTGCATGTATGGGAGGGGAAGTTGGGTGTATTGTTTGGGCAGAGACACTGAGGAAGCCGAATAGGCGGCGGTGATTTGGGAAGCGAGCGGCGTTTGATTTTCCGCGAGGGCTTTATGGAGGGTATGCGGAGAGGGAAATATAGAAATGTAGCTGCAACGACGGCACGTTGCATCCATTCTGCACACACGGCTTCTGCCTGGACATGATGAGTTCTTCAGTGATATTTTTGCATGTACTGTATGTGTACAGCAATGACAACAACAACGCGTGGCAACTCGGAGTCTCTTCTTCTCTTCAATCGAGATAATCTAACAGCAGACATGAACAGCATCGGTGGTTTAGTGGTAAAATCCATCGTTGCCAGCTGAGTCTTCTCGACTCACAAATTCGATGGGCCCCGTGTTCGATTCACGGTCGATGCAATCCTTTTACCACGCTGCGCCTTCATATTAAGTGGTTCTTTTGTTGTCCTCGCGTGCTCTTTGCGGCGCTCGTCTTTTGGGTGGGTTTTGTTTTTATGAATCGTGGGGTCGACCCCACTTAGCTCCATAGCCCGGTGCTAGCTAGTGCGGCGAGGTCGATGGGACGTTTCTCCACGATTTCGCTTTTCAAAACTTCTTCCGCAGACATCGCGGTTTTGACGTCTACGATGATCTTTCACGATCTCCTCCTCTAGTCTTCTGAACTCGAGTCCTCGTGCAGTTACAATGTGCATCTCTCTCCAATATCTCTCTCCAAGATGTGGGTTAGGCGATTTGGAGATGAGAGGTATCATATGTGCATCTTACCTCGAGCAGTATTTATTGCAAGACCCATCGTCAATTACTGTCCTGTGAACGGTTTCAATAGAACTGTATTATCTATCACAAGTCTAGTTCTATTTCCACAGAAGAAGCTGTCCTTCAATCATGTCTTCCCAAATTGAGGTACCTATCGTCATTATCGGCGGCGGTGGCTGCGGTCTCATAGCGTCCGTTTTCCTGAGCGACCTGAAGGTAGAGCTGCTAGAGCATGTTCTGTTCGAGAGACGTTCAGGAACATGCGGTCCTCTCCAAGGCTCATTATTTCAATCAACGAACTATGGAGCCAAGTGAAATCATTCATTCGATCGTATCCATATTGTGGATGGGACATGCAACCTCGTGAATAGCCTTGCCGACCCAGGTCCACGATGGTCGTGTCCTCGGGCTGGTCTCCGGCTTTGGCGGAAAATTTGGCACTCCTGCACATGAGACATATCGGTATATTCTTGCTTGCCTATATTGTTCTTAGTAGGAAAACGATTCAGTCCTTGTTACTGTGAGCCACCCCGATGACATTGCAGCCCAGTTTCGCGCACAGTACGTGATTGCGGCTGATGGTGTGAATTTCTCGACGGGCAAGCTCGGAGTGAACATAGAGGATCATACAAAACTCGTTGATTTTGTCAGCACTCATTTCAAGGCTGATCTATCGGACTATTGGGACGGTAAGTCTACCCTTGACTCCTTACCCACATGAATCGTCTCATTTTCGTCACCTCATCGCTCAAATGGTATTAAATCTTGGTCATCAATCTGCACTTTTCTCCTTCAATCTCAAACCAATATGGCACAACCTCCCTGTCATTTTCATCAGACACGCCCCTCCTCATCTCCCTGGAATAACCAGCGCACTCGTCAACACCGCCACCTCCCCATTCTTCGGCATCATCACCAGCCCATTCCCCAGCAGCGTACACAACCTCAAACAATCCATATTTAGCCAATCCTTGGGCATGAAAAAGTGTCGCACCACCTTCTCATTCTTGCTCCTCGACATGGCATTATACGAGCACATCCAATACTCCTTATCTAGAAACACTAACCCTTTGCGCGGCAAGACCCCGAGCGGAATCTCAACCTGCGACTGCACCTCAGGCGGGATGGTGATGGCGGTGATCGTGGTTCCTGCGGATGGGGAGCGTGTAGATATACGGCTCGTGTCGAAGATTTGGGTAACCTTTGTATGCGATGTTTGGCTCGTTTTGTGAGTCGAGTGCATGAGTATGTGTTGGGCGGCTGAGGATTTGATAACGAGAGTGGTTTCGTCTTTGAACTCGCCATTTGGCTTGTCACCGCTGGTTTGTGTTGCGACTGGGGACTCGACAGAGGTCGACGTCCTCTCGATGTCCCACGACAAAACCTCTTCCAGACCCGTCCAACTATATGCTTTGATCGTATCCGGCTCAAAAGCCAACAGAACGGACGGATCCGTAGGGTGCTTCATCCACTGCCGAGGTGGCCCAAACCTTGTCTTCGCTTGTGACGCAATGATAGTCTGCGATTCTACTGACCAGACATCAACCGATGATCCCTTCTCAACGAACAGCAGCGTCCCATCGTGGTTCAGGAGAAACTTTCCCATTCCCCCATCGATTTCCATCTTGATCTGAGAAATGGGTTTATGTCCCCAATCTGGATTTTCCTTCGAAGGCGGGACGACAGACAAAATGTCAATCACGCCCGTCAAAAATCCACAAGCGAGATGGTTCCCATCCTGAGACCAATTAAGATCAGTCACAGTCATCATGCTCGGCGATGTCAAAAGTTCTACAGCTCCATTCCCATCTTTGGTCTTTGGATCAGTGCCAATGATGCTGATAACTCCGCAATCGTTGCCCACAGCGTGATAGTGTCCTCCGCTATGGACCGCGAGCGCCGTTATAGGATCTCGGATATCTGCAACAATCTCCGAAATTGGTGCGCTTCCGACCTCGCTGCCTACCTCACTAGTCGGCTCGTCCGTCTCGTCCAGTCGGATGAGTGCATTAGGTTCCCAGACATTACAAGATTGACCTCTAATGTCAAACAACCGCTTGCTATCTGGGCTGAAAGCAAGATCTCGTACACTTCCATCAAAAGAGAGATGGTAGATTATGCTAAAGTCTTCATAATGAAACAGCTTAATTGTGCCCACATGATCGCCAGTTACGAAAAGAGTTCCTTCTGGATTGCATGCAATGATTGATGCTCCCACTTTAAGCTCCTGTTGTATATTGTCATAAGGATGCCACTTGAAAACATGGCCTCCTTGGTAGAGACCTAGAATTTCTTCGGTGTGTGGTTGCCACTGAATCTGGTCCACCACAGTCCAGCCATTACCTATTTCAAGGTCACTTTGCTGCCGGAAGCAGTGGTTGATCAGCTCAGGGGGTTCGATGCTCCAAACTGCCATTGGTGAACCTCGGTATGAAACCGCGATATGCTTCAGATCCGCATCAAATGCCATCCTCCAAGGTACGAGTGCCACAGTCCTGTCTATAGCATCATCATCTTTGAACAATTCTTCATCAACAAGAGACCATGCAGTTGGGAGTTTATTCAGACCCGACGTCGGTTTATGCAGACTGATTGTCCATATCTGTCGATCTTCTGCGCCGAGAAATAATTTGTTATCATCAGGAGAAAAAGCAATTGTCATTGCTCTGCATCGTGGCGGATTCGGTTTCTGCCATACCATTGCCCCACTCGTCATATCCCAAACCTTTGTGGTCTTGAACCCTGATGATACCAGCCGATCTCCTTTGTTACTGAAACTCGACGCTTTGATGATTTACTTATGCTCCAGAACATGTATAACCTCAAAAGTTACCGCATCATAAATCATGATCTTACCCTTCACCCCGATCGCTGTGATGGCAATGCGGGACCCAGAATTTCGTATCGAAGCTGGCATTGTGCCTTTCTGCATGGTCAACTTTGCCAGGCTGTCATCCCATTTAGTCGCTGAAATGCCCTTGATACTGAGGGCAGGCGGTGATCTAGCGCCATGAGCAAAATTCTGATATATCATTGAGCCTCGCGGGCAAAACGGCGCAATGTGCTCCTTGATCGAAATATTCTGACTAGTAAGATCCGTGCCAAACTTGCCAATTATCTTAAGCAAGTCTATCGCCCACATCTCTGTCGACTCCAAATCTTGCATCCGACGAAATGCCGGATCATGGCCTGCTTCCTGTTTGCGTATCTTGCGAACTAGAGAGCTCAAACTTCTAGATGCGTAGACGAGTCGCCTCAGCTGTCTGAGGCTCGCCAAGGCCGAGATCCATGTCAGAACTGTCGTAGCCTTCAAAAATTTGAAGAGAATTTTCAGCTCTTCATCCTCTAGAGGGCATAGATTTAAGTAATATGCCCAAGACGTCATGGCATATTCAAAAGGACGATATTTTTCAGATGCCGCATCCGACTCCGCGGTACCTCGACGCTCTGCCCGCTGAGGTGTCATCCTCTCCATCATCAGCATGCACTTTGCAAACATGTACTTGTGCGTTTCTGTCGGATTGATAGCGAGACGACCTTTAGTAGTTTTCGTGAGGTATTCTTTGGCTGTTTTATGCACCATCAACAAATGCTTCGTCGAATCCACAACAACAAACTGTCCACAAACACAATTAATGGTGACGTCCAGCGTTTGAAGAAGTCCCAGGGATTCTGGCTGTAAGGCTTCGGCAAGTTCTTCCATGGTCAAAGGTCGACGCGAGCAAGCTGCCCATGTCAATATTATCTTAGCCAAATCAACATTCTTTGCCTCGATTCCAGCTTCCATTCGTTGGTATAAATTCTCCATGTCTGGCGGAAGATCATTCAAGATGGTCTCCATTTCTTCCATTGAGATACATTGAAGAATTCTGTTCATGACAATGCTTACCCATAGGAAATTGTGCTGTGCCGTTTGCAACAACCTATCAGTTATCTGCGATTTATGATCCCCTAATGCGTGCCACAATTGGATTTCCGTCTCGACAAAAGCCCGAATGTCTTGATCAGTTCCGTTGAGTGGTAGGATATTCACCGATATTTTGCTCTTCAGTCGGTTGAATTGTAAGTCGAGTTCTGGAGATGGGCGACTTGATATGACAATTTTGATGGGTATCGACGTGAAAGGTATGGTTTGGAAGAGCTCCAGCAGAACGCCTCGATCATCTGCTTCATCAAGGGCGTCCATTGCCCAGTATACAGGAGGCAGATCTTGCTCTTTGAAGAGTGCTCCGACAAAGAGCTTCTGCCACACTGCTCGTGCATCCAATTTACCAAGTCCAGCCGTTCCCAGATTCATATCCAGTAACGCTTGCCGATATGAAGGAAGCTGTTTAGCAATCTGGTACGCCAAAGAACGTAGACAGTTTCCGAGAGATCGTTTTGTCTGGTCGCCAAATCGAAAGAAGTAGAATGCACAGACTCGGTCTTGAGTCACGAGTAATTCCTTGACGATGAACGATAACAAGACTGATTTTCCGCTAGCGGGTTGTGCATGAAGCCACAAAACGTTGGTTCCTGTCTCCTCATCTTGCCACCCCAAGAATACAGGATCAGACTCGATCCATGCACATGTCCCATCGGACCATCTGCTTCGGAAGAATTCCAGGTCATCGTCCGTGTCTTGTGATGTAGCGAGTATGGTGGCGAGATTCTGAGTATCTTCAGGAGTTTCGAGTAGTTCCTTGACTGCTTACTGTTAATGACCCTTCACAGAAAAGACCCTCGAGTAAAGTATCTGTTCCAGGGTGATCGTGAGCTTCACCAGCTCCAGGACAACACGTACCTTTCTTTCGAAACCTGTCAACCATAGTTTTCAGGAGATTCCTCAAATTGATATAATTCACATCTTCTCTGCTTGGAAACTTGCAGATCGTGTGGTGATCCGCCTTCATTGCCATCGAAACCTCGTCGGGATAACCGAGAACAGCAGAATCTTTTTCAACTATCATCTTCGTGCTTGTTAGCATCGCTAATATCAAAAGGCACAGCGTGCATAATTACCATCTTCTTCACCCCAATACTTGTAGGAAGCGTCTCATAAAAGGATACTATCTTCAGAACGCGAGCAACATGACGAAACTCATCATTCATTGATTCCAAAGCAGGAGAGTTGCGATTCAGGTCGGTGATATATTGCTTGGGCGTATGGATGAAGGAGACTTGCAGAATCTTATTTAAAAGCTCCGCCAGGTTTGAGCCTCGATGCGGTGTTGCTAGAAACAAAATGGATGACACTTTAGAGATAATGCCCGAGTATTCGGGGTCATTTTGACCCAGGAGGAATGCCTAGTTTGGGGTCAGACTGATAAAACGTGATCAAGGAGCGAAGTAGACTACCTTACGAGGAGATGCGGGCGCCCTGTATTCCGGGTTCCTGTGGAAGCCATTTATGAGGCCAGAAGAGTTCCGGATCGTGATTGTAACACCATGTTGCCCGGCTCGAACCTCCCAAGCCATGGACAAATATGATATCAAGGGATGGAGGGGTCTCTGGTTCATAGAGGATTGTAAGTCCCTGAGGATCTTTGGTGCGGTCAAGCTTCACTACAGCTGAGGGTGACCTCTCGCGACCGAGAAATAATCCCGTAGTCACTGCACGTAGTCTAGAGCGCTCATTTTGCACACCGAAAACACCAACTTCGAGAGCGTTCGACACTTCTCTATCTATAGCTCTCCGAGGTTCGACTTCCAAATAACTCGCTATTCGCGACGGTGCCGGCCGCGCCTGAACGACTAATGAACTCGAGGTTGATGTTTGCGAAGGCTCTCCAGGACTTTTGGGCGGTTCAGCGGCGGGGGTCTTGTCTTTGTCGCGATTCTTCTTTTTGAATTTCGAGAACTGATGGCAAATACGTTAGCAATCACGCCTTCCCATCTTCTGGGGGCGCATCCCCAGCTCACCATTATAACATTCTAGTGGCACCAGCGATGTCAATATCACAAACCACAGTGAACAAATGACGACTCAACCCCTGATGACAAAAGACAAATTAAGGACAAGGCACCAGCTGGTGCGGCACGGGAGGTTCAACCCCGATCATTGTCCACCCGCACGACCACCACCACGAGGCTGAGGCTCTGGGGGCTGAGAAGCTCCGGAGGATGCATCGTGGGTTTGTTCGGGACCTCTCATGAGAGATAGTTGCATGTGTGGTGCAGGCAATGTGTCGCGACAAGACTGATTGAGACTGCTGGTGCATCGGATTTCCTGCATGTTAAGCTGCTTAACAATCCCGCACCAGTTGAATTGTTGTGACGGCAGTGGATGGTGCATGTTATCAGGCCTCACTGTCCAATAGGTGCGAGGTTCCAAGGTTTAGCATCGACGATCACACCCGAACCATTCCTTTTGTTGCCGAAGGATCATCGCTGCGGACATGCATGTCATACATTTCCAGCTTTTGATCGCCGCCATAGTTCCAAACGGATGGATTTTATATGTAAGTCGCAAGCTCGCAAGCTTTTGAAATGTGAGGCCTGAAGATCTACAATGCTCATTCATGTCGATGTTGGGCTTGTATGTCGGAGAAATACGTGGGTGGGGTTGATCATTGGAGAGATGCGAGATGCGAGATGCGAAATGCGAAATGCTAACGTGGTCGCTCCGGCCCGTCGCTGCTTCTTGTTCTTTTGCTTCTAGCTCTATGAAGTAGGGCCATGAATATTCTTAAGATAATAACGACTACATACGACCACAGACTGGAGAGAATTGGGCATCCCGTCCGCTCTGCCATACACAAGCTCCAGATCGGCAGATTAGTAGTTGGGTGGGTGACCACCAGCGAATACCTGCTGTTGTATGTTT
>Ga0123337_10000727_pt1 | contig 50629 bp, 45 predicted proteins | sample frozenSSSSmetaG_FD_89792 | JGI IMG/M metagenome (GOLD analysis project Ga0123337, IMG submission 89792) | Glacier valley bacterial and archeal communities from Borup Fiord, Nunavut, Canada, to study Microbial Dark Matter (Phase II) -... | ecosystem: Environmental > Aquatic > Freshwater > Ice >... | reverse complement strand
CCTGAACATGAAGGTATGGTAGACCATAATATGGATTTACCTGAGAACAGATCATCACAGGACTAAAATTATCAATTCCATAAATTTCCCTTTCCGGAAGAATGATTTAACAGTTTCGTTCTTCCGGTTAAATAAATCGTTGTTCATGAAAGAGACAACTTCTAAAGAAAAGATGCTCAAGAAGATCCGAAGGGCCCTTCTTGAAAAACGTGACAACCCTTATCCCAATTTAGAAGAAACAGCTCTTTATGAAGAGTTCAACGGTCATCTGGATGCTCTATTCGCAGAGCAATTAAGTGCAGTTTCAGGAAATTTTGTGTTTTGCGAAGACGACATAGAACTATTCGAAAACCTTTTGCACCTCGCAGAAGAAAAAAACTGGCGAAAAATTTATTGCTGGGAACCTAAATTACAAAAACTATTAAGTACCTACGAGTTCCCATTCTACAGCACCGACACTGATTTTTTAAATGCTGATGTGGGTATTACAGAATGTGAGTCACTTATTGCCCGAAATGGCAGTATTATGGTTTCCAACGGAAATGCTGCAGGCAGAAGGTTAAGTATTTATCCGCATGTTCATATTGTAATTGCTTATACCTCTCAACTGGTGCTTGATCTGAAAGATGGTTTTAAACTTTTGAAGGAGAAGTATCCTGAAAATCTCCCCAGTATGATCTCAAATATTACTGGTCCGAGCCGAACAGCAGATATAGAAAAAACACTTGTTCTTGGAGCACATGGTCCAAAAGAACTGTATGTATTTTTACTTGAAGGCTAATCAGGGAATTAAATCCTGATCAATTGAGATCTACCCAATATTACTTGTCAATTGAGTGCAAATTTCCTGCAACCCTGACTTATCTATATAAACAAAAATTCTTTTAGCAATAAATCCGGGGGAAATTATATCCAAATGATATTTTCCTGCCGGAAGAGCTTTGATAAATACCCTGCCAAATTGATCAGAAACGGCGGTAATACTCACCAGATCAATACTCACAAATGCCTTAATTAAAGGCTTACCATTTTCTGAAGTAACATGTAGGTTTAAATCGGATTGAAACCTTTTTGCAGCAACATTGAGTCTGTTAAATGATACCTGAACAGAGTCGGAATAATTTGTCTGTTCCTGTTCTATCAAAGTGTCTGAATCTTGATGAATCTTTTGCATTTTTTTTAATTACATAAATTAAAAACAACATTAAATTCCTCATAGGTCATTATAGATATATAAATATACATATTCTATTCAATGTTGCAATTCTGTTACATTTTTTTGTTTAAATATCGAGGTGAATAAATTCCTTTGAATAAATGATAATTATACTAATATTATTAGTATTTTCGATTCGTGGCACATATTGAAAACAAAGCATATTTTAAAGGAAGAGGAGCTCAGGTAAATACCCATAATAGGTTTTTAAAATCAAGTTATGTGGCTGACCATGAGGAGGGTATAGACGAATCTATGCTGGAAAACAGCGCCACACAATTATTTGAAGAGCATCCCAAAAAGATCGTAAGTATTTCAAAAAGTCAGGACCTCCCATTTTTACATTCTATAAATCCATACCAGGGAGGTGAACATGGCTGTCTTTATTGTTATGCCCGTAATGCCCATGAATATTATGGCTTTAGTGCCGGATTAGACTTTGAACGTAAGATCATTGTCAAACGCAACGCACCTGAATTATTGGAAATTTTTCTAAACAGGAAAGGCTATGTACCCTCATCTATTATGCTTTCGGGCAATACAGACTGTTATCAGCCTATCGAAAGGAAACTAAAAATTACGCGCGCTCTTCTGCAGGTATTTTTAAAATATAAACATCCTGTAGGAATAATCAGTAAAAATAATCTCCTGCTAAGAGACCTTGATATCATAAAAGAACTGGCAGCTAATGACCTCATTCATATTGCCATCAGTCTCAATTCATTAAATGAGAGCCTCAGGCAGAAACTTGAACCAAGAACAGTAAGCGCACAATGCCGCCTTTCGATGATTTCAAAGCTTGCTGAATCCAATATTCCTGTTATGCTAATGTGTGCGCCCATCATTCCCGGGCTGAATAGTGATGAGATACCCCAAATAATCAAATCTGCGGCCCTGGCCGGGGCCTCAGGTGCATCATTCACTATCGTTCGACTGAATGGCTCAATAGCTGAGATCTTTAAAGACTGGATCTATAAAACATACCCCGACAGGGCTGAAAAAGTATTGAACCTGATTGCAGAATGTCATGAAGGAAAATTAAATGATAGTCGCTGGGGAAAAAGAATCAGCGGTGATGGCAAAGTGGCAGAAAGCATTCAGCGCCTGTTTAATATCTCTTTAAATAAATACATGGGTGGCAGAAGCATGAGACCCTATAATTTCGACCATTTTAGTCCGGCTCATGGTAAACAGCTTAATTTATTTTAAGCAAATTTTTAATTTAAAAAGAATACGTACCTTTAATACAATAAACCAATATAGTATTCAGTATAATTTCTTTTAATGAGCACTAATATCAAGTCCGTTATCATAGGGACAGGTAGTTTTGTACCTGGCAACATCATACCAAACAAAGACTTTTCAGAACATCGCTTTTTCGAAAAAAATGGAGAACCCATTTTGCGGGATAATGAAGAAGTCATACAAAAGTTTCAGGATATCACAGAAATTGAGGAGCGCCGCTATGCCGATAAGGATCATATGGCTTCCGATCTGGGCTATTTTGCAGCTTCAAACGCAATCGAAAGTTCAGGAACAGATCCTGAAACCCTGGATTATATCATCGTTGCACATAATTTCGGAGACATCGAACAGGGGAGTACAAGGGTAGATGTTCTGCCAACACTTGGATCCCGAATTAAGCATAGGCTGGGAATTAAAAACCCGGACTGTGTAGCTTATGATCTGCCTTTCGGTTGCCCGGGATGGCTTCAGGGGATGATCCAGGCAGACTATTACATCCGTTCCGGGGATGCTAAACGGGTTTTGATAATTGGTACGGAAACACTTTCCAGAGTTACCGACCCGCACGACCGTGACAGTATGATCTATGCAGACGGTGCCGGAGCGACCATATTAGAAGGAAGAGAAAATACAGAAGAGGGTATTCTGGCACATAAAACACAAACGCACACTTCTGATGAAGCTTATTACCTGTATTCCGGGAAATCCAGCAATCCGGATCTCGTATCAGATGATCAGTTTATCAAAATGGATGGCAGGAAGATCTATGAATATGCTTTGAAAAATGTACCACTGGTAATTCAGCAAACTATGGAAAAATCGGGAACGGGCATTAATGATGTGAAAAAAGTTCTTGTCCACCAGGCGAATGGTAAAATGGATGAAGCAATCCTCAAAAGACTTTTTAAACTTTATGACATCAGGGAAGCACCGATGGAAGTAATGCCTATGACCATTGCTAAATTTGGAAACAGTTCTGTAGCTACAGTACCAACCCTGCTTGATATGATACTAAAAAATAAACTTGAAGGACATCAGATCAATAAAGGCGACCGTGTTGTTTTAGCATCCGTAGGATCAGGAATGAACATTAACGCGATGGTCTATAGTTTTTAATTTTTCAGGATTGAACATTTAACTCAATTCATCATTCGCTCTGTTATTATAAAATCCAGCAATCCGGGTGCAGCTTCAGGAGTGATTATTTTCAGAGAAAATAAAAATTAAGACAAAAAAAAGCGGGCAGTGGATACTGCCCGCTTTTAATATTCTTCAGATTTTAAACTACCGGATTTTCTTCCAATGCAAAACCTTCATCCACAAGGATACGTCCGCAATGTTCGCATACAATAATGCGCTTACGCTGACGGATATCCAATTGTCTTTGTGGTGGAATCTGATTAAAACAACCTGAACATGAATCGCGTTGTATAGTTACAACAGCAAGACCATTTTTAGCATTGCTTCTTAAACGATTATACGCGATCAATAACCGCTCATCAATATGTTTTTCAGCCTCCTGAGCCTTTATAAGAATACCTGCTTCATCCTTTTCAGTTTCAGCAGTAATCGTATCCAATTCAGCCTTTTTTAGTTCAAGATCTTTTTTACGCTCAGTAATATTAGCTAAGGCACTCTCATAAACTTCAGTTTTATTCTGAATCTCAAAAGAATATTCCTTAATCTTTTTCTCTGATACCTGAATCTCTAATCCTTGAATTTCAATCTCTTTTGAGATCGCATCATATTCACGATTGTTCTTAACATCGTTAAGCTGAGTTTCGTATTTTTTGGTGGCGGCTAAAGCCTCTTTGATCAGATTCTTGCGAGTTACGATCGAATCTTCCAATTCATCAAGATCTGCCTTAATTTTCTGTATACGGGTCTCTAAACCTGCAACCTCATCTTCGAGGTCTGCAACCTCCATCGGAAGTTCACCTCTTGTCTGACGGATCTTGTCGATCTGTGTGTGCAAAGTCTGAAGTTCGAATAATGCTTTTAATTTCTCTTCTACTGATTGTTCCATTAAATCAAATAATTTATGGGGTTTGTGTTCTGTAATGTTAAACGGAGTGCAAAGTTACTAAATTTTTCTGTAATTAATTCCAACAATAATTCCTGCGTAAACTGCTCACTCTCAAAATGTCCCACATCCGCAATAATAAGTTTTCCCTCTGCATCAAAAAACTCATGGTATTTAAAGTCGCCGCTGATAAATATATCTGCCCCGGCTCTTAAAGCATGAGTTAATAAAAAACTTCCGGAACCCCCACATACAGCCACTCTGCGAATTTTTTTCGACCTTAATGCCGTATGCCTGATGACTTTGGCACCCAGTTTTTCTTTTACAAAATTTAAAAATTCCAGTTCGTCAGTGTCTGCCTCCAGATTACCGATCATACCAGATCCTACCTGTGGATGGTTGTTGCTAAGCGGGTAAAGATCATAAGCAACTTCCTCATAAGGATGAGTTTCAATGAGTGCCGCAAGGACTTTCTGTTCCAGATATACCGGATAAATAGTCTCAATTCTGACTTCAGATTCCTGATGCTGTTTACCGGGCTCTCCAACAAACGGACTTGCAGCTTTATCAGCGTTAAAAGTGCCTGTACCACCTACATTATAGCTGCATTCAGAATAATTGCCGATCTTGCCAGCCCCGGCCCTGAACAAGGCCTTTCTTACTTCTTCAGCATGGGCATCCGGACAAAAAGTAACCAGCTTTCGGAGAGAGTCTTCTCTGGACTTTAAAATTTGCGGATTCTTTATTCCCAGTTTATCACAGATCTTTTTATTAACTCCGACAGATACATGATCAAGATTGGTATGGATAGCATACAAGGCAATATCATGTTTAATGGCTTTCATCACGACCCGTTCCACATAGGTTTTACCATTAAATTTTTTTAAACCCTTAAAAACAATTGGATGATGAGAAATAATTAGATTCAAACCCAGATGAATCGCTTCATCAACCACCGATTCTGTACAATCCAATGAAATCAGGGCTCCTGTAATCTCATTATCCGAATCGCCCACAATGAGCCCCGAATTATCATAATCTTCCTGGTAAGCAAGCGGAGCAAGCGCTTCGAGAAAAGATGTAATTTCTCTTAATTTCATTGTCAAAGATACCCTATAAGTTTTGAGTGTAGAAATCTTAAGAAATAGCGAATTAAATCACTCTGCAGATAATATATCGGCTCAGATTCATCCGAATTCCATATAACCTGAATAAACCGATTTTATTCAGGGCTATCAGAACCCGGGTTGCTCATTATTTTTACAAGCTGAGCACTTTCATATGCCGCCTTCCTGTTAAACTCAAGGGTAATGGACTTATGATTAACAATATCTACAATGGTTCCTATAAAACACAAGCCCAGGGTCAGAAAATAGAGTATGCCCATTCCCATCTGCCCGGTAATAAAACGTTGAATGCCTGCAACACCCAGAAAACCAAGCAGGGTAAATAAAAGTATTTCCTGGGGGTCCTTTCGCCTGTCTGAATAAAACATAACGAAATTTTGAGCCTGGCGCGGGTTCATACCCGCTACTACCTGTTTTAGATAAGAATACTCATCAAGGCTCATGCCCCTGAGGTTAATAAGCGGATCGTTTTCCATAATTAATACGGCTTAGTATGCTTAAATTTAACAGGAATATTTTTAATAATTGCAATATCCGGTAAATCAGAATTAGAAAAGCCGGAATTCCAAACCAGTGATGTTCAATCGATAAGCTAAATTCTCCATGTAATAAAAATCGGATAGAGCGGCCTAATCCGCATCCCGGACAGCAATTAAAACCCAGATTGTCTAATGGGCACAAACTGGAATGAGCAGATCCGGAATCAGTAAAAGCCAAAAACAAAACAGCACTTATCCAGGCTGTTAATTCTAATGGCAGACTCATTATTAAGCGATTAACCTGACTTATCCTCATTTAGGTGCTTTAAAAAATTCTCGAAAATTCTGAATTAGGTTAAATAAATATAGTTTAATTTCTGTTTTTGACTGGCTGGGTGTTGCATTTTGCTTCATTAATAGATTTTTGCTGCACCAAAGCGTATATTTGCAATGAAAATCAGTGTGTGAATATTCGGGATATTTTAAATCAGTATAAATCGGACCCCCGGATTGCCATTCTGGCAGAAACCCTTAATAAAGGGAAAAAAGGGCGGGTTCATTTAAGAGGTCTGGTCGGATCAAGTGATTCGGTCATTGCGTTAGCTTTGTATTTTCTGCTGCACAGGCATATGATCTTTGTACTTCCAGAGCGCGAAGAAGCAGCATATTTTCTTAGTGATCTCGAAAATCTTCTCGAAAAAGAAATTCTCTTTTTCCCATCCTCCTTCAGAAAATCCTTTGAATTTACCCTGGTCGACAGCAGCAATGTGTTGCAGCGGGCTGAAGTTCTAAACGAACTCAACCATTCTGCTGAATATGGAAAAATTATCGTTACCTATCCGGAAGCATTGGCCGAAAAGGTAATTGATCGCTCTGCTCTTGAAAAAAACACACTCGAAATAGCTGTAGGAAATAAGCTGAGTATTGATTTTATCAATGAATTTCTAATTGAATATGATTTTGAGCGGGTAGACTTTGTTTATGAGCCGGGGCAATTTTCTATCAGGGGTGGAATCGTAGATATTTTCTCTTTCTCTCATGATCTTCCTTATCGGATTGAATTCTTTGCTGATTATATTGAAAGTATCCGAACCTTTGAGATTGAAGATCAATTATCTGTTGAGCAGGTTAAAAGCATCACTGTAGTACCCAATGTACAATCAAAATTCCTTACCGACCACAATATTTCCCTGCTTGAATATATCGATCAGGATACCATTATTTGGTTCAAGGATGTAGAGTTTACCTTTGATGTGGTGAAAAGCGGCTATAAAAAGGCTGTTGAATACTGGAAAGCACTTTCTTCTGAAGATAAACAGCAGAATCCCCATTGGATAGATCCCAAATTTAACTTCACAGATGATAAAATGCTGGCTGATCAGCTTCGTGATTTTGATATTCTGGAATTTGGTAAACAGTTCTATTATCAGGCTGATGAAACAATAAATTTTGATATCAAGCCTCAGCCATCCTTCAACAAGGATTTCAGCCTCTTAATTCATAATTTTAAAGAAAACGAAAAATCAGGTCTTGAAAATCTAATATTTACCGATTCGACCAAACAGATCGAGCGTTTGTACAGCATATTTGAGGATCTCAATGCGGGTGTAAAATTCAGTCCGGTTCATCTTTCACTTAGAGAAGGCTTTATTGATCATACACAAAAGCTGGTTTGCTATACCGATCATCAAATTTTTGACCGTTATTATAAGTACAAATTAAAGAAAGGTTATATCCGCAATCAGGCAATCACCCTTAAGGAATTGCGTGAGTTAAAGCCCGGAGATTTTATTACTCATATAGACCATGGGATAGGAAAATATGCAGGTCTTGAAAAGGTAGATGTTAATGGCAGATCACAGGAAATGATTCGCCTGGTTTATGCGGATAATGATCTGCTTTATGTCAATATCAATTCCCTAAACCGCATTTCAAAGTACTCGGGTAAAGAAGGTACTGTACCAAAAATGAATAAGCTCGGTACAGATACCTGGGAGAAGTTGAAAAAAACAACTAAAAAAAAAGTTAAAGATATTGCCCGCGACCTGATTAAGCTGTATGCGATCAGAAAGGCACAAACAGGAACAGCATTTACCCCCGATACCTATTTACAAACCGAACTTGAGGCCTCTTTCATTTATGAGGATACGCCAGATCAGGTTAAAGCCACGGCAGATGTCAAAAAAGACATGGAATCGGCTCATCCCATGGACCGCCTGGTTTGTGGAGATGTGGGATTTGGGAAAACAGAAATAGCGATCAGGGCTGCATTTAAGGCAGTAACCGACAGCAAACAGGTAGCTATTTTGGTGCCAACAACCATTCTTGCATTGCAGCATTTTAAAACATTCCAATCCCGCCTGGCTGATTTTCCATGCAATATCGATTATATTAACCGTTTCAAATCGGCAAAACAGATCAAAGAATCTCTTCAAAAACTGGCTGAAGGTAAAATTGATATTATCATTGGTACTCACCGTATAGTGAGTAAAGATGTAAAATTTAAAGACCTCGGACTGCTGATTATTGATGAAGAGCAAAAATTTGGGGTTAGTGTAAAGGAGAAGCTAAAGCAGTTCAGAGCAAATGTTGATACCCTGACACTTACTGCTACCCCGATTCCAAGAACCCTGCATTTTTCACTGATGGGTGCCCGGGATCTGAGCATTATAAGCACCCCGCCTCCAAACCGGCAGCCTGTTTTAACAGAGCTGCATGTATTCAATGAAAAATTGATTAAAGAAGCGGTTGAATATGAAATTGACCGTGGCGGACAGGTATTCTTTATCCATAACCGTGTGCAGGATTTGATGCAGCTGGGGGGATTGATCAACACACTGGTTCCGAAAGCCAGAATCGGTATCGCTCATGGGCAGCTGGAAGGAGATGCACTTGAAGATGTGATGCTCAAATTCGTTGGGGGAGATTATGATGTGCTTGTTGCTACTACGATCATTGAGGCCGGACTGGATATTGCTAATGCAAATACCATACTGATTAATCATGCACATATGTTCGGATTAAGTGATCTCCATCAGATGCGCGGACGTGTAGGGCGCTCCAATAAAAAGGCTTTCTGCTATTTATTAAGTCCGCCGCTATCCACACTTACCAATGAAGCCCGAAAACGTCTGAGTGCTATCGAAGAGTTCTCTGACCTTGGAAGTGGTTTTAATGTTGCCATGCGCGATCTGGATATCCGCGGAAGCGGAAACCTTTTGGGTGCCGAACAAAGCGGATTCATTGCAGAAATTGGCTTCGAGATGTACCATAAAATTCTGGATGAAGCCATTCAGGAATTGAAGGACGATGAGTTTAAAAATCTGTTCAGCGATGAGAAACCAAGGCCATTCATTTCATTTACTCATGTGGACACAGATCTGGAGGTAATGATTCCGGATGAATATGTGACAAATATTGCCGAAAGATATAATTTATACACTGAGCTTTCAAACATTGAGAACGAAATGGCCCTCGATGATTTCAGGCAAAAACTTGCAGATCGTTTTGGTCCCGTTCCGCATCAGGTAACTGAACTGATCAATACCTGGCGCCTGCAATATCTGGGTAAAATGATTGGTTTTGAAAAAATTACCTTCAAGAAAGGTGTGCTTCGGGGGTATTTTATCGCTAACAAACAATCGCCATACTTTGAAACCTTACAATTCGGACGTGTCCTCGAATTTTTGCAGGCTCATCCCCGAATAAGTAACCTTAAAGAAGTAAAAAACACACTTCGATTGGCTATAGAACATGTTTCAACCCTGAATACGGCAATAGAAATGCTTCAGGAACTTGCTGGCGTGGATACCGTTAATTCCCCAGCATAAAAGTAATTGGCAGAACATAAGAAGTTCTCACAGGTTTTCCGTTAGCCATACCCGGTCTCCAAGCCGGTGAAGACCTGAGTACACGAATCGCTTCCTCGTCACATCCATCACCAATGCCTCTTACTACCTTAAAATCGGCAAGACTACCGTTTTTTTCTACAATAAAGCCAATATAGACTTTGCCCTGGATTTTATTTTGACGAGCCTCTGCAGGATAACGTAATCTGGATCCAAGATACCTGCCTAAAGCCGCCTGCCCACCCTGAAATTCAGGTGCAAGTTCAACACTGGCAAGATCGTAAAGCTTTCCTTCATAACGCGCTTCAATATTGGCATTTTCAACTGGCGCAGGCAGGGGTTCCGGAATATTTTCCGGAACAGTTGATGCCTGACTATAATCTATTTCATTATTGATCGTACTGTCGGGATAAGAGTTAAGTGATCTTACTTCAAGATTTCTAATTTCAGCTTCCCTGAGCGAGGTAATTTTTCCTTCCTCATTAACTACCAATTCAAATTTAATATCGCCAGACACTTCGGCGTTTCGGGATGGCTGCATATAACTTACTTTTGCCCAGTAGGTTGCAAGCAGTTCATTATTATTTCGAGTGTAATCAAGACTGGATACAATCCAGTTAATATTATAGTGCCGAAGATCTGAAATGCGTTTGGCATGAATATCCTTCAGACGCTTGTAAGTAAGATTATGATAGTTATAATAAGTTCTGGTAATGGGCGAGAAATAGCTAGGAGGATCAAAATATCCCTTCTTTTGGTCATTGTAAAAAGCTTCAATGAATTTAATCAATGAACTTCGGACTTGCTCATTACTCATGCTTGAGTTCTCCACCAGAACATCCGAATTATTGTCGTCAATAACAGTCACTACCTCGTCCTTTTTATTTGAAAAAAAGGAACCGGCATCATCTACATAAAGTGTAAGATAACCCATGACCAATATTAGGATACCCAGCCCAATGGCCATATATCTCAAAGATCGGTCTTTTATTACTTCATTATCAGACATGGTACCATGCTGTATGTTATTCTCTCTTTCCAATTAATATTATTTATACTTCATATTAATAAAAATCGTTCCAATAATTTTCCAAAACCTATAATCGGAGCCGGTGTTTATAGATGGAATCAGAAAATCTTTACGAAAGTCAAATATACATACACCAGGGGAGCTGCAAGCAATAATCCGTCAAATCGGTCGAGCAAACCACCATGGCCGGGTAAAAAGGAGCCGGAATCCTTGGTTGAAAGGCTTCTTTTAAGCATTGACTCAGAAAGGTCACCCAAAGTCCCGGAACATACAATAATTCCTGACACCACAAGCCAGTGCATTAATGATAGTTCTGTAAAATAAATACTTAAAATAAAACCAGAAAGCAGACTGCACAATAGTCCACCTCCAAATCCTTCCCAGCTCTTTTTGGGGGAATGTCTTTCAAACAATCTGTTCTTTCCCAGGGTAATGCCAAACAAATAGGCACCGGTGTCACTCGACCAGAGCATAAGCAGAAATGCAAGAGGTAAATGCCAGGAATATTCTCGATTCATAAAACCCAACGCATAAAAAAAGCAAAAAGGAAGTGCCGCAAATATTACACCGAATATCGTGTAAGCAATATTGTGAAAAGGATTATTCAGATTCCTATAAAGCTCAACGATTATTATTAATACAAAAAATGGAACACAGATGAGAAACACCTCCGGGTGTGCATCAAACAAAAAATACAAGCTTAGTGGTACAAAAATACTAATCACAAGGATCCATCCCCATAAGCTCTGTGGTTTAAGGCCATCAGCACGCACCAGTTTGTAAAATTCTTCAGTACTAAGCAAGCTAAGTAGCAGAAAAAACACAGTGAACGCATAAGCACCCAGAAGAAGTGAAGCCAGCATTACCGCCACAAAGAAAAATGCTGTTATAGCTCTGGTTTTCATTTACAACTCATTTTTTACGATGATTTCAAGCGCCTTCTGAAAATCAACCTCATGAATATAAACCTCAACCTCCCCAATACGGTAAGGAAAGCCCTGCTTATTAATTATTATAGCCTCAATTTCATGATCAATCAAAACCTGCCTTACAAGTTCTGATTTAAAAAAATCAGCTGATGTATAAATTTTAACCCATCCCGCTTCCATCCGGACTTTCCCTCTTAATTACTTTTAATTTGTGTGTATAATTATAAAAATATCGGATTGATACAATAAATAAAATAAAACTGATGCTGACCTGTACCATACTTGAGGGTTCGGCTTCAAACATCTTATCGATTGAAAGCCCCTGCTGCTGATACCAGTAGGCAGTAAAAACTGCCAGTGCATTGTTCAAAAAATGTCCGAGAATTGGAAGCCATAGACTACCACCCCAAACCAGCAGGTAACCAAACAATGCACCCAAAAACATCCTTGGAAAAAATCCGTAGAATTGAAAATGTATTGAACTAAAAATAATTGCAGTGAGCCAGATGGCAACATGATAATTTCCAAACCACCGGGCGAAGATCTGCTGAAATCCGCCTCTGAAGATCAGCTCTTCACCAAATGCAGGGATAATTGCAAGCATAAGTAAATTTACAAGAAGTGCCGGAATTGAGTTCATTACAATGAGCTGTTTTGTCATCAACTCCATCTTCAATTCCTGCTGTAACATCCATTCTTCCACTTCTTTTAGAAAATATGGAAGTTTCATTCCCTTATTCAGCTGCATGGTGTATTCAAGTGCAGGACTTGCAGAAAACATAATCACAATGGTAAGCAAAGCCAGATAGACCGGAACAGGTATAATTTTAAGATATCCCAGCCAATCTCTATTTTGGAGTTTCGCATAAATCAAGGCTGGTATTACAAACATTCCAATGGATGAAATAATCTGAACCAGTTTAATAAGATTGAGGTTGCGCTGATCTCCTGTGGAAAGCTGAAGCATCGTTTCCATTCCATAAATCGAGAAGCCTATGCCGAAAGCGATAGCAGTAAAAACCACAGCCCCGGCAAAAATAAGCAGGAGTAAAAGGATCAATGAGCTGAAAGGATTACGTTCTACTGACGCGGATTTGAACATGCTTATATATTATTCGTAATTTTGCATTTTAGAATAGAAAAATACAGGGTTGAAAGATAGCTAATGTCTGTTAAGATTGGAAATATAGATTTAGGAGAGTTCCCGCTTCTGCTGGCACCTATGGAAGATGTAAGTGATCCACCATTTCGTTTCGTTTGTAAACAAAATGGGGTGGATATGATGTACACTGAGTTTATATCTTCAGAAGGTCTGATTCGTGATGCAGCCAAAAGCAGGGCAAAACTCGACATATTTGAATATGAACGACCAATTGGTATACAGATCTTTGGTAGTGAAATAGAGAGCATGGCTGAGGCTACCCGCATTGCAACAATGGCAAAGCCTGATTTAATTGATATAAATTATGGTTGCCCGGTAAAAAATGTAGCTTGCCGGGGTGCAGGAGCAAGTTTATTACAGGATATAGACCGCATGGTGGAGATGACAAAAGCTGTTGTTAACGCAACCCATTTGCCGGTTACTGTTAAAACACGTCTTGGCTGGGATGACAATACTAAAAATGTGTATGAAGTTGCAGAACGCCTTCAGGACATTGGTATTCAGGCGTTAACCATTCATGGCCGTACCCGTGCCCAAATGTATAAAGGTGAAGCCGACTGGACACTTATTCGTGAGATCAAAAGAAACCCCAGAATCAAAATTCCGATCTTTGGAAACGGGGATGTCAATTCCATTGAAAAAGCAGCTAACTGGAGAATGGAATATGAAGTTGATGGTATCATGATCGGCAGGGCTGCCATTGGCTATCCCTGGATCTTCAGGGAAATAAAGCACTTTTTTAAAACCGGAGAGCATTTACCTGAACCAACGATTACTGAAAGAGTAGAGGTTTGCAAAACCCATCTTGATAAATCGATCGCATGGAAAGGACCCAGAGTCGGTATTTTTGAAATGAGAAGGCATTATTCTAATTATTTTAAGGGCATACCTGATTTCAAGGAATACCGCATGAAATTGGTTTCTCTGGAAAATATCGAACATATTCATGAAGTTCTGGAGGAAATCAACGAACGATTCCAGACAGAAATGGCTTGATTATTGGGTTTATTTTTATATTGCCTACTATTAAATTTTATAATTATGGTAACCAAGATTACTGATGGGGTTAAAATATCGGTAGAAACCATTTACCAGCCCGAATATTCCAATCCGGCAAATGAACATTTTATGTTCGCTTACCGGGTTAATATTGAAAATATGACAGAATATAGTGTTCAGTTACTGAATCGTCACTGGCATATTTTTGATTCCAATGGCACCAGCAGAGAGGTGGAAGGAGAAGGTGTGGTTGGATTGCAGCCAATAATCGAACCTGGCGATAATCATGAATACGTATCCGGATGTAATTTAAAAACTGATATGGGCAGCATGAAAGGATCTTATGAAATGAAAAGAATTGTTGACGGTCTAAAATTCCGTGTCAACATTCCGGAATTTTACCTGATCGCACCATATAAAATGAATTAATCTGGAAAAAGATAAAAACAAAAAGCCCCTTTATGGATTCATAAAGGGGCTTTATTGGTTAAAAAACCTATTCCCTTCTTCCCATTAACATACTGGCATAATAAACCAATGTTGCCAGTGAGCCTAGTGCAGCAACCACATAAGTCATGGCCGCCCACCATAATGCATCTTTTGCCTGATCATTCTCAAGGCTGGTTTGCATAATACCACGATTGCTTTGCAACCAGGCCAAAGCCCTGTTACTGGCATCAAACTCAACCGGAAGGGTAATGAAAGCAAACAAAGTTACTAAAGCAAGTGCCACAACGCCTATCGCAAGAACGGTGATGTCTCCTGAAAAAATAAGAAGCATCACACCAATCATTAATGCCCATTGAGTAATTTTTGATGCCACATTAACTGCCGGAACAACTGCGGACCTGAATTTTAGCCAGTTGTATGCCTTTGCATGCTGTACAGCATGACCACACTCGTGTGCTGCCACAGCCGCCGCCGCAACGCTTCGTCCGTGATATACTTCAGGACTCAGGTTCACAGTCCGGTCTGCCGGATTATAATGATCTGATAACTGACCCTCAGCAGAAATAATCTGAACATCGTATATTCCGTTATCTTTTAACATTTTTTCAGCTATATCTTTTCCGCTCATTGCTGAACCAAGCGGCATCTCGGAGTACTGTTTAAATTTGCTTTTAAAACGCCATTGGACAGCAAAACTAACCACCGCAATGACAATCATTAAAATTAATCCCATAGTTTGTATTTTCTGTATGAGTGTTCAATAACCATTCCGAATAAAAATAATCACAAATAATTTACCTTTAGATTATATGGCCAATCTTTTTTCTTATTGGGAACAGAAATCATTCTTTTCCGGCTTTGATGTGATCATCGTTGGTAGTGGGATTATTGGTTTGAGCGCTTCCTTGTATTTAAAGTTAAAGCAACCCTTATTAAAGATCGGGATTCTGGAATCGGGCTTTTTACCTGCTGGTGCAAGCACCAAAAATGTGGGTTTTGCCTGCTTTGGAAGCATTTCTGAACTGCTAAAAGATCTTGAATCCAGAACAGAAGATGAGGTCCTCGAAATGATAGATATGCGCTGGAGGGGCATAGGCAAACTCAGAAATAATCTTGGAGATTCTGCTATTTGTTTCGAACAAAATGGAGGTTACGAAATATTTAGAGATAACGAAACTGATCTGGCTAATTACTGTATTGATAAGATCTCCTGGTTTAACACCTTCCTGAAACCGGTCATTGGAAAACATGACATTTATTCAGTTTCACCTGATAAAATTGCAGACTTTGGGATTCAGGGGATAAATAATATTATAAAAAACAAGTACGAAGGTCAGATTGATACAGGCAAAATGATGATGGCATTACTTTCAAAGGTTCAGGGCTTGGGAGTAGCAATATTTAACGATTGCCGCGTTCAGCAGATTAAAGAGGATTCGGTCAATAAAAATATCAGTACGAACAGAGGTAGTTTTAAAGCCAAATCGGTCATTCTCGCAACCAACGCCTTCATCAAAGATCTTGCCCCGGAGCTGGATGTAATTCCGGGAAGGGGACAGGTACTGATCACACAGCCCATTAAGCACCTGAAAATAAAAGGCAGCTTTCATTACAACAAGGGTTATACCTATTTCAGAAATATTGATAAAAGGATACTTTTGGGTGGTGGACGTGACCTGGATTTTATTGGAGAAGAAACAAGTGAACCTGGTGTCACGGCAATAATTCAAAATGAGCTGGAAAAAATATTATATGAGACCATACTACCCGGGCAAAAACCCAAAATTGAATACCGTTGGAGCGGGGTAATGGGTTTTGGCAAGGATTTGAAACCAATTATAAAAGAAATTTCCCCCGGACTTTTTTGCGCGGTCCGCTGCAATGGGATGGGACTGGCAATGGGAAGCCTTTTGGGTGAGCAGGCTGCAGATCTTATTCAAATATGACCCGCTTTCTGTTTTGTACCTTTGATAAAATAAAAAAATGGAAATCTACATTCTGGCTGCAGCGGCGATAATTATTTTTGTATTATTTTTTCTCTTACTTGCAAAGCCAAAATCAGGTGCTGATGGTTTGCAGGAATTTGACCGTCTCAAATCTGAGAATGAACAACTAAAAATCAGTCTGGCAAAGGCAGAAGAGCGTGCTGAAAATCTGAGAACAGATCAGGAATATTTAAAAAAAGAGTTAAGTGGAGAGCGTGAAAAACTTTCTGATTCCTTGCGATCTCTGGAAAGTTCACGCGCTTATTTACAAGCTCAACAGGAAAAAATAGAAGAGCAAAAGTCGGAGATCAAAAACAATCAGGAAAAATTCAATAAGGATTTTGAATTAATAGCTTCCCGTATCCTGGAAGAAAAAAGCATTAAATTCACTGAACATAGTCGGGCAAATCTAGATCTGATCATAAAACCTCTCCGTGAGAATCTTAAAACCTTCGAAGATAAAGTAGATAAGGTTTATAAGGCTGAGTCGGATGAACGGAATATTCTTCGCGGGCATATCAATCAACTCATCGAGCAATCTAACCTTATGAATCAGGAGACCAAAAACCTCACCAGAGCACTTAAGGGGGACAGCAAAAAGCAAGGAAATTGGGGTGAATTAATCCTGGAAAGGGTTTTAGAACGTTCTGGCCTTGTGAAAGATCAGGAATACCGAATCCAGGCATCACATCAATCTTCGGATGGTAGCCGCTTCCAGCCTGATGTAGTAATTGATCTGCCTGATGATAAACACCTGATCATTGATGCAAAAGTTTCCCTAACTGCTTATGAACGGCTGGTAAACTGTGAAAGCGATGAAGACCGAAACTTATTCACTAAACAGCATATTAGCTCCATTCGCAGTCATATTATTGAACTATCATCCAAAAATTACAGCGAACTATACCGGATCAATTCTCCTGATTTTGTGATGCTTTTTATTCCGATTGAATCCAGTTTCAGTATCGCTGTACAGCATGATGCAGAGCTGTTTAATTTTGCCTGGGAGAAACATGTGGTCATTGTAAGTCCGTCAACACTGCTTGCCACATTACGTACGATCGCAAGCATGTGGAAACAGGAACGCCAGAACCGGAATGTTATGGAGATTGCCCGGCTGAGTGGTGAAATGTATGATAAGTTTATTGGTTTTATGTCAGATATGGAAGGCATTGGCAAGAATATCAAACAAAGCCAGGATGCTTATGACAAAGCCATCAATAAATTATCAAGCGGCAGGGGTAACCTGAGTACTACGGCAGAGAAGATTAAAAAGCTGGGCGCCAGAACCGGTAAGCAGCTTGATCAGAAATTTATCAGCGATGACGACGATTAATTGTTTTTTATTGTTTCGGGCAAGAGCTTAAAATAAGTTGCCACGAATCGCTTATTAACAATAATTCCCTTTATCCCGGCTATTCTGATCTTTTCGCAAAAACCGTCCTTTGCATGAGCATCCCCATGGTCATCAATCTTTGTACCATCCACAAAATAGGATTTTCCATTTATCCGAACGGCAAGATCGCATCCCTTTCCTTGCATCTTAAACTGACATTGTCCGCATGAGGCTTCTGCTATCTGTACCTTGTTGGCATTGGCAAATTTAGTTTTGGGCTGTGCATTCGCAAGACTGACAGCACAAGAGATCAATAAGATATAGAGGCTAATTTTCATTATTTATCAGATTAATAGATTTCAGCATTTGAGATTAATGGACATGCTTTTGAATCACTGATATTTACTCTGATTCTCGAAGTCATAACAGGATCTATTCTTAATATTCTTTTATATCCTATCGTTGTTGCTTCGGCAACCTTCTGCCAGTTTCCTTCTCTCCAAACATCAACAGTAAAGGCTTTTACCCTTTGTCCAAGACGAATATATTCCTGCAATAGAATGTACTTAACTGTTTCTGTTTTGCCCAGATCTATTTCAAAGCTTCCTGTATTCAAATCATTGTTTGTAGTCCAATAGGTATCTTTTTTCCCGTCAGTAATCATTTTACCTCCATAAACAGGAGAATTTGATCGGATTGAACTGGTTTTTACCCGGGCCTTCTTAGTAATATTTAAGGCAAACTCAGTATCCAGTAGTTTTTTATATCCCTTCAGGGATTCAATATCTTTTTCATGAAAAAGACCGCGCTGATCCGGAGGAATATTGAGTAAAAGAGTCGAACCCCGGCCAACAGAGCTCAGATAGATCTCAAACAGCTGCTCTGCTGTCTTTACTTTCACATCTTCCTTGGCATGATAAAACCATCCCGGACGGATAGATACATCCACCTCTGCCGGTACCCATTTATCCCCATCGGCTGAACCTGAATTTAAGATATCCGAAATCCCCGGTTTACCTGCATGCAGGGTATCTGTTGAAATGGTATTCCAATTCGTTTCGCCTGCTATTCCGCGTTCATTACCTACCCATCTTACACCTGGTCCGGCATCGCTGAAAAAGATCACATATGGCTGAATTTTACGTACTATATCAAGTGTTTTTGGCCAGTCGTAATAGCTTACTGCATTTATTTTTCGGATTTCGCGCGAACCTCCATAATATCCATCGCCACCATTAGCACCATCAAACCACATTTCGAAGACCGGGCCATAATTGCCGAACAATTCAGTAAGCTGATTTCGGTAATAATCCAGATAAGCCGGCTTTCCATAATCCGGATGATTTCTATCCCATGGAGAAAGATAAACCCCAAACTTTAGTCCGTACTTTTTTGCGGCCTCAGCTGTTTCTTTTACAAGATCACCTTTGCCATTCTTATACGGACTGTTTTTTATCGAATGCTCTGTGTATTTACTTGGCCATAGACAAAAGCCATCATGATGCTTTGTGGTCAGAATCAGGGTTTTAAAGCCGGTTTCTTTCAGGGTCTTGGCCCATTGCCGGGTATCCAAAGCTGTTGGATTAAATATCGATTCCTTTTCGTCGCCATAACCCCATTCCAAACCGGTAAAAGTATTGGTTGTAAAATGTACAAAAGCATTGGTCTCCATTTCATGCCAATGCATCTGCTCCTCAGTTGGCAAAGGAAAAACAGGGGCGGGCGCCTCAGCTTTTTTTGGCTGAGCATTTACTGCACATGAAAAAATGAGAAGAAATAAAATGAGCTTACTTGTTCTTAGAATCATTTTTTGAAATAATTAAGAAATATAAATATTCTCAGGTTTAGCTCCGGAAAATCATTCCTGGTTTCCCTTTAAAGAATTCCATCCCTGTGCTTTGATCGGATGCACCTTCTCAGATTTTGAAATCAGGTTACAGCCTGCCGAAGACTCAGTCATGTGTCCAATGATTGTTATATCCGGATTATTCCTGATCTTTTCAAAATCTGATTGTTTAATGGTAAAGAGCAATTCGTAATCTTCACCTCCATTTAAAGCACAAACTGTGGGATCTATTCCAAAATCACGCGCAGTATCGTAAGTCATTGGGTCAATCGGAATTTTTTCCTCATATAAATTACAGCCCTTATCAGATTGCTTGCAAATGTGCAGAATCTCAGATGCAAGGCCATCAGAAACATCGATCATCGCGGTTGGTTTGATCTTCATCAGTTTCAAGGCCTCTACGATATCCTTTCGGGCTTCAGGTTTCAATTGCCTTTCAACAATATAATCCTTGCCTTCCAGGTCAGGTTGTATATTGGGATTTTCAAGAAAAATACCCTTTTCGCGTTCTAATAATTGGAGCCCGATGTAAGCTCCTCCCAGATCGCCCGAAACACATAAAAGATCTCCTTCATTTGCACCGCTTCTGTAGCAAATATCTTTTTCATCAGCATAGCCGATGCTTGTTACACTAATCACAAGTCCCTGTTTTGATGAAGTGGTATCGCCTCCGGCAAGATCAACTCCAAATTTTTCACAGGCTATGCTGATTCCCTGATACAATTCTTCGACAGCTTCAAGTGGAAATTTACTCGATAAACCAATAGAAACCGTTACCTGGGTTGCAGTTCCATTCATTGCATAAATATCACTCAGGTTGACCTGAATCGCCTTGTATCCCAAATGCTTTAATGGAGTATAAGATAGATCGAAGTGGATTCCTTCCAGTAAAAGATCTGTGGATATCAGGGTTTTCTTCCCTTCAAAACTAAGTACAGCAGCATCATCCCCAATAGCTTTTACTGTACTCTTGTTCCTGATCACAAAATTCTTAGTTAAATGATCAATCAGGCCAAATTCACCTAATTGCTCAATCTCTGTGCGTCCTTTATTTTCAAACATATTTGGCTTTTAAAATACAAAGGTGCTAATTTTTTAAGGAAGGGTAGTTTTGGTCTTTGGGTAATTTGTACATGCTTTTTAATTTGCTGTACTCGGCTAATGGTAATTGAACCAGGATCGGGTTCTTCTTTTTGTCAAGAAAATGAATCAGTTTTAAAATATCAGACTCTTTCATTGCGGTACAACCGGCTGTTGGCTTGTTGCTGCCGCTCCAGATATGCATAAAAATACAGGAGCCCATATTGGGGATAGCAGGCTTCACATTATAATCCACAAAAATTCCAAACTTATACACATCACTTTTCATGCGCATTGTTTCTGCCGAGTTCCAGTCCCTTTTGACCGTATCTGACTTAACTATCTGATTATAATATGCTGATTTTGAATCGTCTACGCAAAATGTTTGCTTATCAACTTTCAAAGAATTCATTTCAGAACGAATATCCTCATAACCAAATAAACCACTCAGGCGAAATATCCCTGCAGGTGAATTTCCATCTCCCTCTTTTTTTAATTTTCCCTTGTTCAGTTCTGCTTTGTGTAAACCTTTTCCCCAGGCCAGACCACTTCGGCCTGTAACAATTGGGATCTTTGTAAAAACGGGTACCCAGCGATTTCCTTTAAATTCATACACAGACATCTTTCCTTCTATTTTATTCCAGGAATCTGTAGTTACCACGATCAGTTGTCCGGTATTAAATCTGGCATTCAGATCGATTGGCTGTTCGAAGAAAAAAGATAAAATGAAAAGATATAATGAAATTATAAGATTCATGTTAATTTAAATAGCAGTTTTAAGCCAGTTTTTACCTTCTGTGAACCTGGTAACCAGCATGGCCGAAACAGTGTCGCCTGTTGCATTTAAAACGGTAGCCATAGGGTCAACAAGAGTACCTATAATCATCACTACCGGTAACATCTCTACAGGAAAACCATAAACGGTCATAACAAGAATTTCTCCTATATAACCACCATTTGGAATTCCACCTTCTACCATACTGACAATGATAGTTATACCCAATGCCATCAAAATGGTACCAGGATCCATAAAATCCTTGCCCATTATCGCAAATACAGCTGCAATTTTAATAATGGAAGAAACACTTGACCCATCTTTATGCAATGGAGCTCCAAGAGGAATTACAAGGTTATAAATATGTTCGGGGATTTTCATCGCCCTGGCAGCTGCAAGATTAGCAGGAATTGTTGCAACACTGCTGCAAGTACTAACTGCCGTAAATGTTGGAACAATATTATTCTTCCAGAAAATTTTAACTCCCGGAATTCCTCCGGCAATGAAGGCATAAATTGTAAAGAAAACAATGAAATAAAAGGTGCAAAAACCATAATATATGGCCATTGAATGACCGTAGGTGCCAAATAACTGAGGACCAAAGACTCCTACCTGATATGCAAAGTAAGCCCCTAATCCAATAGGAGCAAGCTTCATAATCATGATCAGAAATTGCTTCATCACTTCATCACCGGCAATCAGAAATTTCTTAAATGGTTCTGCCACATCTCCTGATCTTGAAGTTGCAAAACCAATAAAAAGGGAAAATATGATGAAAGCAAGCATACTTTTTCGGGATAATAATTCCGAAAATTCATTTACAGTTAATAAACTGGTTGCCTGCTCCCCAAAACTAGCTGTATGTACTTCTTCAACTACATTTGTTGCGGTTTCAATATTCTGCGGAAGCGGAAATATCCATACTGTAAAAATTGTTAGTATTGCCGAAATAAGAACCGTTCCTAAAAAGACAAGGATCATAACCAGCATAACCTTACCCATTTTTTTTGAACGGTCAATATTGGCTATTGAGGATGCTATGGCGAAAAAAATAAGGGGTATTACCGCGGTAAAAAGGAGATTTAAAAATATATCTCCGATGGGTTTAATAATTTCAACCTGCTTTCCTAAAAAAAGACCTAAAAAAGTTCCAATTGTAATCCCAAGAAGTAGCCTGATAATACTGGCATAATTCTTTAAAAAACCAGATGACTCTTCATTCATTTTTATAAACCTAGTTTTGCAGATATTTCAAGCATACGTTCAATTGGTAATCGCGCTCTTTTTATAATTTCATCAGGAACCGTAACCTCAGGCAGACCATTTTTTATACATAAATACAGCTTCTCGAGTGTATTTCTTTTCATATGCGGACAATCATTGCATGCACATGAATTATCCGGTGGAGCCGGAATAAATATTTTATCCGGATTAGCCTTTTCCATCTGATGGATAATACCACTTTCAGTAGCCACAATAAATTCCTTTGCCGGATTATTTATAGTATACTTCAACAAACCGGTAGTAGATCCTATAAAATCAGCCATTTTTAAAATAGCTTCTTCACATTCAGGATGAGCTATAAACTTAGCTTCAGGATGTCTGTTTTTTAATTTTAATATACGCTGTTGTGAAAAGATTTCATGGACCATACATGCTCCATTCCATAAAACCAAATCCCTGCCGGTTTTCTTTGCCACCCAGGCTCCTAAATTTTTGTCCGGTCCAAAAATTATTTTTTGATCCTTAGGTAAACTTTCCACAATTTGTACAGCATTTGATGAGGTACAAACTATATCGCTCATTGCTTTTAACTCAGCAGTACAATTTACATAGGTTATAACTAAATGATCTGGGTACTTTTCTTTAAATTTTGCAAATAATTTAGGTGGACAACTATCTGATAATGAACAACCTGCCTTTAAATCTGGCAATAATACTTTTTTTGATGGAGATAATATTTTTGCTGTTTCTGCCATAAAATGAACACCGGCAAATACAATTACATCTGCATCAGTTTTAGCTGCCTGCTGTGACAATCCCAGACTATCTCCAATAAAATCTGCAATATCCTGTATATCAGGCTCCTGATAATAATGCGCTAAAATAACTGCATTCTTTTCTTTTTTCAGCCGGTTTATTTCAGCAAAAAGATCAAGCGTTGGATCTATTGGCTCATCAATAAATCCTTTAATATTTAATTCTTCTAAGGTATTCATTTATCAACTATTCAATAATTATAATTTATATTATAGATAAGAATCTTATTGTTTATTAGAGTGTTGGTAGTGTGAGTAATAAACGTAAATTTTTATCGCTTTAATTGTTTTTAATTAATTATCAACAAATTCTACACAATATTTTTGTGCTAAACAATTGAATATCAATATTTTTAATTTTTCCATTATTTATAATAAAAATTTAATTGTTTAGTTTTTACTTCATGTAAAAAGTGGAATACTATCTATCTTTTGATGATAACTAAATCAAAAATAAGGTAAATTCGGCTTACAGGAAGTATTTATAAGTCTGTTTGTAAATTAATCAACCAGATTAAGTGCTAAATTAACATCTTTGAGGAGTTTGTTAACATCTTTATTCATATTCAAAAATTTATAAATTTCTTGCATGAAAAATGTTGATTTTTTAGTTATAGGTTCGGGGATTGCAGGATTAAGTTTTGCTTTGAAAGCAGCTAAATATGGTAAGGTTCTGATAGTTACGAAGGCCAACGAGGATGAATCCAATACTAAATATGCTCAGGGTGGGGTTGCTGTTGTTGTGGATAAAGAGGAGGATTCATTTGAAAAGCATATTGATGATACTCTAATTGCTGGCGATGGACTTTGTGACAGAAAAATTGTTGAAATTGTTGTTAAGGAAGGACCTGCGCGAATTGAGGAAATTATCAAGTATGGTACTCATTTTGATAAAACCAATAAAGGAATATTTGACCTTGCTAAAGAGGGTGGGCATTCTGAAAGTCGTGTATTGCATTACAAGGATATAACGGGTTTTGAAATTGAGAGAGCTCTGTTAGCACAAATTCATTCTGATCCAAATATTGAAATTTTAACGCATTATTTTGCAGTTGAATTAATAACTCAGCATCATATTGGTGAGTTTGTAGACAGAAAATCCGATAACATAGAGTGTTATGGTATTTATGCACTAAATACCTCTACTAATAAGGTTGAAAAATTCCTTTCGAGGGTTACTTTAATGGCTTCCGGTGGCGCTGGTCATATTTATGCCACGACTACTAATCCGGTGATTGCAACCGGTGATGGTATTGCAATGGCTTATCGTGCAAAGGCAAAAGTTAGGAACATGGAGTTTATTCAGTTTCATCCAACTGCTTTATATAATCCCGGGGAATATCCTTCCTTCTTAATATCTGAAGCTGTACGCGGTTTTGGAGGTGTGCTTAAAACGAAGAACGGCGATGAATTTATGCAAAATTATGATGAGCGAGGTTCTTTAGCACCCCGTGATATTGTGGCCAGAGCCATTGATGCAGAGATGAAAAAATCAGGTGATGATTTCGTCTACCTTGATATCAGGCATCGCCAAAAAGCTGATATTTTGTCTCATTTTCCCAATATTTACGCTAAATGTTTGAGTATTGGTTTGGATATGACCCGTGATCTTATTCCCGTTACTCCCGCAGCTCATTATATGTGTGGTGGTATTATGGTAGATAAAGATGGTAAATCCTCTATACATCGGCTCTATGCTTGTGGTGAGTGTACTTCAACCGGCTTGCATGGAGCCAACCGATTGGCATCTAACTCCCTGCTCGAGGCTCCTGTATTTGCACACCGGATTTATGAAGATGCGATCAAGGTTTTTAAAAATTATGATATCCCGGATCATATACCTGAATGGGATGAGACAGATACAAAACTTTCAAATGAGGACATTCTGGTTACTCACAACCTTCGGGAAACTCAAAAAGTAATGAGTGATTATGTTGGGATTGTAAGATCTGATTTCAGATTAGAGAGAGCCATGCGGCGCTTAGGCTTGATTTATGAAGAAACTGAAAGTTTCTATAAGAAGACCACATTATCTGTAAAATTATGTGAGCTTCGAAACGTAATTCAGAATGCTTACATCGTTATAAAATCAGCAATGTTACGAAAGGAGAGCAGAGGACTTCATTATACAACTGATTATAAGCCTCATGCACTTGATCCGCATGATACCGTTTTTTAATATGTTTATCTATGGCTCTTATACTTCCGGTTAAGAATGTTTTCCCTGAAATTGGGACCAATTGTTATCTTGCTGAGAACAGCACAATAGTTGGTGATGTGATAATCGGAAATAATTGTTCCGTTTGGTTTAATGCTGTAATCAGAGGTGATGTTAATTATATCAGGATTGGTGATAATACCAATATACAGGACGGAGCTGTGATACACTGTACTTATCAGAAAGCGGCTACAGAAATTGGTAATAATGTTTCAATAGGCCATAATGCGCTTGTTCATGGCTGCACCTTATATGATCATGTGCTCATAGGTATGGGTGCCATAGTAATGGATCATGTTATTGTTAATGAATATTGTATAGTTGCTGCCGGGGCTATTGTGCTTGAAAACACAATTTGCGAAGCCGGGTATTTATATGCAGGTATACCGGCCAGAAAGATCAAACCTCTAACTGAGCAACAAATTGAAATGTTAAATAAGCTTCCTGAAAATTATAAGTTATATTCTACCTGGTTTATTAAGGATCCGGAATAGTTACATTCTCTTCTAAATCCCAATTTGGTCTCAATGAGATTGTTTTTTCAAAGTTCCAGGTTTTTTCAGGTTGTCTTCCTTCCTTAACGTTTCCGGTATCCCATTCACCATTCGCATTATCATCATAAATTACACGGATTAAATATTTAGCAGTAGGGTACCTTATATAGTTTAGTAAAGTGTTCTTTTTGATTAAATTTTGTTTAAGGATGTCTTTCCGTTCATTTAACCATTGAACCAAATAGGTTTTGCTTGTATCAGGTACACTTACTTTTATTGTTATACTTCCATAGTTGTCTTCTACATCCAGTTCAAATTTTTTGCTATATACTTTTGACTTTGTCTCAAGAACATCCGTAAATGCATTCTCAGCGAGTTTAAGAATATATTGTTTCTTAGTTTTCCATGGATATTTAAGGCTATAAATTCTAAGAGAATTGGGGTCTTTGATAATCTGATATCCTTTAACTGGTATGGAGTCTTCCAGAAGTGTAATCTGTGATTCCTGATAGGATTTAATTGGGGATGATAGTTTAAGTATTAATTCTGAACCAGGTCTTATTTTGCCTCCCGAGAGATTGTCTGTAGCAACCAGGGACCTCACATACGTATCTCTTTTATTTCTTCTTAGTGTCACTGTGTCGAGTGCCTTTCCAGCTGAATTCACTACGACATCAATTGAATCGAAATTTAATTCAGGCATCCATATTGTTGCCGAATCCCTGTTTAAGCTGAATTCAACGGTCTTGCGTTGATCTAAGTTTGCTGGTTCAATAATGCTTATTCCGGGTTCATTCAAGGGCCTGTTAAAGGTTAAATTTATTCTTCCATCTCCTTCAATACGACGGTCCTTTACTATAAATACACTTGGATATTCTTTAAATACCTCCAGGACAATTCCACTGGTATCTTTGGTTAATTTAAGCGGCTTGCTTAGAAAGCCAATCTCCTCGTTCTGCCCGTTGTATATTCTATCTCCACCCTGTTCGAGCAAGGCGTATAATTTGTAAGTATCTTCTCTTAAATTAGATAATTTGAAGGTGCCGGCTGTGTCTGTTATATTGAATACACTTGCTTTCTTTTTACCGAATAGTGAATCCTGACCTACTGGTAAAATGAACACAGTTACATCTTTCAGTTTTTCTTTGGTCAGCGAGCTTATTACTTTTCCTGATATTGAAAGAGAATCAATTTCATTTCCAGTTGAAAATACATAAGAATAGTTTTTCAGAATATTGCTTTCGTTGACATCTGCAATTGCTTTACCAAAATTTATAGAGTAGGTTGTGTTTGCTTCTAGATTCTCTTTGAATTCAATTTGCAGCTTTTCTTTTTTTACTTTGAAGCCTGGAGGAATATCCATTGCAGGAGAGATACTTATTTCTGTATATTCATTACTCAATTTTATAAATTCGTTAAATTCTATTTCAATTTTTTTTGCCGTAAAATTTTTTGTGAAATTTTTTGGCACTTCATTTATTATTTTGGGTGGGATACTATCTTTTGGTCCGCCTGTTGGCGATTGCATACTTGCACAACCCGAAACAAAAGTCACCACCCAAAAAAGAACAATGGAAAAATGTAAAATTAGCCACCTTTTGTTATTTGCCATTTATAAGCTTTATAGACGATTTTATATGATTTTGGAATAATGCTATTACCAGAGGAAAGAAAGTTGTGTATATCTCATTATATAAAGCCCGAATAAAAAATATTAAGTTACTGATAATGAGGCTTTTATATTCACCTTGCCATGTGAACCATTAAAACTGATATATCTGATGGTGAAACACCTGAGATTCGTGAAGCCTGTCCTAAAGTTCTTGGTTTTATTTTCATTAATTTTTCCCTTGCTTCTTTTGAGAGGGAAACCAGGTCAAAATAGTTAAATTCAGGATTTATTGTCTGATCCTCCATTCGTTTCATTTTGTCAACGATCTCCAATTCTTTTTCAAAATAGCTTTCGTATTTCACTTTTATTTCTGCCTGTTCAACCGTTTCCCTATCATAAAGTTCTATTAGTTCATTGAACGCCGGATCAGCTTTTTTAATATCTTCAAAACCAATCTGAGGTCTGGTTATTAGTTGAAACATTTTTACGTTCTGGGAAATGCCTGGTGTTCCCTGTTTTTCGAGTATAGCGTTTACCGCATCGGGCCCAACTGATGTTGTCTTCAAATAGTTAACGAGGCGATCTGCATTCTCAATTTTTCTATTAACTTTTTCAAGTCTTTCATCAGATATCAATCCTAAATTATGTCCTATTGGACTGAGTCTGATATCTGCATTATCTTGTCTTAGAAGTAATCTATGTTCTGCCCTTGACGTAAACATACGATAGGGTTCTTCAGTTCCTTTTGTGACCAGATCATCTATAAGTACACCAATATAGGATTCAGATCTTTTCAGTATAAGTTCCTCTTTGCTTTTTATTTTTAGGTGAGCATTTATACCAGCCATGAAACCCTGACACGCGGCTTCCTCATAACCGGTTGTGCCATTGATCTGCCCGGCAAAATACAGATTACTAATACTTTTTGTTTCAAGCGTAAGTCCTAATTGCGTAGGTGGAAAAAAATCATATTCAATCGCATAGCCTGGTCTGAACATTTTTGCTTTCTCAAAACCTGGAATTTTGGTTAACGCTCTGTATTGCACGTCTTCTGGCAGCGAGGTTGAAAATCCATTCACGTAGATCTCAACGGTATTCCATCCTTCAGGTTCTACAAATATTTGGTGCCTGTCTCTTTCAGCAAAGCGATTGATTTTATCTTCTATCGAAGGGCAATAGCGGGGTCCTAAGCCTTTAATTCTTCCAGTAAACATTGGAGATTTTTCAAAACCCTCCTTTAGTGTTTCATGAACATCTGAATTGGTATATGTTATCCAGCAGCATTTTTGTTGAGTCGGTAATACAACATCGGTGTAGGAGAAGCGACCACGATCTGTGTCACCCCATTGTTCTTCCATTTTTGAATAGTCCAGGGATCTTCCGTCTACTCGGGGGGGTGTACCGGTTTTCATTCTGCCAGCTTCAAAGCCCAACTCCACCAATTGTTCTGTTATTCCTGTTGCTGATTTTTCTCCTGTTCTGCCGCCTCCAAATTTCTTTTCACCAATGTGGATGATTCCATTCAGAAATGTGCCATTTGTTAATACAACAGCCTCAGACCTAATTTTTATTCCCAAAGAGGTTCTCACCCCACAGACTTTATTATCCTCTATTAATAGAGAGGTTGCAGTATCCTGCCAGAAATCAACATTTGGTGTTCGTTCAAGAGCCAATCTCCATTCTTCAGCGAAACGCTTTCTGTCGTTTTGCGCTCTTGGACTCCACATCGCTGGTCCTTTTGAGCTGTTTAACATTCGAAATTGTAATGTTGTTTTATCCGTTATAATCCCAGAATATCCACCTAATGCATCAATCTCGCGCACAATTTGTCCTTTAGCAACACCGCCCATCGCCGGATTACAACTCATTTGTGCTATCGTTTCCATATTCATGGTAATCAATAATACTTTTGAGCCAAGGTTCGCAGCAACAGCTGCGGCTTCGCAACCTGCATGCCCGGCGCCAACTACTATTATATCGTATTTTTCAAACATTTTTTAAGATGTTCCACGTGGAACATTAGAGTATGTAAAAATAATCATTACTATTTAATATTTGTTCCACGTGGAACATGCCTAAAAATTGAGATAATAGCTACCATAGCCCAAACACTATTTAGAAAAACAAAGGGGTAGAATTGTATAATATAGGATGAGAACCCACATAATATCGCTCCTGTTAAATTTATCGCGCTATACCATTTACTTTCTGTCGGCATCAATTTTTTTAAATTGAGATAAAATGCAATGAGAAGTAAGCTTACTCCTGCAGATGCCAGTATATCTGATAGACTCATATAATTTTTATTCAGATAGTTCCAGCCAGCGAAATGTATCCTCATCGATCTTGTCTTTAATCTCCTTTATTTTGGTAGCTATATCGGTTAATTTATTATGGTCTGTAATGCCTGAATTTAATTCTGAAGTGAGTTTATCTGTCTCTTTCTCAAGTTCCTTAATACTTAATTCTAGTTCTGAACGCTCTTTCTCTTCTTTAAAGCTTAATTTTCTTTTTGTTCCATCTGTAATACTCGCCTTAATTTCTGATTTGCTATCAGTTTTGACCGGCCTTTTTGGCTCTTCCTGTTCTAGTCTGTAATCGGTATAATTTCCTGAATAGATTTGGACATTTCCATCACCTTCAAAAATAAAGAGCTGGTCTGTAAGGCGGTCAATTAGATACCTGTCGTGTGAAACCAGCATTAGAATTCCCGGGAAATTAAGCAAGAAATCCTCCAGTACATTTAATGTATCAATATCTAAATCATTTGTTGGCTCATCCAGTATCAGGTAATTTGGGTTCTTCATCAATACCCGCATGAGCTGAAGACGTTTCTTTTCGCCACCGCTTAACTTGTTTACCATTCCATATTGCTTGGCTGGTGGAAAAAGAAAGTGCGTTAAAACCTGGCTTGCTGTCAGATTTTTACCGTCAGCCATCGTTATATATTCAGCTATATTCTTGACTACATCTATCACACGCTCATCATCTTTAAATTCCAGGCCTCCTTGTCTGTAATAACCAAAAACGGTTGTTTCTCCAACATTGACCTTGCCACTGTCTGGCTTGATTGCGCCAGTTATAATATTCAGAAGCGTTGATTTGCCAGTTCCATTCTTGCCGGCAACCCCAATTCTGTCTCCTTTTTTGAATATGTAGCTTAAATCATTGATTACTGGTTTGCCGTTAAATGACTTGCCCACATGCTCTAATTCAAGTATCTTATTTCCTTGTCGGGAAACGTTGACACTTAATTCAAGCGATGATTTAACATTCCTGCCTTTCGTTTTTTCTTCAAGATCATAAAAAGAGTCTATCCTTGATTTTGATTTAGTTGTTCTGGCTTTTGGTTGACGACGCATCCATTCCAGTTCTTTTTTGAGCAGGTTAGTGTTTTTACTGAAGGTTGCATCTTCAGCAGCATTTTGTTCAGCTTTCTTTTCCAGATAATAACTGTAATTTCCGTTAAAGTTTTGGATTTTACCTCTGTCAAGTTCGATAATCCTGGTGGAAACATTATCCAGAAAGTACCTGTCGTGAGTTACCAGCAGAATAGTTTTCTGTCCGCTCGTCATATAGCTTTCCAGCCATTCTATTGTTTCAATATCCAGGTGGTTGGTAGGTTCGTCAAGAATATAAACGTCAGGGTCGTCTATGAGAAGCTTGGCAAGTGCCAATCGCTTTCTTTGCCCTCCAGAAAGGGTTGCAATTTTTTGTTCGAGATGTTGTATGCCCATCCTACCCAGAATGGTTTTTATTTCATATTCATACTCCCAGGCATTGGCATTACTTAATTCATCCATTAGTCTGTTCAGGAGTTTTTCATCATGATGCTCCTGATTTACAGCCTCTTCGTATTGACGGATCAGTTGCTGCCGTTCATTTCCAATGGAATAAATGAAGTCACTGATGGTTTCCTGATTGGTAAATTGCGGATCCTGTTCAAGATAGCCTATTCTCAGGTCCCTTTCGGTTACAACTTTACCAAGACTTGCTTGTAAAATACCTGAAAGTATCCTGAGTAATGTTGATTTGCCTGTTCCGTTAATGCCAACCAGTGCTACCCGATCGCCTTTATTCAGACCGAAATAGAGGTCCTTAAATAACCAGTTATCGTTAAATGAATGTCCTAATTGTTCTGTAGATAAAATGCTCACGCTAATTCTTGTATTTGTATGGAAGGATATATAAAAGTTCCCTTAAGTTCTTTTAATGATTGATTAAGCATTGCCCTTGCCACAGTTTCTGCCTTGATACTGTGGTATTTTTTTAATGGCCCTATAAGAAGCGGATCGATTAGTTTAAATGCAGAGATGGCGATCTTTTCGCCAAAACGGGACTCTTTGCGATTTCCGGTTAATAGTGAAGGTTGATAAATATGTAGAGATATAATTGCCAGCTTTTTTAACTCATTTTCCAGTTCGCCTTTTAATTTCAAATAGGAGTTAGCTACTGAGGCATTTGCACCAAGAGAAGATACCAGATGAAATTGTGAAACTCCATTCCTTTTTGCGATCTGTGCTAGTTTCAATGGATATTCAAGATCTATTTTTCTGTATAAATTAGCATCAGGTGTTGCAGCCCTGGTGGTACCCAGACAGCTGTAAATAATATCACCCTTAATATCACTTGAAAAGTTTTCCAATTCATCGAAATTAACAATCAATTCCTCAACCTTAGGATCAGAAATATTGAGCGGCTTTCTAAGAACCAATAATATACGGGAAATGTCAGCGGATTCTATTAATGCAGATAGTAAGTTACTGCCAATAAGTCCGCTTGCCCCAATTAAAATGACTTGATATGGCATTATTTCTCTTATTAATCTGCAAAGATACGCATTAGTAAGTTTGGAATTAATATTGTATGTTTAAACATGTAATTATAGATCAAGAACATGAAAAAAATTATTCATCGCGCAGAGGATCGTGGGATACAGGATCATGGCTGGTTGAAAGCAGCACATTCATTTAGTTTTGCCCAATATCATGATCCCTCAAAGGTTCATTTTGGACTATTAAGGGTTTTGAATGACGATATTATTGCCGCCGGGATGGGTTTTGGGACCCATGGTCACGACAATATGGAAATTGTGACTATACCATTAAAGGGAATACTGGCTCATAAAGACAGTCTGGGTTCTGAGGGTAATATCAGTTATGGTGAAGTTCAAGTCATGTCAGCAGGTAGTGGAATACGTCATTCGGAATTTAATGGTTCCTCTACAGAGGAGGCGAGTTTGCTGCAAATCTGGGTATTTCCAAAGGAGCGCAATATTAAACCCCGTTATGACCAGATGAGTTATGACCTACAGAAAGCAAATAATTCCTTCCTAACACTAGTTTCGCCAAATAAGGGAGAGAATTTAATGTGGATCAATCAGGATGCATTCTTCAGTCTGGGAACTTTTGATAGTGGTAAAAAGGCCAATTACCATATTCAACATCCCGGAAACGGTGCTTATGTATTTGTAATTGATGGTCAGGCAGAACTGGAAGATACGCTGTTGAAGACACGTGATGCTATGGGCGTTTACGACAAAGAAATGTTAGAATTTAAGTTCACAGAAAATTGCAGGTTATTAATTATCGAGGTTCCAATGCAATAAGCTCAGAAGGCTCTCTTAGATAGATAAAGATCTTCTTTTACTGTCATGAGGGCTTTTGCAGACTTAGTCTTATCCGGATAACCAAGAAGATGAAGGGTTCCATGGATCATAACTCTGTGGAGCTCATCTTCTTCATTGACTGCCAATTCTTTTGAGTTTTCCCTGATTCTGTCTACACTTATAAAAATATCTCCGATAATCTCCTTTTGATTATCGCTGTTATCAAAAGTAATGATGTCAGTATAGGTATCGTGATTAAGATATTTCTGATTAATGTCCAGAAGATAACCATCACTGCAGAAGATAAAATTTAACAGCCTGAGCTTATAGTTTTCGGCAATAATTGTATTCCTGATCCAGTTTCTGACAAGTCCCTTTTTTTTAATCGTAAAGGCTATGTCTTCAGTAAAAAAATTAACAGGTATTTGGCCCATTAAATTTTAAAATGGAGTTCGAGCTCGTTCCCTTTAGAATTAAAGATACATTGGTCAGCGAGCTTTTTGATTATAAATACCCCTCTGCCGGTTAAATTTTCAATATTCTCAGGAGCTGTGGGGTCTGGCAGATTATTAAAATCAAAGCCATCGCCTTCATCAGATATTGTAAAAATAAGTCGCTTATCTTCTATAACCTCGAGGTTGATATATACCTTTTTATCCAAATTCTCTTGATTTCCGTGTACAATGGCATTGATTACCGCCTCACTAAGGCAGGTAAGTACATTGGCATAAAGCTCGTCACTAAAACCATATTTTGCACTCAGCTCATCTATGAAGTTTTCAACGATGGTGATGCTGTCAATCCGGGAAGGTAATTGCAGAGTATACAATGAAGTATTATCTGAAAATTCTGTCTGCTTACTCATTTATCCCCCGAATTTAAATATTTAAAATAGTCCCCAACTTTTATTTTGTAAAATGAATTTAATGAAGGGGTCACGGTCTTTAGCAAATCGATTTCTTTTTGCTTAATTTTCTGGAATTCCTGTAAAATAATTGAATTTACAGGTGGAGGTGTTATGCCCTCTTTACTTTCTCTTTTCTGATCCTCTTCGCGTTCCCGATCTGCTTTTTCTGCGTCGAGTAATTTACTTAGAATTTCTTGTTGTCTGTTTATCGTTTCCTGTTGGATTCGTTTGTTTACGAGATCTGTTTCAGTTTGTTCCATCTCTTTCATTAATTTATCCAGATTTCCCAAAGCACCTTTTCCATCCTTATTCTCCATTTTATTGATCTCTTGCATGGCCTGTCTGATCATTTGTTGCTCACGAGCCATTTTTGCCAGCTGTTCGCTCATTTCCCTGCCGCTTTTCCCCAGCTTTCCACTTTTCTGCTGACCCTGTTTTTGCATATCCTCCCTTGCCTTTTGCATGTTTTTATTCAATTGTTCCTGCATTTTACTAAGCTGGGAAAGATTTTGTTTTTGTTTACCCTTTCCTCCTGCTTTGCCATTCTGCTGTGCCTGTTGTAATTGATCCAGGGCTTCGTTTAACATTAAAGCAAGGTTGTTGATAGAGGTCATAGCAAACTGCTGATTGCGATTTGCTTCAGCTGTCCTCCTCTCACCCAGGCTTTCAATGGCCTTTCCAACATTAAAATTAATTGCCTGAATTTCTTTGTTTACAACGGATTGAATCTGTGGCACTTTTTTACTCAGAGAGTAGAGGCTATCCTCAATCATTTTAAGATTGATCTGGATGTCTTTTTGCTTTTGGCTCTGTATAATATAGTTTGGATCACTGGTATTGGTTTGACGGACTGTTTGCATCGTTTTTTCCTGATCAAAAGAGCTGGTAATGAGATTATCCAGAATTTCGCGCAGGCTTTTTACATTAACTTCGCTTTCCTTTTCCTCTGATTCCTGCTGCATGCTCTGCAAATCTTTAGTAAGCTTTTTTATTTCTGCTGCTGCCTTCTTTTGGCTTTCTGCAGCTTTTTTCTGATCTTTCTTCTCCAGATTTTCAGAGCTTTTTTGTTGTTCCTTGTCTATTTCCTGCTTTGATTTTTCCTGATTTTCAAAATCATTCTTTTGTTCAAGCTCCTCGTTTTTTTGTTCCAGTGCATTGAGCTCTTCTTTCAATTCTTTGAAATCTTCCTGAAGCTGATTTTGTTCATCTTTTAGTTCTTCAAGACCTGTCTTTTTATCTTCTGTCTTTATACTCAGTTCTTCCTGATTCTTAGCTAACTCACTTAATTTTTCTATCGTATTACTAAGCTTTTGATCGAATTCAAGCTGCTTATAAAGTTCTAAAATTCGGTCAAGTTCTTTTTGCAGTGATTTGTTATCCATCTGCATTTTAGACAGCTCCTCCTGAGTGAGGTTTTTATTATTTTTTTCAAGAAGCTTTTCGATATTCTTCAAAATTTCGCGTGTCTTTTCATCCAGAACATTATTGAAAAGCTCCTCAATTTGTTTTTGTTTTTCAAGAATCTGTTCATTATCCTCCTGCTGATCAGCTAAATTTTGCTTGTTCTCCTTTTGGATATCCTTAACTAATTCATCAATCTCCTTTTGTTTCTGCAGAAGGTTTTCGATTTGTTTTCTTTCCTCAAATGACAAACTGTTTTTATTAAGAAGTTCCTGATTCAGTTTTTTAGTATCTTTTTCCAATTGAGCAGATTTTTTGATTGCCTGTTCCATCTTTTTCTTAATCTGTTCTGAATTTGCTTCAAGTTTTCTCTCTCTCTCTGCTTCGGATGGTAATTTCAATGTTTTTATAATTGATTTAACAGATTTCGGGCCATTGACCCCATCATTATCAAATAATTCAAAATAATATTCAATCTGCTCTCCGGGTTTTGCCTGAATATCCTTTACATCCCATATGTAGAAGAAATTACTCTGAAGAGCATTTTTATCAAATTTTACAGATCTGATGCCTGATTTTACATCCTTATCTGTTTTACCAGTAAGCACTCTGTAATTGAAGTTAAGTTTAGAAAAACCATGATCATCACTGGCTTGTCCTACAAAATAAAGCAATCCGGAATTAACTGAATCTACCCGCTCATTCACATCAATTACAGGAAGAAGATCTGGTATCACCCTTAATTCATACGAAACACGGTCTGATTCCGGAACATCAGAATTAACAGGTCTGATACTGTATGACAAGTTTTTTAATGCCTTATAACTGAATTTAAACAGGTTTTCTCCTGATTCCTTTAATAAAAAACTTTTTTTGTCCATAATCATATCAATCTGATCAGAGTTTCGTGCTCTGAATTTCCAGCTGATACGTGAACCTTCCGGAACTGTTAAGTCACCGGTATTTTCGAGCTTTTCATTGCTTTTATTAATGTACGCAGGATATTCAATTAATACATCAAAATCCAGAAGTGTAGGTCGGGCTTTTACTTCAAGTATATAATCTTCTGAGCGGAATTCTCCAGTCTTTAATACTATCTTTTTATTTTTCTGCAGGTTTCTGAATGTATATTTAAAACGAATAATATTTTCCTTGTCAAGTTTGAAGGTATTAAGTCCGTCTTCTAGGTAAATTTCATCGGGGATTTCATTTCCTGAAAGTTTTACCAACAGAGTAAAATCGCTTCCTTGTACAACCGAGAGTTGCTCATTTATAATTTCAAAACTAAATGGAGCCTTTTTAACAAATCGTTTATTGTGATTTATCAATCGTTCTGTACTTTCACTAAAAATAGAGGGTGCTGCAAAGAAAACAACTATGATTATTGCTAAAGGGGCTAAAAGGAATTTTAAATATTTACGGTTTTCATTAATATGTATCGCAGAGGTAAATGGAACAGGTTTTAGTTCGGCGATTTTCTGATTAATACTTGCATCAATCAGGCTGCGCTGTTCCGGATTAAGTTCAGAAAGCTTTTTTAATTGTAGGGTATTTATCAATTTGTCTTTTACAGGAGTAAAATGCCTTCCAATTATCGCTGATGCCTGTTCGTGGCTAATGGTATTTCCAAGCCTGAAATAAGCTAATAGAGGAAGAATGATATAGGCAGCAAAAACGAATGTATTGCCGGTTATGAAGGTATAGAAAAGAACACTTCTGATTGCAGGATCAAAATGACCCCAATACTCTGCAAATGTTAAAATTAAATAGGCAGCAAGGAAAGATGTAGCCAAAAAGATAGAACCTTTAACGACTTTATTAAGGTAATACTTTCGTATAAAACCATCAATTTTATTGATAAGATAAACATAGTTATCTTCCGACTTATTCATACCTAATACTTCAACAGGAAAGTTTTAAATGAATTTAACGAAAAATAAACATAATTGCTGAAATTCAGGGGATAGTCAACATATTTAACAAATAATTGACCATTTAGGATTATTTTTTCTTTAGAAAAACCACATTTGCAACCTTTCGTTGTCCTTCATGATCCCATTTTCTATTGTCGGCAGGGAAATTGACAACCCCGTTACCCGAATAATTATTTATCCATAAGGTGGTGGATCCTCCACCGTCTAAATTAATCGCATCGGCTGCATTTAACCAGAGCATCAATTTAGTCAATTCGAAAAGGCTCATGCCTGCAGAATTTTCATTTCTGCCATCTACTGTGATTAACAGAACGCGCTTATTTTTTGTTATGGCTACTGCGGTTCTGGGATGTCTGGTTTTATTGAATGTGTTTGCTGTATCTAATTTTTCGACCGTCTGATTCAGTATCAGGAGCGGTCCGCTTACCATAATATCTTCAGCTTCAATTGATTGCTCCCAGTTCGGGCTCCCATTCCATTTTGCAATATTCAGTTTACCTTTATTAAATACCAGGGCAGACTCCTGATGACCCGCCCGATTCCCGCTCTTTCCAAGACGGTTTTCGTTGATTAAAATACCATCTGCCCGGATATAATCTACAGACCCTCCCTTGGCAATATCAAAGAAAGTCCCGTTTAATGCCGCCAATGCATCATTTTGTTTACCAAAATCACTTGTAGTGAGAAGTGTTTTGGGATCATAACCCAGATCAAAAGAGAGATTCCTTTTTTGTTTTATCTCAAGGATACTTACATTCTGATTAGAATTAAAAAGCGATGTGTTAAACCAAAAAGTTTTTAAGCGAAACCCTGATGCTATTTTCTCCTTTTTCCAGTTGGCTTTAACAACAGCCAGAGAATCAGATTGTGCAAAAATTCTTACAGTGATAAACAACAGCAATATTGCAGTAATTGAAAAAATTCTCATAGGAATAATAAATTCTCTAAATTCTCAAGACTCATAAAATAAAAAGCCCCGGAAATTATTTTCCGGAGCTTAGAGTTGAATAGTGATTCTTATTTTTTAGGATCCAAAGCTTCAGCGATACGCGCCAGAACATCATCCAGATATGCTCTTGTTACCGGGTTTGAATATTTGGGTAATGCTGATCTAACCTGCACTGCCAATGATTTTAGTTCTTGTCTGGCCATAGGGCGGATATCTGATTGTGAAACATCGATCTGAGGTCCGGCGAATGCTGCAAATTGCGGCGGCACCGGAGTTTCATCTTCATTCAGAAGGTATGACATCCTCTCAATATAAGCACGCTGCAAATTACGCCGATAGGTATCTAAATTTGCACCGGTTTTGAGCTCTGACCAAATGCCGTTCCGCAAATCAGCAAATAATTCATCCATCTGATAGGCATTAACCCCGTTTTTTACAGAGTTATCAATCACCCGGTTCAGACGAACAAAATCAAGAATTCCATTCAGGACACCAACCTGTGTTCTTCTTAAACGGTCCACAATTCCTGCATTATCAAACTTATTGAGTACATTCTGATCAAGCATCCAGCCGGGTGTCATAAAGGCTTGATCGTTAATGAATTTAACGGCTTCCTTTTGTTTGGCCTTAGGAACATGAGTGTAAACCGCACCTTTTTGTTCATAGGTTTTATCATCCTCATAAATGCCCCCAATATTTGAACGTACATGACCCATATAACGATTCCACTGACTTAGAACTTCACCATATAGTTCTTTGAGATTATCGTATGGCTTACCTTCTTCATAGGTCCATTTTTCAATATTCGGTAAAATACGTTTCAAATTTGCAATTCCATATTTAGAAGCTTTCATGGCATCATCACCCAGATCTTCAGATTGAGCACGAGGATCGATTGGGTTTCCAGTTTGCTGACCATAGAAATAAACAGGATTTCCCGCTCTTTCTATGGTCCATTTGTTTAAAGTTTTCGCTTCTTCTTCCGGTGTTTGGTTATCAAACCAGGTATATCCCCATTTAATAGCCCATTTATCATAGTCTCCAATTCCCGGATATAACATAACTCCTTCATCTCCGGGCTGGGCTATATAGTTAAATCGTGCATAATCCATGATTGATGGTGCTGTTCCTCCTTTTCTTTTTGTGAAAGAGGGTGAACGCAGTGAATCCACGGGATACGCTACGCTTGATCCGAAATTATGAGGAAGTCCGAGGGTGTGTCCGACTTCATGCGAGGATACAAAGCGTACTAACTGACCCATAACCTCATCCCTGAATTTGGGACTGCGGGCCTCAGGATTAATGGCTGCAGTTTGAACGAAGAACCAGTTCCTAACCAGATTCATGACATTATGATACCAGCCAATATCTGATTCCATGATCTCTCCTGAACGTGGATCCGATATATGCGGACCATATGCATTTGGGATGTTGGACGCAAAATATCGGATCACAGAATAACGAGCATCTTCAGGTGACCAGTCAGGATCGTTTAATGGAGCTTCCATTGCCGTGATTGCATTTTTAAATCCTGCTTCTTCAAATGCTGCATTCCAGTCTTTTACTCCAGCGATCAGATAAGGTCTCCATTTAGCGGGTGTAGCCGGATCGATGTAATATATGATCTGCTTTTTAGGTTCTACCAGTTCACCGCGTTTGTAAGCAGCCGGATCCTTGGGTTCTAGTTTCCAGCGATGAATATAGCGTGTAACCTGTGCTTTTTGTTCATCCAGGCCATAATCCGTTTGGCTTTGTCCGAAGAAACCAACCCTGTCATCCGAAAAACGAGGTTTAAAAGGTACTTTGGGTAATAAAACCATTGAATTGTGAATTTCTACAGTCATTGAACCTATCGATTTATCTCCCGGAGGATCTGTTGCTCGGTATGTTTTTAAAGAGCGAACTTCAATATTAATCGGGAAGGATTTGATTGTATCAATAAAGCTGCGGTTCTCAGCCAAGGCAGTTATTTTGTATTGAGTACGTACAGACTGAGGTAATCCAAGAGATTGAACATCCAATGCATATAAATCAGTTACATCAATCACAACCGAACTGGAATCTTTATTAATAGCCTTAATTTCAAATGAAGACAATATTGCATCAAGGTTCGAATTTTTAACAGCCTCAAACATCTCTGTTTTTTTGTCTGCAATATTGCGGTAAGAAGGAACCCGTATCATTACCTGTTTATCTCTTCTTTGCCATTTCCATATCTGTTGGTTTAGTTCCTCACCACCATAAGTTCCGTCGATAGTTGGTGTTTTTGCGTAACGGGTAACCACAAGCATTTCACGATTGAATAAAGAGTCTGGGATCTCATAAAAATACTTTCCGTCAAGTCGATGAACCTTAAATAAGCCTTTGTCTGTTTTTGCTTTATCCGTTATGACTTCTTTATAAGGTCTAATACCGGTTTTGGGAGGAGTTGCGGCTGCAGGAGTAACTGGTTTAGCTGGCTCAGTAGCCGGAGCAGCAGGTTTGTTTCGATCCTGTGCCTGAACATTATCGGGAACTGTTAAGAAGATCAGTACTGATAATGCGGCAAACTGCAAATTGCGAAAGTTTAATGTCATAAAATTATATAGAATGGTTAGTTTATAAGGAATTTACAAATGTATAGATTGAAGTGAATATGTATAATTATTTTACATTTTTTGAAAAATTTATGCCCACAGACCTTAATAATAATAATGAAACAGAACATTTATGAGCTAAGCTCCAAACCAAAACCACCCCTATATATCTCAGATTAAATTATTTAACTATAAATTAAATTCGCTTATTCAGGGTTAATATAACCCTATCCTTACTCTTGCCATCAGATGATAACACATCTATTACAAAATTTCGTCCGTTACGCGACCTGAACATAGAATCTATTTCAGATAATGTTATTTCAGATACTGGTTTAAAATTTATTGCCAGAATTTCATAACCTTTCATAAGTCCAGCTTTATCGGCCGATGAGGAGGGCTCAACCCTGGTAATAATGAAGCGTTTATAATTATCTCCAGCCGAACTAATTTCCATTCCGGCCATATCATGTTCAAATGTTTCCTTTAACGTTGTGAGGGGTTTAATGTACATTGCTGCTCTGTTATAATCAAAAACAACATTGAATCTTTTTATAATTTCAAGACCCATATTTCCGTTTCTATTTATTGAAAACACCCTTGATGCCGCATCTTCATAATCAGGAAATGCCGCAATAACATCACTGAGTTTATATTTTCCTAATTGAATTGATGAGATCCGTCCAATATAACCATCGATAGGCCCGGTCAGACCTATCCCAAGGTTAGCCCTTATTCGTTCATCCGGCAATTCAAATTGAGCCCCGTCCAAAGTTTCAAGAGAAACCGGATGTCCCGCACCAGTATCAATTATAAGTTTCACAGGGAGCTTCTTGCCCGATTTAAGTTGAATATTGGTGGTAATGTAAGGTTTTCGCTCCTCTATACTAAGCGGAATACGGCTACCCTTTCTTGGGATATAGGCCCTTTCGGGTTTAAAAATAGTGATAGTACTCGTAGAAAAGTTCAGCCTGACGACAAAACTCTGAAAAAATTCATAACCAATGAGACCATGAATAGGAATGCCGACATAATTTGATAATTCAAAAATATCCTTTTTTAGAATTGCCGCAGGAATATTTTTTGCAATGGTGTTCCCAATCCGAAGATCAACTGAAGGTGTAATAAATGCACTTAATTTTTCGCCTTCACCAAAGCCGGTTATATAAATGCTTCTGAGATTTTGAAAAGATACAGAGTCAATTAATTTTGGATCAGATATCAGAACCAGCCCAACACCAGTATCCAAAATAAAGTTAAAAGGCCCCTTTCCATTGATGTGAAGCTGGATAACCATCTGATTTTTGATCATCCTGAATGCCAGAGTTTCCCTTTTTCTATTTCCGGTGAATTCGAAATTTTGGGCAATTGTATCCCCTTCAAATAAAATAATAATCGCTAGTGTTAAGAAGATCCTGTACAATGAAATCCTTTCTTTGAAATCAAATTGTTTATGAGACTCGAGTATTTATAACAAGTTACGTCATAAAATAATATTCAGGGTTCTATATTTTAGGAACCTGAATGCATACCATCCATAATTCTTTTCTATTTTTAAAAAATTATGTGTTCTATTTCCGGCTCCCCTGCCGGATTGTGGATTTCTGATCACAGCCTCAGGTCAAAAGCTTATTTTTTCAATCATGAATAAAAATTTTACACGGCCGACTGCAGAAATACGTTCAGAAATGGAAAAGCTGATCACGCAGATATATAAAAACTACTAATCAGTTTTTATAGATTTAGCAATTAATTACAGCTTTCAATGCATGTTATTTTGCAAAAAAACATCAGAATTATGAAAAAAATAAAGATAGGGCTTATTTTATTTCTGGCAGTAGTTGTACTAAGCTGCAGAACCGATGTACCGGGTATTACTACTATTTATATAGTCAGACATGCCGAAAAGGATGTTTCTGATCATAAAAACCAGGATCCTGAACTCAGTGTTGAAGGCCGGGAAAGAGCTGAGGCATTAGCCGGTAGATTGAAAAGGATCAAACTGGATGCAGCTTTTGGCACCAAATACAAAAGAACGAGTCAAACGGCTTTCCTGTGTGCAAAAAACAGCAATATTGAGATTCAGACTTATGATGCACACGATTTTCGTGGTATTACAGAGCTTGTGAAAACAAAACACCGTGGGCAAAAAATTTTAATTGTTGGGCATTCGAATACTGTACTTGAACTGGTAGAGGCCTTTGGTGCCTCCCGGCCACTTGCTGTACTTAGTGATGATGATTATGATTTCCTGTTTGAGCTAAAAATTGATTCCAAAGGAAAGGCAGAGCTTAAAACACAGCATTACGGAAAAGCACATCACAGCAGCACAATAAATTAGGTGCTCCCACTAATAAGAATAAAAGCAAAATGGAGAATGGAACGGGATTAAGCCTATTTTTTGGAGGTACAGCCTATTTGGGGATACCTCATAACGAGGCTTTCAAAAAACTTGTTTTTGAAGGTATTGAAATTTACGGAATCAACCACGGGGCATCTAGAAATAATAATATCACTCTGGATATTTTTTCAATTGCCGAAATCGAGGCAGCCAAACGTTTCGGAGCTGAAGATTCAATCTTATTGTCGAGTGGATATCTTGCTGCACAACTGATCGTTCAGCACTATTTTGAAACCCATCTGTTAATTTATGCCCCGGATACCCATCCGGCACTCTGGATTGGAAGATCCCAAGCACCAAGGATAACATTTGAAGAATGGGCAGAGAAAACGATCAATCTGATCAGTGAATCTGAAAAACCGGTGATGATCATCAGCAATTCGCTTAACAACCTGATCCCGGAGATCTACAATTTTGATTGGCTAAATCTCATTGATCCGCAGAAAGAGTTTGTCTTGCTTATAGATGATTCTCATGGAATTGGAATTACCGGAGATCGGGGCGAGGGTATTTATAGCAGGCTGCCTCAATTACCTAATATCCAGAACTTTGTAATAGCTTCGATGGCCAAAGCCCTGGGTTTTGATGCAGGTCTTGTTCTCGGAAATTTTGCTGGTATTAAAAACCTGAGAAATTCGCCTGTTTATGCTGGCAGTTCACCACCTTCACCCGGCATGCTTTATGCTTTTGTTCATGGAGAGTCGGTTTATATGCAGGAGCTTCATAATTTGCGCAGGAATTTAAGACTATTCACGGATATTCTGGAATCGACGAAAAAGCTATTTTTCATTAATGATTTTCCGGTTTTTCTGCTTCTGGATGATGAAATTGCTACTGATCTGTTAAAAAATGGTATTAACATATCATCCTTTCCTTATCCGGATCCAAAAGGTAAATCCATTCATAGAATCGTGATCAACAGTATTCATAAGAAGGAAGAGTTGGAAATTCTTGCAAACAGGATACACGGGAATTATTAATTTAGAGATCTTCAAACGGAATATCCATCAACTCATAGCTCTTCCAGCCTAAAAAATCAAAATGCCACCATTCATTTTTCAGCACTCTGAATCCATGCTTTTCCATGGTTTTGCGAAGTAATTCACGGTTTTGAATAACATTGGCAGGGAGATTCATATAATCAGAGGCAGCTTCAGCAGCGAAGCTGTCGTAAGGTGTTGGCATCTCAATTTCTTTACCAGTCTTCAGATCGATTAGAGTAAGATCTATCGCACATCCCCTGTTATGGCGTGAACCATCTTTTGGGTTCGCAACAAAACTCTTGTCAGAGGCAATTGTAAAGAATTTTACCGTTACGCTATAGGGGCGATATCCATCAAAAATTTTTAGTCCGTAACCTGATTTTTTGAGCTCATTTTGAACATTTTTTAGTGCTTCTACGACTGGAAGCCTCGCAAATGCCCTTGCCTGTTTATAGACAGCCTGTTTGGCAAAATTATCTTTTCCAGCATACCGGATGTCCAGTTTAATATCCGGAATACGTTTTTTGATTTCAATCAGCTGCTTATTTTTATCATGATCAACAGATTTTTTATAGGCAGCATGTTCATTGATCACCTCTAAGCCATAGGGATTTTTAGGCTGTGCATAAGCTCCGGAAAATCCGATGAGGAATACAAAAAACAGAAAATTTTTCATTAGCGGTTTGAAACAATCAACAGATCAAGATCTTTCATCGGGATATCAAAGCGGTCGGAAAGATCTTTATTGGTCAACTTTCCCTGATAAAGGTAGATGGCATTTCGGATTCCCGGTCTTTCCCAGATCAGATTCATTATTCCACCCATTTCTCCTATATCAAGTATTATTGGAGTGAAAATATTCGTTAAAGCATAAGTTGCGGTACGTGATACCCTTGATGCTATGTTTGGAACGCAATAATGGATCACATCGTATTTTCTAAATGTAGGAACAGTATGATTGGTTACACTTGAGGTTTCAAAACACCCTCCCTGATCAATACTAACATCAATTATCACGGAGTTTGGCTTCATTTTACTAACGGTTTCCTCCGAAACAATGCATGGGCTTCTACCGTGATTGGCTCGAATGGCTCCGATAGCTACGTCACAACTGCAAATAGCTTTTTGTAAAACCACAGGCTGTATGACCGAAGTAAAGACACGGCTTCCAATATTATTTTGCAGGCGTCGTAATCTGTAAATGGAACTGTCGAAAACCTTGACCTCGGCACCCAGAGCTATTGCAGTTCGGGCAGCGTATTCACCCACCGTACCTGCGCCTAAAATAACGATCTCGGTTGGCGGAACTCCAGTTATTCCGCCAAGCATCAAGCCCTTGCCTTCAAATACATTGCTTAGATATTCAGCAGCAATTAGCACTGAAGTTGCTCCTACAATTTCGCTCATTGCCCTGACTACACTGAGCACATTTCCTTCATCACGCAGGTACTCAAATGATAGAGCGGTTATGTTCTTTTTCATCAGAGACTTCAGAAAATCTGCCTTCATGGTCGACATCTGAAGGGCAGAAAAAAGCACCTGTCCCATTTTCATCATTTCTACCTCATCCTCTGTTGGAGGTGCTATTTTAATAATTAAATCGGCCTTATAGATCTCCTTTTTATCATAAACGATCCGGGCTCCCTGTTCACTGTAATGATTATCCTTAAAGTTGGCGGCAAGGCCTGCTCCGGCTTCAATCATAACCTCGTGTCCATGCTGGACTAATAAACCAACAGATAAAGGTGTTAAAGCGATTCTGTTTTCCTGGAAAGAGGTCTCTTTGGGTATACCGATATAAAGATTGTTCTTTTTGATTCTCAGCTCCAACATCGCCTCCTGCGGTTGCATCATGGCTTGTTTTGCAATGTCAGATAATTCACTCATCATGCGGGTTTTTATAAGGAAAATGAAGGTACGAAAATTTTAAAACAGGAAGGAATAATTCAGAAAATTCGGTTTAAACCCTGTTTGCCTCAATATTGCGTGAACCGTTTTCGCCTTCTGATATCATTATTTTGATATAGTGTTGGGGCAATAAGTCGGCGATATTTTGTGGCCATTCGATAAAGCAGTATTCTCCAGAGGACAAATATTCTTCAAATCCTATATCAAAAGCTTCATTTTGAGATTTGATGCGGAAGAAATCAAAATGATAAATTTTGCCATGGGGGTAGACATATTCATTTACTATAGAATAGGTAGGGCTGCTTGCCGTTTCTTTCATGCCAAGTGTAATACACAAGGATTTAATCAGCGTTGTTTTTCCCGCTCCCATATCACCCTCAAAAAGAAAGACTTTTTCTTTGACTGCAAATTTAAGCAGTTCAGATGCTGCCTCATGCAATTCCCCTTCGTTATTGACCCGGATGTTCATTAGATCGAATTAATAGAGCGATAAATTAATAATAGTACTATTTCGGACTGTAGGTTACGTATGGAACGATCATTTCTTCCATCGAAATACCACCGTGCTGGAATGTCTCGTTAAAATAATTAACAAAATGGTTGTAATTGTTGGGGTAAACAAAGAAACTATCTTCTTTTGCAAAAATAAAGCTCGAACTCATATGAAGTTTTGGAAGCATCGCATCGTGTGGATTTTTGACCAGAAACACATCTTTTGAATTAAAATCTAGATTTTTACCCTGTTTATATCTCAGGTTTGAATTGGTATTACGGTCCCCAATTACTTTACTTGGATGCTTCACCCTGATTGTACCATGATCTGTTGTGATAATCAGTTTGATATTCTTCTGGGATAACTTTTTTAAAGCATCCAGCAGGGGTGAGTGCTCGAACCAGGAAAGGGTTAATGAGCGGTATGCGGCTTCATCGTTTGCAAGTTCCCGTATCATCGCCATATCGGTTCGTGCATGAGAAAGCATGTCAACAAAATTATATACGATCACATTCAGGTCATTGCCCATCAAATTGTTGAGGTTTTCACTGATGTTTTTTCCTTGTTCAAATGTTAAGATCTTATTGTAGGAGTATTTACATTCCTTACGCATAACGCGCTGAATCTGTTCAGCAAGAAATTTTTCTTCGAAAAGGTTTTTACCCCCCTCATCCTCATCATTCTGCCACATTTTTGGGAAATGCCGCTCCATTTCCAAAGGCATGTACCCTGAAAAAATTGCATTCCTGGCATATTGAGTTGCTGTGGGTAAAATACTGTAATAACTATCTTCTTCTTCGATGCGGTAATAATCCATCAAAAGAGAATTGATCATTTTCCACTGATCATATCTAAGATTATCGATAAGGATGAAAAAGGTCGGTTTTTTAGGTTCTAATGATGGAAAAACCTTTTTGACAAAAAGTTGATTAGAGGTAATGGGGCCATCTTCCGGATTTTTAAACCATTTCAGATAGTTTTTTTCGATAAATTTTGAGAATTGAACATTGGCTTCTGATTTCTGTACAGTAAGGATCTCATGCATGCCTTCATCTTCAAGCTTCTCAAGAGAAAGCTCCCAATAAACCAATTTTTTATATACATCCACCCACTCTGAAAAACTCAGGTTTTCATTGAGGGTCATCCCCAGGGTTCGGAAATCCTGCCGATAGGCCATGGATGTTTTCTCAGAGACCAGACGTTTATTATCGATCAGTTTTTTTATTGTGAGTAGAATCTGTTTTGGATTAACAGGCTTGATCAGATAATCATCTATTTTAAAACCAATTGCATCCTCCATCATGTACTCTTCTTCGTTTTTGGTGATGAGTACGATTGGAATATCCGGATCGATAGTTTTAATTCTTGCGAGTGTCTCCAAACCGGTCAGGCCCGGCATATTTTCATCCAGAAAGACCAGGTCGAAATTTTCTTTCTTGAAACAATCCAGCGCATCATTACCGTTGGTCACAGTTTTAATCTTATAGCCTTTTTCATTAAGAAATAGTATGTGTGGCTTTAGCAAGTCGATTTCATCGTCGGCCCACAATATGTTTGTTTCCTGCATTTCAAAGTAAAATTAAAAATTAATAGGTCACTGAACTTATAAATACGTTCAATTGTCATTAAAAATAACAATTTTTGTGCCGTAAGATTCCCGATCTTGAATAAGAAGAAAATAATTAATGATCCCGTTTACGGATTCATCACTATACCATCAGAACTGGTATATGATTTGATTCAGCACCCCTATGTTCAGCGTTTACGCTATATAAAACAACTGGGAATGACTCATCTGGTTTACCCAGGGGCTCTGCATACACGTTTTCATCATGCCCTGGGTGCCATGCATCTGATGAGTCTGGCAGTTGAAACGATAAAAAGTAAAGGTCAGGCGATTTCTTATGAAGAGGAAGAATCGGTAATGATCGCTATTTTACTTCACGATATCGGCCATGGACCCTTTTCTCATGCCCTTGAGCACACAATTGTTGATGGAGTACCACATGAGCATATCACGGCGCTTCTGATGAATAATCTGAACCGGGAATTTGATGGCAAACTAACCATGGCTCTTGAAATATTCAACAATCGATATCCTAAGACTTTTTTACATCAGCTGGTTTCAGGGCAGCTGGATATCGACCGTCTGGATTACCTGAACAGGGATAGTTTCTTTACCGGAGTTTCGGAAGGAGTAATCAGCTTTGACAGAATCATAAAAATGCTGGATGTTATTGATGATCAGCTTGTTGTTGAAGAAAAAGGTATTTATTCAATTGAGAAATTTCTAATTGCACGCCGGTTGATGTACTGGCAGGTATATCTTCATAAGACGGTCATAGCTGCAGAACAAATGCTTGTGAAGATTTTGGAAAGAGCGAAAGAACTTTCACTCGAGGGAAGAAATTTATTTGCAAGTCCCTGTTTTTCCTATTTTTTAAAAAATTCAGTGAGCCGGGAAGAATTCAGAACCGACCCCCGAAATTTAGAAAGATTTACCAAACTAGATGATAATGATATATTTACATCTATTAAGGTTTGGGCTGATGATGAGGATCTGATTCTTTCCACCCTTTGTAAGCATCTGATCAGCAGAAACCTATATAAGGTTGAGATCAGTAATGATCCACCACCAGTAGAATGGATAAATGAACTGGCCGACAGAGTTACAGATGAATATGAGGTTTCTGACGATGACACCTCTTATTTCGTATTTACAGATACAATAAAAAATAATGCCTACCATGTTGGCGACGGGAGTATTAACATTTTAATGAAAAATGGGTCTATACAGGATATTACCAAAGCATCAGACAATTCTAATCTTGAGGCACTGGCAAAAACTGTACAGAAATATATTCTCTGTTATGTTAAGGAAATAAGGGATATCAATTAATCAATAAGCGAATAAGTCCAAAATTTGTTCGTTAACATATAAGCTATAAATTTGCCCGATGCAACTAACTGCACATCAGATTGGAATTTTACTTGAAGGAACTGTAGAAGGTAATCCGGAGGTGACAGTAAATCAGCTTGCGAAAATAGAAGATGCAAAGCAGGGATCCCTCTCTTTCCTTGCGAATTCTAAGTATGAGCAGTATGTTTATGGTTCAGGGGCCTCAATCATTATTGTAAATGATGAATTTGTTCCTTCTCAACCCATCAGTGCCACTTTAATCCGAGTGAAAAATGCATACAGCGCATTTTCTGTTTTGCTCGAGAAACACGATGAACTCTTAAAATCGAATAAAACCGGCATTGAAGAACCCTGTTTCATTCATCCAGATGCTGTAATAGGCAAAGATGTTTACATTGCAGCCCTTGCATACATTGGGCCGAATGTTAAGATCGGGGACGGCAGCAAAATCTATCCGCATACCTATCTTGCAGATAATGTAGTTATCGGTAAGAATGTAACTTTATATGCCGGTGTAAAGGTGTATTTTAATTGTATTATTGGTGATAATTCAATTATTCATTCCGGTGCGATTATCGGAAGTGACGGTTTTGGCTTTGTGAACGTGGGTGAAGGAATTTACCGAAAAGTAAGCCAGATCGGTAACGTTATTATTG